>WNFC01002104.1_pt1 | contig 23008 bp, 21 predicted proteins | sample 5400541 | NCBI WGS metagenome assembly WNFC01 (sample SAMN13153342, study PRJNA577476) | soil metagenome | isolation source: 120 cm saprolite under Douglas fir tree site 2 hole 2 replicate 1 | place: USA:California | collected 2015-04-18
TCGCGCGCCATCTCCACCGTAAAGGCGTTGAGTCTCTCCGGCCGATGCAGCCGAATCGTCGCAATCCCTGAGTCGACGTCATATCGAATGGCATTGAACATGCGTGGGCCTCGACTTCCTGTTCGATCATCCACACGCATTTGCGGACGGCAATGATCGAGTCAACGATTCGCCGTTGGATGCGGCGGTTGATGCACGCGTTGTGCGCCTAGGGCGAGTCATTTACTTGCCGGTGACAAGTGTCTATTGTAATCTCGGTTCGGCACCCGTCAACTAAGAGGTTCCCACGTTGAGCGGACCCCTCACCGGATTCAAGGTGCTCGAACTCGCGGGCATCGGACCGGCGCCGTTCAACCCGCGTCAGGTTCGTGCCTTCGGGCTTTTCGACGATGCGCGGACCCCACGCCGCCTTTTGCCGGACGGCATCGGGACACGGCGCACCGGAGCGCGCTTCGGCGTGGTCGCGGCCAGAGAGCGGACGATCCCGACACGTAACTCTTCGTGCAGCGCTTTCATCGGGAGGTCGGGATTCACCATCCACCGACAAACGACGCCGTCGCCAGCCGCGCAGAACAGCTCAGCCGCAAGGTCAGACTTGACGCTGCGACGGATATTGCCGGCAACCTGCCCTGCCTCAATCCAACGTTGTACGTCGCGGCGCTGTGCCCGGTGCACTTTGGCGACATTGCTGCGGTATTCCGAGGCCGGATCGATGCTGGCAAAGCGCAATATGCACATCGCACGCATCGCATCAGGCGCCTCGGCAATGAAGCGGAAAAGTGCGTCCACCACGCGCTCGAGAGCCGTAGTTCCAACCGCTTTGCCGACCTCTGCTTGCACACGCTGTATCCAGCTGGCGGCGATGCCGTCATGCACCTGCGCGAGCAAACCCGCCTTGGAACCGAAGCGATGCGTGACCAAGCCGCGCGAATAGCCGGCTCTTTCGCCGATCGCCGCGAGTGTCGTGCCCTGTACCCCGCGCTCGATCAGAAGGGCAATGGCCGCTTGGGTCATCAGTTGATCCGAACGCGCTGTTCGCTCCTCCTGAGACCGACGCACGTGCACGGTCGAGATCACATTCATGGCGGGCTAAGGGGATTGATCGAATGGGCCTCGTGTGCACAAAAAAACACCTTACCTTCGCAGGCGAGGGTGCGTCAATCCTCCGCGTGCCGTGGAAGACTGCCGTCAGGCTTGACGCCGGGCTGGACATTGGCGCAGCGGTCTCATGATCATCGCAGATGAGGGCTACCACCATGCATCCGTGTTGGCATGCACGTACACACCCGCACCGCCCCGCTCTGATCATGGCGGCGAGCGGCAACGTCCGCAGAATTGGGAAACTTAAGCTCGACGACACCGCGTCGTCAATCATCACCCGTAGGGAGAGTACATGTCTGAGCGAGTCACGATCACGGTCGAATCCGGAGTCGCCGACGTGCGTCTGGTGCGACCCGAAAAAATCAACGCGCTTGATCAGGTCATGTTCGAAAGTATCGCGGACGCGATTGCGACGCTCGATGCGATGCCCGGACTGCGTTGCGTAGTGCTTTCGGGCGAAGGGCGTGATTTTGCACGTTGACTGTCAGTCACCGGTTTGGTACCCCTGCGAGCGCGTCTTGCGCCGGACGATTCAATGCGATTCGTATGCTTTCGATTAGATCTATCTCCTGCGGCAAGAGTTTCTTGCCTTTATATCTTGTGCGCGCCCAATCAAGCTTTCGATTAGATCTATCTCCTGCGGCAAGAGTTTCTTGCCTTTATATCTTGTGCGCGCCCAATCAAGCAGCATGGGGCCGTGAATCATCTCGCCCTGTTCTGGTCGAGCCTTTAGATATTCCGCCGTGATTTCCGTCGTTCGAGGAAAAACATGGAAATGAAGTTGGGTGGCTTCCTCGCCGAACTGCGCGCAGTAAACCCTCAGTGGCTGTACCACTGCCCTTACAACTGATACCGCGAGAACTAATGTCGGACCAAGCACGCGCGCCGCTTTTGTGTTCAGCTCCTCAAGGTGAACCGCTGGCTTTAGGTGACTCACGATCAGGTAGCCAGGGATCGCACAATCTCGACATTGCTCAATCGTGAAATGCTCATTGTCCCAAAGCCGATAGCTCGAAGTTCTCATGTCATCCTACACGTGCAGATCGCTGATGACACGGTTCTCGACGACGGACTGCATGACGGCTTCATCAAGGCGCAGCAACAGGTTGCCCCAACTTTCGCCGTTGCGACGCATGAGGCCGGCGAACATACCCTGCGGCATGCTCGCGACAGCTGCGGCGGGGATCTCACCGACCGCGCCCATCGTCACCTGTCCACCGTCGTCCATGAGCGCTTGCAGCGCCCCCCAGGGTCCGCTCGGTGGCGGGAAAGTTAAGCCGCTTGAGCTTTTGGCGCCAGATCCGCGGCGACGTGCCATGGTAGGAGCTCCTCTATGCGATCCTTCGGATGCGTAGCGATCCGCTCAAAGACGCAACGCAAGTAAGCTTCAGGGTCGAGACCGGGGGTCTCGGTTGAGCGCCAGCGCCACTCCGGTCACGCCGTTCTTCGCAAAGCCGGGCGGATTTCTACCCCAGTGAAACCAGCCGTATATTACGCAGAACGCGTTACGATTGGATTAACGGCGACGTCTGCAAGCCATATAAGAAATCAATGATCGCTTTGTTGACTTCATTCGGACGCTCCTGCTGCGTCCAGTGGCCGCAGCCCGGCAGCATGATGGTCCCTCGCAGCTGGGGAATGTATCGCGCCAGGTCCGCGATGACTTCCTTCATTCGAGGGAAGGAAACCACAAGGTCAAGATCGCCCGCGATGTAGAGCGCCGGAACGGTCACCGCAGCGCCGGCATACGGCGCCATCAATTCCCAATTGCGATCGATGTTGCGATACCAATTGAGTCCGCCACGAAATCCAGAGTACTGGAATTGCTGCACATAAAAGTCGACGTCCGCATCGCTGAGCCACGCAGGCAGCGTTTCTGGATTCGGCATTCGAGTGAGAAATCCGCCGGCTCGCGGCACCATGCCGACGCCCGAGCTAGAAGAGGCGCCCGGATTGCGCCTGGGCACATCGCCTGATCCAGAAAACAGAATCTTGCGCAGCGAGATCCTGGCATCGGCCTCAAGCTCTGCTTCAGCCACGCCTGAAGTCTGAAAGTACAGCTGATAGAAGCTGGCATCGGCATTTTGGGGCATCACGCTGGTCGGCGCGATGCTGCCGCGAGGCCGATAAGGAACGCTGAGTCCGACAACTGCGCGAAAGCGATCTGGGCGCATGAGCGCCGCATGCCACGCAACCGGTGCGCCCCAGTCATGCCCGACAATCACGGCTTGTTTCTCACCCAGGGAGTCGAGCACTCCGACCATATCGCCCACGAGGTGAAACAAGGTATAGCGTTCGATCTCAGCGGGGCGGTCCGTGTTTCCGTAGCCGCGCATGTCCGGAGCGACTGCGTGAAATCCTGCCAGCGATAGCGCATTCAATTGATGACGCCACGAGTACCACGACTCCGGAAATCCATGACAGAGCAGCACCAATGGCCCATTCCCTTGTTCCGCAATGTGAATGCGAATGCCGTTGGCGTCGATAGTGCGGTGGGTAAGCTCGTTCATAGCGGTAGCGCATCAGCGCAACAAGCGCCGGATAAGTGGGTTCTCAATCATTCTTCAGATAGCTATCTCGCAACAATCGCTTGTAAAGTTTGCCGTTATCGAGCCGCGGCAGTTCCCGCTTGAAATCAATGCTGCGCGGACATTTGACTCGCGACAGTCGACGCTTGCACCACTGCATCAATTCCTGCGCCAGCTCGTCACCAGCATCTGACCAGTGTCGCGGCTGCACAACCGCTTTGACCTCTTCTCCAAATTCTGCGTTGGGGATACCGAACACAGCGACATCAGCAACCCGCTCGTGCGTTATCAGAATGTTTTCGATTTCCTGCGGATAAATATTTACACCACCAGAAATAATCATGAAATTGCGGCGGTCAGTTAAGTATAGGAATCCCGCTTCGTCGACGTACCCAACGTCACCAAACGTGGACCAGCCCTTTTCATTGTATGCTTCTCGCGTCTTCTCCGGGTCATTGAAATACTCGAACGATTGCAGCCCATCCGAAAAATAGACTGCCCCCACTTTCCCGGCGGGAAGTTCTTTGCCGGCATCATCGACGATATGAACTTTACTGTTCACCGGCACGCCAACTGATCCGGGATGCTCGAGCCATTGTTCACTATTAATGATAGTGGCGCCTGCGCCTTCAGTTGAACTGTAATACTCCCAAATGATGTTTCCCCACCATCCGATCATTTGCTCCTTGATTTCGCGCGGGCATGGGGCTGCGGCGTGAATCGCAAAGCGCATCGAGCTTAAATCGCATTTTGCGCGAACTGCTTCCGGCAGCTTCAACATGCGGATAAACATGATTGGCACCCACTGGCTGTGTGTGCACCGGTATCTCCCGATCAGCGCCAAGCTCGATTCCGCATCGAATTTTTCCATGATGACGCTGGTACCACCCCTGAACACTACCAGCATGTTATAGACGAGCGGCGCGGCGTGATAGAGCGGCGCAGGCGACAGGTAGACGGTATTCTCGTCAATTTTAAAAAAGTCAGCAAGCGACGCCATTGCCGGCGACATCTGGTGTACTGGAGAGCCCGGCCGCCAAGTCGGCAAGATACCTTTCGGTTGCCCCGTGGTACCCGACGAATAAAGCATCTGAATACCTGCCTGCTCATCGGCAATCGGCGTTTCAGACTGTCGCGCCAATGCCTTCTCCCATGATTCAAAACCCGGTCGTGTTCCGTCAACCATAAATAAGTGCAGGGCGTTGACTTTGCCCACCATATCCACGACGACCTCCGCCAAAGCCACCGATGAAATCAGTACGCGCGCCAAGCAATTGTCGACGATAGAGGAAGCCTCTTCGCATTTTAAGTGAGAGCTGATCGCGGTATATATGAGTCCAGCCCGCTGAGCACCCCACACAATTTCCATAAAATGACGGTTATTTTCCATTTGAATCGCGATGTGATCTCCGGCTCTCAAGCCCAGTGCGCGAAACAACTGAGCCGCCTGGCAGGAGCGCCGATCCAAGTCGCGATACGTTACAATTTCGCCGCTGGCGGCCATGATAAATGCGGGCCGATCTGGATGGCTTACAGCATGAATCGCCGGATGTTGCAGGGTGTTATTCATCGGCAAAATACCTCTCAAAGATATCCATTGTTGCTTTGCTAATGGAGTTTCCTTATGCAATTAACCCCAGTGACTCGAGACACAGGATCTGATTCCCATGGCGGCGCGCCATCGTGAGAAACAATTCATCGCCACGCTCGGTTCTCCCGACGGAACCTGCCGCACTGACAGCCATCAGATATCCTGACAATGCAAACAGACGGTAATCATGCCAGCATTGTTCCCAGCTGTAATCGCTGACGCCGCCCGCGCGCAACGCAGCGTGATACTCACGAACCAGTTGCTTTTCGTTTTTTTCACGATCGGCCTCGAGTAGACCAGCGCCAAGGAAATAGGAAGCGTCGGCTGCGCCGGGACCAAAACTCGTGGTTTGCCAATCCAGTGTTACCACCGGTAATTGGCCGCCTTTTGCCTTGAACAGCATATTGTCCAGCCGAAAGTCATTGTGCACGATCGTCCATGGCGGCTGATGCTGATCGTAATACGCGGGCAACGATCGCAACAGCGCTTCGCCAATGGCGATATGACGATCTTCGAGAATGCCCGTGTAGCGTTCACGAAAGACGCTAAATAGCTGCGGATATGCGGCAATGAAAATGCGAATATTCGGATCGCGCGCCAACCACTCCTGCGCCTGCAAAGAGCGATCTCCCCAGCGCGGCGCATGCAACGCCGCGGCTTGCAACAACACGTCCGCCGCGGTACCGGGCGAGCATCCCCCTAGTTGATCGCCCTGTTCCGCAGGTCCCAAGTCCTCCATCAGGAGGCAAAAATCCTGCGTTTCTACATCGATCTCCGCGACGTAGGTCGTGGGGCACGCGATGTCTACAGTTTGAACAACTCTCTGATAGAAGAAAATTTCATGGAGATAAAGACTGTACAGCTTGGCAGCATTTCGACTGTCTTCATTCGCAGAAGGAAACTTCCCCACCAATGTTCGCGGCGCAGCCTCCTCCTCCCGATCATAGACAACCGAAAATCGAAAGTTGTCGCCCACCATGCCGTGACCTATGCGCGTGGGTGATACCGATTCAACTTTCGCCTCGCGAATGCAGTGTGCTCGAAGCAGCACGTCGGTCAGCGCGGCCGCAGTGACCTGCTCGGGGTTCGTGAATGGAACATTGGACATGGCGTACTCCCCTCTTAAAGCATCCGCTGCGGCGGTACCTAGGAAGCTCTAGGGAGGTGCCGCGTCGAGCGCATCATGGAATCCCCACGGCGCATATGGACCGAGCACCATCTGTTCCAGGACGCCGCATCCTTCGCGACGCCGCCCGTCGGGTAACAGCATGTCCGCGGTGACAAAGGCCTGCACATGCAGGTTCGGCGGTACGTAGGTCTTGACTTGCGCTAGGACGATGGTGTCGTAGCCGAATGCGAGCTCGCCTTTGTTGTAGCCATGCGCCCATTCCGGATGGCCGTAGCCCAGGCCGGACATGTAGAATTCCCAGTGCGATTTTAGATCGATGCGCGTCTCGCCGCCGCGATAAGGACCGCGCCGGTGATGGAAGTGCAGGCTGGCAGAACGCGCATGCCGGCTACCTGGGACGAATACTACCTCGCATCGGCAGTCGGAGATATGCTCCGGCGCCGCCTCGCCCAGCGCCCCCATCACGGCAGCGGTGTTCCAGGGTTCGCCCTGCGCATCCGCGTTGAGGTGGTACAGCGTGAAACGGTCGTCGAAGTTGAGCGGCGCCCACAGCCAGCAGAACTGGAACGGTGTCGGCGGCACCGTTTCCTGAGGGTCAGCGAGTCCAATGGGCCGCACGCCCCAGGAGCGGTCCCGCGTTCCGAGGATGTTGGCCGGCGATAGTTCGATACGCCGCCTGCCAATTTCGATCCACCCACGGTAGCTGCCGCTCTGCGTGAGGCGCGTGTAGTCCATGAAGGCGCGGGGGCCAATGCGCCGCGTGAAGCGCGGCTCCTTGACGGCGGGCGCACGGCCTTCGAACACGACGTCGGCGGTGATACCGGCGTCGTTGCCTTCCAACTTCAGCCGCAAACTGTGCAGCGGCTCGAGCACCGCCACCGCGAACGGTCCCACTTGCGTGTCCATGCGCTCCATCCGCAGGTGCCGGGAGACGCGCACATTGTGCTGGATGCCTTGATGCACGACGCAGAACGCACCGTCCATGATATTCAGATGGGGATAGACGCCCAGCGCCGCCGCAAAGAACACGTTGCCGTCGCGGCTGTACCCATTGAAGAAGTAGCGGTCGTAGAAGTTTCGGTCCGTACCGGCGAAGGCGACCGGATCTGGCGTCTGGTGAACCGGATAATCATCCCATTTGGTCAGCATGGTGTTCCTTCGGCAGCGCCACTGATCAGCGGAGAAATGCTGGATCGCAGTGCTCAGTCGGCGCCGCTCAGCAGCACGGCCTTTACGCAGGCGCCGCGGTGCTGATCCGAGACGGCCTCGTTGATCGCCGTGAGCGGATAGGTCTTGATCAGCCGATCGAATGGGAAGCGGCCGGCGCGGTACAAATCGATCAGTTGCGGAATGAACTCATCCGGCTCGCTGTCGCCTTCGATGATTCCCTTGTAGGTATAGCCGCGCGAAATCACCTCGAGCATCGTCGCCGGCAACTTCATACCCAGGTCCGCGGCGTTCGGCACACCGACGAAGCCGAAGATCGCGTGCGGTGCTAGGCACTGGGTCGCCGCTTCCACCACCGCCGGGATCGCGGTGCTGTCGAAGGCATAGTCGACACCGTCCGGCGCGACGGCGCGGACCGCGGCGGCAAGATCCGCGCCGAGCGGATCAATGACGTGCGTGGCCCCCAGGGACCGTGCCAGTTCACGACGTGCCGCGTGCGGTTCCACCACGATGATCGTCGCGCAAGCCTGCACCACGCCGCCGAGAAGCGCGCTCAGGCCGACCGCGCCGCCGCCCAGCACCAAGAGCGACGAGCCCCTCCCGCACACCATTGCGCGCATCACGGCGCCGGCTCCTGTCTGCACGCCGCAGCCCAGAGTGCCCATGATCTCGAGCGGCACGCCGTCCGGAACCTTCACGAGGTTGCGCTCGTACGCGAGCGCATGCGTTGCGAACGAAGATTGCCCGAAGAAGCTGCCGGAGATCGGGCCGCGGGTGTCCGATAGCGTTTTGGTATCGTCGGTGCGCGCGCCCGTGTAGTTGAGCGTCGGCATCGTGTAGCAATACGCCGGGTGGTGAGCGGTGCAGTTATTGCAGCGTCCACAGGAACGGAAGGTGATGGCCACACGGTCGCCAGGCTTTACTTTGTTGACGCTGCTGCCGACCTGTTCAACGATACCGGCGCCCTCATGCCCGAACACCGCTGGGAAAGACATCGGGAACGCGCCGGCAACCCCCACCAGATCGGTATGACATAGGCCCACACCGACGATACGTACCAGCACCTCGTCGGCGCGCAGCGCATCGAGCTGGATCTGCTCGATCGTGAACGCACTCATCGGTGCTCGTGTGACGGCGGCAGTGATTTGCACGAATGGTCCCTCTGAAGTTTCAGAGCCGTTCGATGATGGTCACGTTGGCGAGACCGCCGCCCTCGCAGGCTTCACTCATCTGGTCTCCTTAGGTCATGCGGAATCGGATAGGTAACCGCTTGGGTCCGCCGACGAAGTTTGCCGCGACCAATTCCATCGGCCCGGTCGCCTCCACCGATTCAAGTCGCGGCAGCATCTCCTCGAACAGTCGCTTCATCTCCAACCGCGCCAGATGCATGCCTAAGCACATATGGCGACCGTAGCCGAAGGCAATCTGCTTGTTGGACTTGCGGTCCAGGCGGAATTCGAAGGGCTTGTCGAACACCTCCTCGTCACGATTCGCGGACCAGTAGCACAGCATCAGCCAGTCGCCCTTGGCGATGCGGCGGCCGCGCAGTTCCGTATCTGCCGTCGCGGTCCGCATGAAGTGGCGTACCGGCGTCGCCCAGCGCACCGCTTCCTCGATGAAGGCCGGGACCAGCGACAAGTCTGCCTTGAGCTGCGGCAACAACTCCGGGAAGGCGCACAACGCCCACATCGCGGTACCGATCGTCGAGGAGGTTGTGTCATGGCCGGCCGTGGCGATGATCATGTAGTAGCTGGTGAGGTAGCGGTCGCTCAGCGGCTCCCCGTCGAGCATGGCGTTTGCCAGCACCGTCGCGACGTCGTTGCGCGGATTGGCGCGACGATTTTCGGTAATGGTTTTGAAATACGCCCCGAAATCCTCAACCACGGCGTTGAGCATGCTGGCGCGCTGTTCGGCCGTTGGGGCATCCTGCTTGTTGCGGTTCATCTCCGGATCCTCGGGGCCGAAGATCTCCTGGGTAAGCCTCAGCATTCGCGGTTCATCCTCGCGCGGCACACCGAGGATTTCCATGACGATGCGCAGCGGATAGCCCAACGCAACCTGGTTGATGAAGTCGCACTCGCCCCCGAGGGTCTCCATGGCCTCGATTTCGGACCGGGCAATCTCTCGAATATTGTCCTCGAGCTTGGCGATATTGGCCGGCATGAACCACGCCTGCGTCAGCGCGCGCATTTTGCGATGGTCCGGATCGTCCAGCTGCACTAGGCTGCGCACCAGGTTCGGATCGCCGCCCGTGATGCTGCGGATCTGATCTAGGGTTGCCTGGTCCGCCAGAACGGTCGCGCGATCCGCATTGTGGAACAGATCGTTGTTGCGGCCGACATACATGACGTCGGCATGCTTGGTCACGGCCCAAAACGGATCCCAGCCCTCGACTACGGCCCTGCCAAGCGGGTTTTTGGCGCGCGCCCAGCTAAACGCGGTGTGCACCTTCTGCATGTCAGCGTAAGCCTTGGGGTCGACCAAAGTCTGCGCTACGTCCAAGGGCAGGTTTTCGGTATTCATAGCCCAAATCTCCCCATAAACGCTGGGTCACCGACGGCGGCCATACACCCCAGCCTAGCGCAAGGCCGCCTTACAGCCTCGTCCAAAGCGACGACGAACGCAAAACCCGTGTCGGCTCCCGTGCGCGGGTCCCTCGTCATAGCTTTTTGATGGACAGGGTCTGCGGCACGGTGTACTCGAGCAGGCCAATGAGTCCGTTCTCGACACCGATCCCCGATTGTTTGTGACCGGCCATGGGCTTGTGCGGCGATATGGTGTGAATCTCGTTGACCCAGACGGTGCCGGCTTGCAGGCGCTCGGCGATGCGCTGCCCCTCACGGTAGTCGCCTGCCCAGACCGAGGCACCAAGGCCAAAGTCGCTGTCGTTGGCACGATCCACGGCCTGATCGACCGTAGAGAACTTCAGTAGCGGTAGAATCGGACCGAAAGGCTCTTCCCTGACGATGCGTGAATCGTCCGGCGGATTGTCGACCAGAGTCACCGGGAAGAAGTAGCCCTTGCCTTCCGGAATCTCGCCGCCGAGCAAAAATCGATGTCCGTGACTGCGCGAGTCCTCGATGAGGTCGCGCAGACGCTGGTACTGCAACCGGTTCTGAATCGGACCCAACTGGGTGCCTTCTGCGGTGCCATCGCCCACTCTGACGCTGCGGCCGATGTTGACCAGCTCGGCGGCCAGCCGCTCATAGATAGCCTCGTGTGCATATAGGCGTTTGGTTGCGAGGCAGAACTGCGAGCTGTTGGCGAATGCGCCCCAGAACAGCACCGGCGCGAGCTTCTCGACATCGACATCAGGCATCACGATCGCTGCGTCGTTGCCGCCCAGCTCCAGAGTCAACCGCTTGAGATTCTTAGCCGCGCTTCGCATGACCTTGCGGCCGGTCGGCGTGGAGCCGGTAAAGCTGATCTTGTCGATGCCCAAGTGCTCGGACATCCAAGGTCCTAGCCGGTCACCGCCGCTCACCACGTTGAGCACGCCCGGCGGCAGCAGATCCTGCACCAGCTCCCCGAATTTCAACGTCGTCAGCGGCGTGAACGGCGAGGGCTTCAGCACCAACGTGTTGCCGGCGAGCAGCGCCGGCGCCACCTTCCACATCGCCAATACCAACGGAAAATTCCACGGCACGATGCCACCGACCACGCCCAGGGGTACGTGGCGCATCTGCACCAGGCTGGTCGCGGAGTCTTCGATCGTGTCCACCGGCAGGTTCAGCTTGGCGAACTCGGCGCACCAATGCGCCGCTGCCTGCACCTCGTTGCGCGCCGCCTCGAGCGGCTTGCCCTGCTCGCGCGTCAGCAGGCGCGACAATCCATCCACGTTCGCCATCAATCGCGCCGCGATGGCGTTCATTCCCGCCTGGCGCTCCGACATCGGCTTTGCCGCCCACATCGGGAAGGCTTTGCGCGCGGCCGCGACGGCCTGATCGAGCTGCCGCTGCGTGGCATCGGGCGGCGTTGCCACCACCTCCTCCGTCGCGGGATTCACCACGGCGATGGTCTCCGGACTGTCGACCGGATGACCCTCGATCGTCATTGTGTACGACGCGTTGAAATCGATCGACATGCGCGTCTCCTAGAAATGACCCTTCAATTAGAAATGACCCCTCAACGACATACCAAAGGTACGCGGTACGCCGACGTAGGCCCCTTCGGTTCCGGTTTGCAAAGGCACCGGGAACGAAAGGGTGTTGTAGCGTTGATCGGCGCAGTTCATACACCAGGCATTGAGGCTCCAGCTGCGCCCGACTGATGCGATCCCTACGCTCGCGTTCAGCAGCGCGGCGGAGCTTTGCTGGGTGCCATCCGCGGTATCTATATTGATCCGGGTTTTAAATTGCTCCGAGAGATCACCCGTCAGCGCAACCCGACCATTCAGAGGATGAAAGAGGCTGGCTCCCAGGCTCGCGGCCCATTTAGGCGCAAACGCGAAGCGGGTGTCGGACAGAGTGATCCCGGGTCCCCCCACCGCTTTGTATATTGCGGCCTGTTGGTCCAGTAGTGCCGACTGGCCGATCTGCGCCTTGGGCAGCCAGGTCGCAGCTGCATTGAGCGTGATTTCCTGGGTGACTCTGAAGGTATTTTCGATCTCGGCGCCATAAACCTTCGCCGACGGTGCATTCACCACGGTGAACTGCAGCCCCAGAAACTGGGCCACCTGCAGGTCGGTGATTCTATCGTAAAAGAGTGCCAGATTTGACCTGGCCCTGTCATCAAGGTAGTCGGCTTTGAATCCCGCCTCTACCCCGTCGACCTTTTCCGGCCGGTAGGTCGGGTCCAGCGGCGCCTGAGGGACAAAGTGAAGGATCGGGCCGAGGAACGCGTAGGCGGGATTGTTCGCGACCTGTCCGCCTGCGTTGTTATCCAGGTTGACCCCACCGGCCTTGAAACCGCGACTGTAGATCAGGTAGCCCATCTTGCCCGGCGCGAAGTCGTACTGGAGTCCGGCGGTGCCGCTGATCGCGCTGTCGGAGTGCGTTGCAGTGTATTGCGGACCCGGCTGCACCCCTATCAACGTAAAGACCGGTAGGGTGGGTGGTGGGGCCGTATTATCGAAGAACGGATTTTGAAATGCGCCGTGCTTTATTTCCTTTGAATATCGAATGCCCGCGAGGGCGCCGAACTGGTCCGTGAATTTCAAATTGACATGCGCGAACGCCGCGTAGGACTTGTCGTCCGCAGGATATAGTTCCGATCCCCATAGGCCCGGTGCCGCATGGGCAACCCCCGGCGGGATTCCACGCGGTGCCAGCGCCAGGTTCCAAAAGGTTTGCGCCTCTTGCCCCCAGAACAGGTCGCGTGTCCCCAGCAGCGTTTCGTGTGCGAGATACACGCCCAGTAAATAGTCAGCCGACTTGAACAGCGAAGTCCCGCCTGTCTTGGCATCAAAGGTGAACTCCTGGGAAAACTGGCGAGTCTCGAACGCCTCATTGCCGTTGAGCACATCCGCGCCGGAGAAATCGAAATCGCCGCCGCGCTGCGACGCCGACCAGAAACGATAGGCAGTGGTCGAATGCAGCGCAGCGCCGGGCGAGACATTCCAGTCGCTCAGCAACACCACGCCGCGGTCATGGATCTGCTGATTGGTGTCCTGATTCAGAACTGACTGATAGTCCTTCGGGTTGGCGGAGGGAAGCTTGAGTCCATTCGCGAGGGTGAGCGCATTGATCAGCGGCTGCGCGGGGCCGGGAACGAGGACTACCGTGCCGTAGCAGCAATTGTCGTGCTCAATGGATATGTCGCCGATCAGGCGGAAGGACAGATCCGAAGTCGGTTCATAGAGCACCTGCACCTTCGCGGCGCGCGGACGATGCGAGTTGTAGTAGTCACCGGTATTAGGGTTTTTTACGTACCCCTCATTATTGCTGATCAGGGCCGCCACGCGCAGCGCCAGCTTGTCCGATACCGGAATATTGCTCGCGACCCGTGCCAGCACGTTGCCGTAGTTGCCTCCGGTCACTTCATAGGAGCCGTCGTAGTCGGTGAACTGCGGCTTAGTGCTGGTCAGCAGCAGCGCGCCGGCGGTCGTGTTCTTGCCGAACAGTGTTCCCTGCGGCCCCTTCAGAATCTGCAGATTGTCGTAGTCCAGGAAAGTGGACAGCAGCTGGCCGGCACGGCTCAGGTATACCCCATCGACGAATACACCCACCGAGCCCTCGAAGGCCCGATTGTTGCCTACGGTGCCGATACCGCGAATTTGAATGTTGCTGACGGCCTGCGCGTTGTTAGCAGTCTCAAAGGCAACACTCGGCGTCACCGCCCCGAGATTCGAGATATCGGTGACGTGCTTGGCGGCAAGTTGATCGCCGGAAATGACCGAGACCGCGACGGGCGTCTCCTGCAGACTCTCGGAGCGCCGCTGCGCCGTGACGACGATTTCCTCCAGCTTGCCGCTGTCCGAAGCGGTCGTGTCAAGAGTGCTGGTCACTGCCCCCCACGCGGCTGACCCAACCAAGCTCGACAAAAACACGGTTGCAGTCCCGAGTATCCGGTTGCTGGATCTCAGTTTCACCATATCGTCCCCCCTTTCTCGATCTTGGCTCCGTGCCTGTTTTTGGTCTCTGTACCAGAGACAATAAAAGAGGCGTGGGCAATGGCTCTCGTCCGATCGGACGATCGTCGCCAACTTAGGTTAGGGGGCTCGGCCGGCGCGGACGCGACGGCTCAGCGGATCAGATTCAAACGGCGGGCGACTGCAATTGCCTGAGTGCGATTGACCGCGTCGAGTTTCACGTTGAGGCTTCGCAAATGCGTGCGCACGGTGTTCTGCGATACCAGCAGGCGCTCGCCGATCTTGGTGTTCGAAAGGCCTTCCGCGAGCAATTCAAGGGTCTGCAGCTCCCTGCGCGTCAGCGGCTCGACGAACTCCGCGTCACCGGACGGCTGCAAGGACCTCGCACCTCGTTCCAGATCCAACGGCCCGAGCAGACGCTCGAGATAGTCTCTGGATATCGTTCCGTGTCCGAATGGCTGATCAGGCCCACGGGTCACGCGATACTCGTGCACCAATCGGATCACCGTCGCACCCTCGTCGGCAAAGCTCTGCACGAAGCCTTCTCGCGCCCCAAAGCGCAAGGCTTCGCCGACGGCGTCCATGGCCTGCCGCATCTGGCCGGTGGCATGCAGCGCTTCGGCCATCCACAGCCGCAGATGCAACGCGCGCCGGTGGCGCCGAGCGCTCAGCGCGCATGCAAGCTCCGCAGCCAGCGTCGGCAGTGCCTCGGCCGATTCGCCGCTGCGCACCGCGAGCCGAAGCCGGGCCAGTCGCGGCAATTCGATATCGTTCGCCAATTGTAGAAAAAGGTCGACGCGCATCCAGTCATAGCCTTCCTCCGCACGGCGCAGCGACAACTGCGCGGCACCGATATCCTCGCGCAGCAGCGCCATATGGGCACGCTCCAAGTGCGCGCTCGCGGCAGCACGTGGCAGGGTGTCTTGATGAGCTTGTTGCTCGAGCTCGCTGAGCAACCGGAAGGCGCGTTCACTATCGCCGCGGTGCTGCGCGAGGCGCGCCAGAGTGACATGGCCGGCGATCAAAGGATCCGGTAGACAGAGGTCTTTCACGAGCGGCAAGTACACGTTGAGCAGCCGCTCGGCCTGCTCGGTATCCCCCGCTTCGTACAACGATATCGCCAGCAGCACCGCAGCCATTGGATTGCCGTTGGTATGACTCGAGGTCGCCGTGGCGCCCGCGCGCGCGGCCACGTTGAAGCGGCCCAAGGCCTGTTGTAAGCGGCCTTGGATCAGGTCGAAGCTACCTTCGATACACTCGGAATACACTTGGTTGAGGACGCTCACCTGGATGCCCTGCTGCCGTCTCGCTTCTTCGAGCAGCGCAATCGCGTGCTCGTGTTTGCCGAGCCTCACGGCGGCATTGGCCGTGACGTTGCTCAAGATACTTCGCGGGTAACTATGGCCCGGCGGCAAGCGTTTGAGATTCTCCTTTCCAACACTCCAGGCGGCTTCGCCCAGGTCCATCATGTCGAGCAGCACGGGCCGTAAGGCAAGCAGATGCGCTATCGTATCCGGATCGGCGATTTGCGCGCGCTCCATCGCCTCGACGCGGGCCATTGCCTCGCTCGGACCGCGGGTAAACGCCAGCGACCAGGCATGAACCGCGCGCAATCGTGGATAGCTCTCCAAGAGCGTGCCCGGGACTGCGTCCAGCCAGCGCGAGAGAAGACGAACCCGCCCGTCCGCCAGCAATTGTTCCGCATGCAGCGATAGCAGCCGAAGCGCGTAGTCGAGATCCGTGCCGGCCAGCGCGTGCTCGATGGCCAGCACCGGTCGGCCTTGCCAGCGGTACCATTCGGATGCGGTGCGGTGCAGGAGCGGCACCGACTGGGGAGCGATGCATTTCAGGTGCGATTGCAGGTATTCGGCGAGCAGACTGTGATAGCGATACCACTTCGGATCACCGCCCAATGGCACCACGAAAAGGTTGGCGCGCTCCAGCTCATCCAGGACCGCGGCACTGTCGCCACGTCCGCAAACGGCGTCGCACAGCGCCGCGTTGAAGCGCCCTAGAATGCTGGTCTTGGCGAGGAATTGACGCAGGTCCTCCGGTAAGCGCGATAACACATCTTCGGCAAGGTAGTCGGCGATGGCCGAATTAGAGCCGGAAAACTCGGCGATGAAGGCGCTGTGTTCGTCGCGCCGCTCCAACGCCAGCGACGCAAGCCATAAGGCGACCGCCCAACCTTCGGTCTTGCGATGCAGCTTCGCCACATCATCGACCCGCAAGGACAGACCGCGGCCAGCGCGCATGAACTCGTCGGTTTCCTGGATGGAGAAGCGCAACTGTGATGGCTGAATTTCCAGCAATTCGCCGCGGCCCCGCAACCTCGCCAATTCCAGTGCCGGCACCGCGCGCGTGCTCAACAGCAGCTGCGCGCCGGCCGGCAGCCGGCACAGCAATTCCTTCACCAACGCCATCACGGCGGGATTCTGAATCGACTCAAAATCGTCGATGAAAAGCCCAAACGGGCCATCGACGCCCGCGAAACGATCCATCAGTTCTATGACCGAGCCGCCAATGGCTACTTGCGCTGCAACGTGAGCGGGAACCGACACTGCCGCCGGGTCCAGCCGCTCACATACCAACGTCAGGCAGGAAAGAAAGCGGCCGATGTCATTGTCGGCCTGGTCCAGAGTTAGCCATGCGCATGGGATGCCGTTCGCCACGAGCCGCGCGCGGATCTGCAGCATCATCGTCGTCTTGCCGAAACCGGCCGGCGCCTGAATCAGGATTACACGTGCCCATCGGGCCCTGGTGACCAGGTCGGCCAGCCGCGGCCGCTCGATTTGCCCGGCCTTGGGGAACGGCGGAGTCAGTTTTGACGCGAGCACTTGAGTCGGGCCTGGTATTCGCGCCCGCGGCCTCGCGACCTTCAGGTCAATTGTGTCGTAGAGCATTTAGAAACGCCTTGCGGCATCCGGCCAACTATCAACACTATACCGCACGGGCAATTGGGCCAACATTACGGCGATGAGCACATATTGCCCCCGCAGCGGCCGCTCTCGACAAATGCGCGATGAATGGAGCCGCTGACAAGGTTGCCATCGTCAGCGGCTCCGGCCTTTGTTTTCGCTTCCTCGACTTGCCAAATCCAGCTATTCTGTCCGGAGCAGTCAGCGACCGCCGGGTCCCCCGTACGCGGGCGCGATGTGGTGGGGACTTCAAACAAACTGTACAAGCGCCTGTTGCGCGATCGCTATTGGGTTGGCAGAACGTCGAGGATCGTCTAAGCGCCATGGTTGAATCGATCCGGGATGCCGTCTCTGTCGCGCGCGACGAAAGTGAGATCGCCAATCGGCTCGCATGCTTGGCCGAACACTGGTTCGAACGCGGCGCGAAGCTTAGCGCGCTCGAGCAGCTCTCCGGGGGCGCCAGTCAGGAAACGTGGTCCTTCGATGTCGACGCAAGGGGGAGTCTCCGTCCATTGATCCTGCGCCGCAATCCCGTCGGCGTAGTGAAACACGACATGGTTGCCGGCATGGAAACCGAGGCGCGGCTGATCCGCCTGGCCGAGCAGGCGGGCGCGCCGGTGCCGCGGGTTGTGCACGTGCTCTCGCCGGAGGAAGGGCTCGGCTCGGGCTTCGTCATGGAGCGCATCGAGGGAGAGAGTTTGGCGCGTAAGCTGTTGCGCGATCCGCAATACGCGATTGCCCGCACGCGCATGGCATTCCAGATCGGCGCCGCGGCGGCGAGAATCCACCAGATCGATCCGGCCCGCGCCGGCGAGCTGCGCCGGGCCACCATCCGAAGCAGTTTGGACGACGCCACCGCGCTCTACCGGACCAATGGCAAACGGCGGCCCGTGGTCGAATGGGCGCTGCGGTGGCTGGAGGCGAACCGGCCGGCTTCAGATCCGGTCCCGACCGTGGTGCACGGCGACCTTCGTACCGGTAACTTCATCGCCGGGCCTGAGGGTCTGCGCGCGGTGCTGGATTGGGAGCTCGTTCATCTCGGTGACCCGATGGAGGATCTGGGGTGGGCCTGCGTCGCCTCCTGGCGCTTCGGCAACCTCGATCAGCCGGCGGGCGGTTTCGGCTCCCGCGAGCAGCTGTTTGCCGGCTACGAATCCATCGGCGGCAGTCCCGTCGAGGCGGCCCGAGTCCAGTTCTGGGAGGTCCTGGGCACGGTCCGCTGGGGACTCATGTGCGCCATGATGGCGAACGATTTTCGCGCCGGCGACCGCTCGGTGGAAAGGGCGGCGATCGGCCGGCGAGCTTCCGAAACCGAGATTGATCTCCTCGCCCTACTCGCACCGAAGGACCGCCTCCATGCGTGAGCAACCCAGCGCATCTGAGCTTCTCGACGGCGTGGCGGAGTTCATGCGCAAGGAACTGATGCCGCGCCTTTCCGGGCGCGTCGCCTTCCACGCGCGCATCGCCATCAACGTGCTCGCCATCGTGCGCCGGGAGATGACCCTCGGGCCCGCCGCCGCAGCTCGAGAAGCCGCGCGGCTCGCCGAGCTGCTGGGCACCGAAGGAGACGCGGAGGCGCTGACAGACGCGCTTTGCGAGCGCATCGCCCACGGCGAAATCGACGCAAACGATCCGAAGCTGATCGAGCATCTCTGGGCCACGACGATGGACACTGTGGCCATCGATCAGCCGAACTACGCCACCTACCGCTGCGCCACAGGCGCCGAGCAGACACCTGCGGCTGCGGAGAAAAGTGAGGAGTAAGGAACGTGGATTTCAACATACCGCCGGAGCTGACGGCTTATCTCGCCGAGCTCGATCGCTTCATCGAGGCTGAGATCAAGCCTCTTCAGGCGCAGGACGACAACGAGCGCTTCTTCGACCACCGCCGCGAATGGGCCCGCACCGATTTCGACAACAGCGGGCTCCCGCGCCCCGAGTGGGAAGAGTTGATGCGCGAGGCGCGGCGCCGCGCCGATGCGGCCGGATATCTTCGCTTCGCGCTGCCGAAGGAGTTCGGCGGCAAGGACGGATCGAACCTCTGGATGACAGTGATCCGCGAGCACCTCGCCGCCAAGGGCCTCGGTCTGCACTACGATCAGCAGAGCGAGCACTCCATCGTCGCGAACAACCCGTTCGTGGTGATGTTCCGCGACTTCGGCTCGCCCGCCCAGAGGGCCGAGTTCATCGAAGGTTCGCTCAATGGCACGCGGGTGATTAGTTTTGGCCTGACCGAGCTGCATCATGGCTCCGATGCCACGCACATGGAGACCCGGGCGGTGCGGGAATCCCGGAACGGTGTCTCCGGCTGGCGCATCAACGGCGAGAAGATGTGGACCACCGGTATGCATATCGCCACGCACTGCGCCCTCTTCTGCCGCACCAGCGGCAGTGATGGCGACGCAGAGGGCATCACGTGCTTTCTCGTGCCCGCGCACAGTGCTGGCGTGAAGGTGGAGGAATACCTCTGGACATTCAACATGCCGACCGACCACCCGCGCGTGAGCTTTAGCGAGGTTTGGGTGCCTGCCAGCGCCATTTTCGGCCCACCCGAAGGCGGGTTGGCGCTTGCGCAATCCTTCGTGCACGAGAACCGAATCCGCCAGGCGGCGGGCTCCCTCGGCGCCGCGGTCTACTGCATCGAGGAGAGCGTGAAATATGCTCGCGTGCGCAAGCCCTTCGGCGAGGAGCTGGCGCGCAATCAGGCGATTCAGTGGCCCCTGGTCGAGCTCGCCACACAATGCGAGATGCTGCGCCTGCTGATCCGCAAGACCGCCTGGGAGATGGACCAAATGCCCCATCCCGAGGTAGAGAAGCGACTGTCGGACAAGGTTTCCATGTGCAACTACTGGGCAAACCGGCTCTGCTGTGAAGCAGCGGACCGGGCCATGCAAGTACACGGCGGCATCGGTTACTCCCGCCACAAGGCCTTTGAACACATCTATCGCCATCACCGCCGGTACCGGATCACCGAGGGAACGGAGGAAATGCAGATGCGCAAGGTGGCTGCCTTCCTCTTCGGGTACCTGGGACCGCGCCGGGAAAAGATGTCTCAACTCACGTGGGATGACGTGGATTACCGCAAGAATCGCGCGGACTACAAACCCGGCGGCATCGGCGCCAGATGAGAGCCTTGAACTGTTGCAACGTCTAACTAACTCGGCTCTGAGTTAAAACGGATATTGTCCTGCTTGAGCCCGTCCAACACCACTTGCAGGCCGCCTGAGCGGATCATCCACTCCAAGCGGTGGTCACGGTATTGGCGCTTGAAGGCGCCGGTCTTGATCAGCCCGGCGACGTTTTTCAGAACGGCCGCCGACTGACCGGCTGCCTGGAAGACGGCGCTCACCGAACGCCGCTGGGTGCAGCGCTCCAGCCATCGACTCAGGCGGCTACCTTCTGCCGGCGCAAACCCGAAGTTGCTGGCGCCCTGGACGAAGGCGACGGCTGAGACATCAGCCCAACCGAACTGCGCGCCACCGAACCAATCCGGCTCGGCCAGTTCCCGCTCCAACCAGCATTGCAAGCGCCCGATCTGCTCTCCGGCGCGTGTGCGGAGAATATCCGCGAGCTCCCCTGTGGCGCGTTTGAAGTGAACGATCTCGCTGAGACCCCAATTGATCGCCTCAAAGTGGGTGTCGCAAACCTCCTCGATCATGCGCGCTCGAGCCCGCTCGAACGGGTCTGTCGGCAACAGCCGAGGCTGCGGGAAACGCTCTTCGAGGAACTCGAGGATGATGGTGGAGTCGACGATCGCGTGGCCCTCGATGATCAGGACCGGCACCTCGCCGCGGAAACTGGTCTTGCGGAATTCCTCCGCCGTCGAGCCCGATCCTATGGCATGCGGCGTCTTGGAAGAGAACGGCACGCCTTTTTCCATCAGGGCGATTTTCACTTTCTGCGCGTAAGGTGACAGAGGGTGTTCCCAGAGTTCTATTGGACTCGTTTCGCCAGTCATACCAATACTCCTCTGAACCGTGGGGCCTTGTGGAGCTTGCCGCAGATCCACCCGCTGGATCGAGCCGCGCGCATAACACTGCTGCCACGCGTCAGCGTCTGGCGCTTGACCAAGAGAACGCCCTACCGGCGCCGAATATCAGCAGAACTTTCGCGCACTTGTTATCGCGCGCGACGGCGTGAGCGCTGCCCGCCGATCCATTTACTTGCCGGCGACAAGTGACTATATTGCGTGACTGTCGGGAGCCGCGTCAACCGCAGCGTGTCCCACCCGCGCGCCTTCGACGCTCGCTATGCCGCGGATGGCGCGCGCCTGGCGCAGCAGCACAACCCTGGTATCTCTTGCACGAATGAGGAGACTTGTTACCGATGAGCATCAGCCTGCGAGACGGCATTTTGGCTGGCCGGGTGGCCTTCGTCGCCGGTGCATCCTCCGGCATCAATCTGGGCGTGGCCCGCGGCTTCGCGGAAGCAGGTGCCAAAGTGGCGCTGATCAGCCGTTCGCCCGAAAAAATCGAGGCGGCGGCGCAAGGGCTGCGCTCTGCCGGCTACGATGCGGCGGGTTTCGCCGCCGATGTGCGTGATTTCGCCGCCGTGGATAAGGCCCTTGCAGCGACGCGCGATCGATATGGCGAGATCGACATCGTCCTGTCCGGGGCAGCCGGCAATTTCCTCTCCCCTGCGCTTGGCATGTCGGCCAACGCGTTCAAGACCGTGGTCGACATCGATCTCCTGGGCACGTTCAATGTGCTGCGCGCATCGTTCCAATATTTGCGCCGTCCCGGTGCCTCATTGATCTCGATCACCGCGGGACAGGCTGTGCACCCGATGCGCAATCAGGTCCATGCGTGTGCCGCAAAGGCCGGCGTAAATATGGTGACTCAGTGCTTGGCAATGGAGTGGGGGCCGGAGGGTGTCCGGGTCAACGCCATTTCACCCGGCCCGATCGCGGATACCGAGGGCATGCGCCGACTGACCCCTACGCCGCAGTTCGAGGCCGCTTATAAGCGCACCATTCCGCTCGGTACTTATGGCGATAAGCGCGACATTGCCGAATTGGCGATTTTTCTTTGCAGCGAAGGCGCGCGTTACATCACCGGCGCCATACTGAACTGTGATGGCGGTTCCAGCCTAACTGGAGGGTCCGCCAGCAGTTTTGACGTCCCTGCCAAGGGCTAAGCCACGGCAGCACTCAAACACCCGTTACGACCCACCGGATTTTCACAATGCAGTTCGACTTTTCCGACGAACAGAAAGCGCTTCGCGACAGCCTTCGGCGCAATCTGGAGAAGAATTGCCCCATCGCCTCGGTGCGGGCAATCATCGATTCAGCGGCAGGCCACGACGCGGCTTTGTGGCGGAATATCAGCGAGGGCGGCTACCTGGCTGCTGCGATCCCCGAGGCCTTTGGCGGTGTGGGTGCTGGCTACCTCGAACTGTGCGTCGTCGCTGAGGAATGTGGACGCGCGCAAGGTGTCGCAGCATTCAAGGAAAAGCGCTCCGCCGCATTCAAAGGTAAGTGAGCGTCAGTGGATTTTCCATGAGATCGCGTCGCCAGAACCTTCCCGAGAGCCACCAAGCGAGAGCCACCACAATGTACCGCACCCTTAACATCGAGCGCACCGAAGGCTACGCCGTTCTGACGCTCAACCGTCCCGAGGCCATGAACGCATTATCGCGCGAACTACTGGCCGAGCTCCGCTCAGCGGTAGCGGAGTTGGAACAGGACCCCGAGGTGCGCGTACTCATTCTCACCGGCGCGGGACGGGCATTTTGCGCCGGTTTGGACTTGAAGGAGATCAGCACGATCGGGCTACCTGCCTTCGGCGAGAATGGCGAGTTCGATCCAGTGCGCGCACTGGCCCGCTTTCGCGGGCCCGTCATCGCCGCGGTGAACGGAGCGGCGATCACTGGGGGCTTCGAACTGGCGTTGCAATGCGATGTGATCCTCGCGGCGCAAAGCGCCCGCTTTGCCGATACGCATGCGCGTGTGGGCGTCGTGCCGGGTTGGGGTCTGTCGCAAAAGCTCAGCCGGCTCGTTGGCATCCATCGGGCCAAAGAGATATCCCTGACGGGCAACTTCATCGG
>WNFC01002758.1_pt1 | contig 23006 bp, 20 predicted proteins | sample 5400541 | NCBI WGS metagenome assembly WNFC01 (sample SAMN13153342, study PRJNA577476) | soil metagenome | isolation source: 120 cm saprolite under Douglas fir tree site 2 hole 2 replicate 1 | place: USA:California | collected 2015-04-18
CGCAGCGATCTGTTAACCGCAAGGTTCAGGGTTCGAGTCCCCGTCCCGGAGCCACTTTTGTGTGTGCGTTCGGCACGACGGCGGCTCACGGCCAGGATTACAAAGGGCTGAGCGAGACGACTGGCGTTGCCGAGGACCCGGCCAGTGGGGAGGAACGACAGCCCCGCACCAGTGAGAGTGCGCTCTCAACCCACGCGAGCATTCGGTGGATCGGTTCTGGTCTGTGACTAACGTTTCCTTCAATTGCGGTCTTGGAAAGAGAATGGCTACGGCCGTGGGCAGACCGTGGAACCCTCTTCCAGACGTAAACGGAGTTGAGATGATTGTGCTTGCACCTTGAACCAAGTTCCGCGTGGTCGTTGGTCATCGAGTTGGCGGGCGACGTCTCCATCTAGAGGTCGCCGCCCGCTGGGTTAGCCGCTAGACCCCGGGACAGGTACCCGGATTGGGTTGGTCGATTCGCGACGAGCCGCCCACGGGCACGCCGGGAAACGTCACGAAGAGGATGAAGTTGATCGAGCCGGTGTTCACGGCATCCACCACGTCACCGGGACGCTCAATAAACGATTGCCCTTGTGTGTACGTAGTGATGTCGCAGTGGTTCCCAACCGACCTGTAGATGGTGAGCTCGCCCTGCTGGAGTACGACGATCGCGCCCCCGGGATGCGAGTGCCAGCCGGAGGAGCCACCGGGGACGACGGTGATCCTCGAGACGACAATCTCCTCACCTTGTTCTAGGGGAAGGGTTCCGTCGGACATGTACGTCCCTCGGCCCAAGACTTGACTTGTGAGTCCGGCCGGTGGTGTTGCTGCCCCCGGGACTGCGTTAACGGCTACAAGCAGCCCCCCCAATGCCAACGTGACAACTGCCAGCCTCATGACCCGTCGAGCGTGGATGTTCATTCGCGACTCCTTATTGAGTTCTGACCGACAGCAGGCGGCCGCTACGACGACCGCCACGAGCAATCGGCATCGTATGACTGAATGCGTGAGGCGTCACCCCGAGGACTACGGGTTGGGTATAGGTTGTTTGGCCTCTAAACTGGCGTCCGGGTTCAGCCGATGAGTAGGAAGTTCGGGCGCGGGCTTACACCTCGCGAGTTGCAGGTCGCCCGCCTAGTGATGGCTGGGCTGACCGATCGCCATATTGCAGAAAGGCTGTCCATCACCCGCCGGACGGCGGAGTGGCACGTTAAACAAATACTGAACAAGCTTGGATTCAACTCGCGGACCCAGGTCGCCGCGTGGATCGCTCATGACGAGGCGGTTGGATCAAGGGCGTCCTCGCCTGACGGCCGTCGACACAATCTCCCCCTTCAGCTGACGACGTTTGTTGGTCGCGCGCATGAGATGGCTGAGCTTCAGCGCCTTCTAGCTGCGAAGCGCTTCGTGACCCTTACCGCGGTCGGCGGAGCCGGCAAGACTCGACTGGCGCTCGAGGTAGCTAACCGGGCCCTGGATGCATTTCCAGATGGGGCCTGGCTCGTGGACCTGACCGCGATCAAGGATGGACATCTGGTAGCCAGGGTGTTCAGCACGACGCTGGGAGTCCACGAGCGTCCGCGCCAACAGATTGGTGAGACGGTCCTCGAGCATCTGCATGGCCGTCACCTACTACTGGTGGTCGACAACTGCGAGCACGTGATCGCAGATTCCGCCGATTTTGTACACGCGATCCTGAGCTCTTGTCCGGGAATCACGGTTCTAGCAACCAGCCGGGAGCCGCTCCGCGTCAGTGGCGAAACGATTTGGCGAGTTGCCGCGCTTGCGGTACCCGATCCAGGCGCCGTTATCGAACACGCTGAAATCGCCCAATATGAGGCCATCGGTCTATTTCTGGATCGTGCCCGGCTGGCTGCGCCTGGCTTTGAGATCAATGCGGGGAACGCCTCTGCCATCGCGCAACTCTGCCGCCGGCTGGACGGGATCCCGCTGGCGATCGAGCTGGCTGCGGCACGCGCCGGCTCGATGTCCCCCGACCAGATATTGGAACGACTACAGAATCGCTTCGGGCTCCTGACTGGCGGCAATCGCGCCGGACCAGCGCGGCATCGGACCCTGGAGTCGGCTCTTGACTGGAGCTATGACCTGCTGCTTGATGACGAGCGGACTCTCTTCAGGCGTCTGTCGATCTTTGCCGGCAGCTTCAGTTTCGAGGCAGTCGAGCACGTCTGCGCCGACCACGATCTTGATGTTGACGCGATTGCAGGTTTGCTTGGCAGCTTGGTCGACAAGTCTCTTGTAGGCACATCCGTCGAGGATTCGGCACCGATCCGCTTCCGAATGCTGGAGACTCTGCAGCGGTACGGACAGGGACGCTTAGCAGAACACGGCGAGGTGGAGCGAATTAGCCGACGGCACTCTGAGTTTTTCGAGTCTGTCGCACAAGAGGCGTCACCGAAGCTTAGAGGCCGGGAGCAGCAGGTCTGGCACCAGCGGCTTGCGGAGGATGTCAGCAACCTGCGTTTGGCGCTCCAGTGGACCCGCGGCCATGAACCGGATGAAAACTTGCGGCTGATCATTGCTCTGACCGACTTCTGGTACATCGACGGCCTTGTGGAGGAGGGAGACGGCTGGATCATGCGAGCGCTTGGTAGCTATCCCGCCCGGAACAGACTCAGGGCTGAAGCGCTAGCGCGTGGTGGGCTCGTTTCTTACTGGCGCGACGACGTCGAGAGTGCTTCCACACGTTGGCACGAGTGCCTGGACATCTACCGCGAGCTGGATGACCGACAGGGTATTGGCCACGGGCTGCGTTGGGTCGGGGAGCTGGCAGAGTGGCAAGACGATTTGAAAGGGGCGCGCAGGCACTTCGAGGAGAGTCTGGCAATAGCTGCGGAAGCGAAGGATCAGAGGTCAGTCGCAGACCTCCGCAGGCAGCTCGGACGGTTGGCGATGAAGGAAGGAGATCACCGACAGGCGCGCACCTACTTACAGGAAAGCCTGGCGTGTTACGAGCAGATTGGCGACCACCGGTTCATTAATGTGACTCTCGGTTACCTGGGGCTAAACGCGCTCGACAAGGGGGACTTCGGGGCAGCTCGCTCCCATCTGGAAGAGGGTCTGACGATCGCCCGTGAACTCGACTTCACCATCGGATTGGCAACACCCCTCATGTACTTCGCGGCACTGGCCGCTGCTCAGGGCCATCCGAGTCGAGCCTTGCGGCTTTCAGGCGCATCGGAGGCACTCGCTGCGTCGGCCGGCTCCGTTGCTACGCGCCTGACGAGGCCGCTGGTTGAACGGTGGTTGGACAAGAGCCGCCTGGAGTTGGGTCCGAAGCGGTCGGCAGCCTACTCGGCGGAAGGCCGTGCAATGCCTCGAGAGCGCGCCATCGAATATGCACTGAAGGGCTGAACCAACACTCATGTGCTCATGCAGGAATCGAACCCTGAACCGTGGGATCAAGAGTCAGTGTTCATGCGATCGTTGACGGCCAACAAGACAGCCAACTTGACGGACGATCCTGGAATCTGAAGGCGCGCGATTGAACCGCGAGCGGACCTCTACGGACGCCAGTGAATGGCAGTCCCGTGGTCTTCAAAACCGCGGGGAGTGCGCCCCGGCTCAAGGCCTTTGCTGGGCGTGGTCGTACAGCAACGCCGGTCATAAACGGTGATATTTGTCGGTACCCAGCGGCACTCAGCGAATTCAGAATCCCGTTGGGGTGACGGTGACAACTCGTCCGCCAGGGCGACGATTGTGACGACGCAGTCAGTCAGGGCTATTCCGCGAGCAAGCTGATCACCGCGGTACGCAGCCAAGAAGCACATGCTCGGTGCCGACGTGATCGTGTTTCAGCTTCCTCGCTTCACGCGTAGCCAGGTCAATCGCCCTCTTTGCGCGTGAAGTTAAAGGACGAGGATGTTCAGGTGGCCAGTCACAGTTGCCGATGCCAACGATTTCTACTACACGCTTGCGCGCGACCTCAACTTTCACTCCCAGTTTGAGAAGCGCGTCTCCCGCAACTCCATCAGAATCGAGCAAACCAAGCAGCAGGTGCTCGGTTCCGATGTACTCATGCTTGAGGGCAGTCGACTCGGTCGAGGCAAGCTCGAAAGCGCTTTGCGCACGGTCAGTGAAGCGTCGCAGGTGACCATTGAGTCTGCTCGCATTGGATGGCCACATCAGGTCATTCGAGGCTCCGATGATCTGGTGCACACGCTGGTGGCTGAGTCCGATGCCCAAGGCAATCTCCCGCATGGAGCCGCCGCCGGAGTAAAGGCTGCGGACCGCCTTCCGGAGTCCGCGTTGTTCTTGATCGACTTCGCGCCGAAGGTCGATGATCCGATCGTGGATTTCTTTGGCGAGCGTCAGCAGGTCTGAGTCCAGCGGCATTGCGTCTAGCCTACTAGACAATCCCCTATGTGTCCAGTGCTCTAGACGGCCTGACCATAGCCACCGCTAATGAAACTTGTCGAGGCCCTGGCGGAGTTCATGTGTGGGTAGCGAGGAGAAAAGTTCGAAGAGCGTCCACTAAGGGGAGCCAAATTTCGAGTTCAAAATCGGCCTTCGGGCCAGCGTGAGATTCGTCTGCAGGCGACATTACGGCGATCTTGCGGCAGTTGATTGCCGTACGCGCTTTACGCTTTCAGCGATGCGCGCGCTGTGGACGGTAGTGTCGGCGGCGCTTGTGCTTGGCGCATTCCTTGTCGCAGGATTCTGGCTCGCGTGGGTCGCAAGTCAAGGAATTGGTCAAAGCATCGAGCCAGGATGGCAGGCATTTCGCTACGCCGAGGCACTGCTCATCGCCCTGTTACTTGCACTCGTCGCGTTCCTCGTCGCGCGATTTACGTCCCTGGTCAATCGCTCGGCTCGCTTTGCGATCGGCGTCGTGGCTGGTCTGGAGGTCGTTCTGTTTGGCGTTGTCTGGTTCAGCCTGGTGGTCATGCCATTCCCTGCCTAGGTTTTGGCTCGTGACGCCTCGGCTGTCTCGCGAGCGACCCATTTCCGAACGCTATCGGTCGCGATCGCGTAACAAGTCCTCAATCCGGTCAGCGGCGTCGCGCCGTAGGTCGGGGATGACGTGACTGTATGTGTTCATAGTCAGACCGATCTGCGAGTGACCGAGCAGGTCCATCACCACGCGTGGCGAGACGCCCTGAACAAGGTGCTTGGCGAGAAAGGCGTGCCTTAAGGAGGGTCCGCCCTCCGCCGTTATTCCCGGCGAGGCGGCAGCTTCTCGAGCAAGGACATCGAGTTCACTGGCGGCGAAAGTACATGCAGCGAGACTGTGGGGTTAGGAGGATTTGGCATCCCACGGGCTGGCGGGATCATATGGTGAGGCTTGGAAATCGATCCGGTTCGACAACCTGATCACTCCGCCCGGGCTACTGAAGAGTAACCAGAATAGGGATCAGCCCGCGGCCTCTGCGCATAGGCGCTAGAGCCTTTCCAAGAACGGCCCCAAATGACAGTTCACGGTCCGAAGCACACATCGCATGACCTGCTACGTCCGACGTTGTGAGCAGGCTTCCGACCTTGACAGGGAGCCGTGTTGCATCGACCTTGCAAAAGACCTTTCCCACGAGGGCGAGCGGTCTTCGGTTGGGAACGCCAGCCACACCGTCAAGCACCAACCCAGGGCGATGCTCGCCAGCTCCGGCGATCACGCCGGCGACGCGGCTATCGTATGGCTCTTTGCTCACGTCCAGGGCGCCGGAGTCAGAAATGACCATAACCGTACCTGGCTCTACACCGTCTGTGACAACGTCGAAGTTCTCAGCGCAATCCGCGTTTGTAACGACGATATCGCCCTTTACGCCGTCAAGTAACACGGTGGTTTGGTGATCAGCGTCCTTGAGAACAATCTGACTCAAGGCTCCAAGTAATTGGATCCTGTCTCCGGCGTCCAGTCCCCTGACAATGATTTCGCCGGTTCGACCACTGAGCTTCACGCGGTCATTGCCGGACTTGTCACGTAGACCGATCCCACCAGGCGTGCCCGGACCCCCAAGGTTTAGCGCCCCGCTGTCGCGCCTAAACGTCAGGACGGAACTGCCTTTGGTGTCGTGGATCACAAGGCTGTCAGCATCAGCCGCACTGAGAGCTAGCACCTCCGTCCCATTTGGCTGCCTCATCCGAAGCGAACGCTCAGACGCATTCAACGTGATGGCAGATGGCGGCGCGCCTCCGGCTGGCATAGGCGAGGTCACGTCGGTGCTTGAAGTGAGCGTGATGAGGCCGCCATCTTGCCCGGCTTCCGGATCGCCGTCTGCGAGCATGAGTCGGAACTTTCCTGTTGCGTTCACCATCTGGATTGATCCATCTCGAATCAAAAATGTCGTTCCCCCAAATTGCTCGCTGGCGGCTCGGAGGGCGACTCCAACGGTGCCGGCAATATCACGACAGACGATTGCCCCCCCGATCACTCCACCTTGGTCCTCCAGATTCGGCTCGACGGACACCAAGTCGACCCCGTCGCATGTCACCAATGCTGTCGAATCACATGTCATCCCAGTCCTCCCGTCGGCCTACACAAGTTATTGTGTGCCCGATCATCAAGAAATTGAAAGAATCACACATGCATCGGATTAGGCGCCGCATAATGCTTAAGAAAGATGTCGTCCTTCTCCAATTTGAGCTGCTCGAGCAGCACGACATGCAGCTGCACCGAACTCCCATTCATATTTAGCGCAGCGAAGCACAGGCCCTCCAGCTCCTGATTGTCGTCTAGGGCGAGTACCTTGATCACCCCCCGATAGGCACCGTTCAGTCCGCTGAAAACGTGTACCCCTTTGTTCACATCATCGACGTAGGCATCACTGGTGAGGTAGAGGTGACCGCGAGGTGAAAAAGCTCCTCCTTGTACGCGAGTGGGGTGATGGCCGCGCAGATGAATATTTTCGGCTGGCGCATTGCGCCAACCGTCGTCGGCCGGTCGATACGCGAAGACAGTCTTAACAGCGTGGGTATCCCCGAACGGCGAACTGTACAGGAGGCCATTCCAGGGGTTAATAGCGCACCACGGCATTTCGCCGCCTTGGGGTGGAGCCCCGCCATTCTCGCCGAGGAGGGGAAGAACCTGTGAAAATGTGAACGTCTCATCGACAGAGAGGACTGCTGATCCATATTGGCTCTTAGGAGATCCCTCAAGAGCTGCGAACACCTGTCCACCGCTGTAGTCGACATCGCCGAGGTGGTCCGCGTCGTCATCATGCACCACGAATTGTCCGACCTGTTGCGATCCACTGAACTTGAAAATCGCTCTGGGGGTAACATCCCCTACCCCGAACCAAGACCCGTTGCTCGGAAAGAACCAGTGCCCTCCGCCGACCGCCACGCCTTGACAGTTCTCGGTCCAAAACGCATCGATGTGCTCCTCGACTGGCAGCGACCATTCTGCGGGTCTGGGATCAGCCATCGCCACAATCGCCTCGGACAGGCTGGCCGGCGCAGTTGCGTAACCGTCTCGGAACGCAGGGATAACTCCGTCGGGACCGGGCTCGCCTATGTGGCTGAGGGCCTCGCGATAGCTAATCATGCATTCACCTCAGCCGCGTGGCCGCGTATCTAAGCCTGCGTACAAGCCGTTCTTCGAGTTTCTGTCTACGATTGCTCAAGCTTCACTCGGCTGCCCCGTCATCGAACGGAACCTGCTCAGCGCCATCGTGGGCCGGTGGCGCCGCTGCAACAAGACGACTGTCGCAAAGAAACAAGTGGCTTTGCTCACTGCGCCGATGGTGCCCGCGTGTGCCGGCCCGGTATCGTCCAATCTCTTGAGGTAGGTCGGGCGGCAACAGTCTCCGGCGAATCAAGAAGATCGTAACCACTTGACCACAGATACCTAGAGCCCAGAGTGCTGCCCCAATCCAAGAAGCAGCGCTCGAGATGTCCCGCCGAGGAACGCGAAGCTTAGGGCGCTCAAACCCGCTCCGCCAGCTATTAGCTGCCAGTCCGCCCAGATGAGCCACGCTATCCAGCTACCTCGCCACCAAGCACGCCCCTGGGCCTGAGGCAGCTGTCATGGCGCCAGGTCCGTCACCCTTTTGAGGGCTAGTTAAGGTCTTTGCGGCTGCAGTCACTATCCCTATGATGCCGCCAACAGCAGCTCCGGCAGCTGCCCCATGCGGTCCACCGATCTAGCCGATTCCAGCTCCTGCCGCTGCCCCACCTAAGCCTCCGGTGGGGGCGCCGGAAACGACGCAAATGACTCGTTTTCGGCGGTCCACTCTTCTACTAGCCCGCAAACGTACTGCGCCCAGAACGTGCTTCCCTCAATTTCTGGTTAGCCACCTTCTTCGGCCGGATCCGATGTCGCAATGCTGTGCATGGGGCACGCGTAACTGCCGGATATCTCAAGCATTGAGGAGCTTCGCGCGACGAGTGCGTGGACGACGGGCAGTACCCGGTCCACCTGGATATCTGATCTCGTGAGCAGCTCATGAACGCTTTCAGTCGACGGAGCATCGCACCAGATGAAGAGGATCTCGTCGTCAGGGACAAGGGTTGCTCCCACGACCTGCGGCCGCCGGGCGACGGGCAGGTCGGAAGCCGTGCGAACGAGGCGCCTCAATTGATCGGAGGCGAGTTCGAGGGTGATTCCCGGCCACAACTGCTCAACTACGCAGCTGGCGCGAGATGGGTTGTTTCCCATACGCCGAAGATGCGATACGTGGAGGTCCTGAGGATAGGGTGATTCGCTGGCTTTCGTGCCGGACGACAGATCTCTGGGATGGTGGCCGCTGGTTAGCCTCAACCCGGGATTGAGCGCGGCCTGACTTTTCTTCCTGGCGGGACTAATATCGCCCTCAGGCCGGCATGAGGCCGATCTGGGGGCGCGAGCACGAGTTCAGGTTGATCGACTCCTTCGTGGAGTCGATCCGCGAGGGACCAGCGTTGCTGATCCTCGAGGGCGAGGCTGGAATCGGCAAAACCACGCTCTGGGGAGCGGTCACGACCATCGCCAGATCAAGGGATCTAACCGTCCTCACTTCGCGCCCTGCCGAGCCCGAGGCGAAGCTAGCGCATGCCGCTCTCGGCGACCTGCTGGCTCAGGTCCCGGACGGCGAGTTCCGCCAGCTGCCAGTCCCTCAATGCCAAGCGCTCCAGGCCGCTTTACTGCGAGCCAATCCTGTTGGGCATCCAGCGGATCCACGAGCGATATCAATGGGAGTTCTTCTCACGTTGAGGTCACTCGCCGCAAAGAGGCCTCTGCTTCTGGCGATCGATGATTGGCAGTGGATCGACCGGCCGACAGCGCGAGTTCTCGGGTTTGTAGTCCGCCGCATCACGACCGAGCGCATTGGCTTGGTTGTGACCGCTCGGCAAGGCGTAGAAGTGGAAATCGCGGGGAGTCACCTTGACTGGCCCGAGCACCGGCGGCATCGACTCGTTGTCGGACCCATCACTCCCGCTTCTTTGCATCGGCTGTTGGTTGATCGCATTAACTTTGCTCTACCGCGACCCTTACTGATCCGCCTCCACATGGCTTCGCGCGGCAATCCCTTGTTCGGACTGGAAATCGCCAGAGCCATGGTTAGCGCAGCTTCGCTTCCAAGCCATAGTGATCCCCTGCCTGTGCCAACTGCTATCGCCGAGGCGCTGAGATTGCGAGTGGCGGCGCTGCCGGTAACGGCTCGGCAGGTTCTTACGGTGGTCGCCGTCGCGTTTCGCCCAACGCGGAAGTTGATCCAGATGGTGGTCGGTACCAACGCGGCTGTCAAAGGCATCCATGTTGCCGAGCGGGCCGGCATGCTGCAAGAGGAAGAGGACGGGCGGCTGCGCTTCGTTCATCCCCTACTGGGCTCGCTGGTGGCGAGCCTTGACTCGACGGCCGACCGTCGACGCCTCCACAGGCGGCTTGCCGCGCTCGCTCCTGACGAAGAAGAACGGGCAATCCACCTCGCGCGTTCAGACGCCACCGTTTCTGATCTTCCCTCCATCGATGCGGGCGCACGCACTGCGTGGTTACGCGGTGCGCCCGAGATCGCAGCTGACCTCGGTGAGCGAGGTCTCTCCCTGGCAGAGGGTGGAGGCGCAGCCGAGTTGGAGAGGCGTCGGATCGAGACTGCCGAATATCACTTTCGCGCAGGCGAGGACGACCGTGCGAGAGAACTCTTGGAAGTCGCGGTGGCAAATGCGCCATTTGGGGCTGAAAGAGCACGCGCTCGTTGGCAGCTCGGATGGGTGCTTCGGCACAGCACAAGCCTTACCGCGGCGGAACATGCCTTCAGCGATGCCTTGCGTGACCTACAGGATTCACCGATCGACAATCGCTTGCGCTCGACGATCGAGCGTGACCTTGCGCTGGTGCTAATCAACACCGGCAGGCTGAGCGAGGCCGCACCACACGCCGTCGCCGCGATGCAGTCAGCGACGGCCGCCGATGACACCGGTTTGCTGAACGACGCGATTGGGCCGCAGGTGCTGATCGAATTCCTTGGTGGCCGCGGTCTCCGTCAGGACCTGATTGCCAGGGCGAACGACGGCGTCGGATCCCACGACCTACCGGTCGGCCTACGCGCCAACGTGTTGATCGCGATTGCGCAGAAGTGGGGCGATCAGTTCGAGCCCGCCCGGCAGCGGCTCGAGCTCGAATACAGAGCGGCGGTCGATCGTGGAGCGGAAGCAGACCTGCCGGCCCTCCTCTGGAGCCTTAGTGAGCTCGAATGCTGGACCGGCAACTGGGCTTCGTCGGCGGAGTACGCGCAGAAGGGCGTCGAGATTGCGATGCTGGGCGGAGGACCGCACGACCAGGCCCTCACCCTCTGCGCCCGGGCCATGATCAGCGCATGCACAGGAGACGCCGAGCAAGCCCGGGCGGACGGAATGGATGCACTGCGCGCGGCCGAGCAGTCAGGGGTTCGTCCGGCGCTGGTGTGGAGTCGTCATGCGCTTGGTTTCCTGGAACTGTCCCGTGGTGATCACGCCTCGGCGCACCGATGGATGGCGCCGCTCGCACAGCAGATTGCCGACATGGGAGTCGGCGAACCAGGATCCGTGCGTTTCGTGCCTGACGAGATCGAAGCGCTGATCGGTGTCGGTGACCTGCGGTCCGCTGCCGTGTTGCTGGAACGTTTCGAGGATCGGGCGCGGACACTCGGTCGCACGTGGGCTCTGGCGACGGGAGCGCGATGTCGAGGGCTCGCCCTGGCCGCCGAGCACGACTTGAATCGGGCCGCCCGCGCGATAAGTGAAGCTCGTGAATTCCACCAAGGCCTTGGAATGCCGCTCGAGTTGGGCCGAACCCTCCTACAAAGCGGCCGAATTCACCGTCGGCGGCGCGAGAAGCGCCTCGCAAAGGAGTCACTTGAGGCCGCATTGCAGATCTTCGATCAGTTAGGAGCGCCGCTCTGGGCGGTTCAGGCCCGAAGCAACCTGGCCCGGCTGGGTTTGCGGCCGGCGACCAGGTCCGATCTATCGGCCACCGAGACCGCGGTCGCGGAACTCGCTGCCGAGGGCAGAACCAACCGCGAGATCGCGGCGGCAATCTTCCTCAGCCCAAAGAGCGTCGATGGCGTGATCCTGCGCGTCTACGACAAGCTTGGGATCCGGTCCCGTGCCCAGCTCGGCTCCTGGGTTGCCGCCCACAAAAGGCAGTAAACCACCCTATCCGGCCCTGGCCGTACGCAGGAATCTGAACCATCGATCAGTCGCGCGTCGGTCCCGCCACCGACTACAGCTACTACAGCAATCTCGTGTCCAGCCTCGGAGGTGCCGCTCTCCTGCCCTGCTGAACCATGAGACGGCCGTAACAGACAGCCCAGTCGCTCCATGGAGGAAGCGTCGATATGAATGCTTGGAGAAATGTGTACAGGACGGCCAAGTCCATCGCCCTCTGGCTTGCAATGCTGGCGATCACAACAACCCCGCTCGACGTCCAGGCGGACTTCACGCAGCCGGCGCTCATCGCCCCGCGATATTTTGTCGGCGATCCGCTCTTTGACTTTGAAGGCCCCAACGGCGAACTCTTCTCGGGCTCACCGGATGATCCGAACGGCATGGCCAGCACGACCAAGATCGTCTCCCTCCATGTGGCAGTCGACGCTCTTATGGGCCGCATTCCCGGAGCCTGCCCTTCATCGCCGGCAGGCTTCTGCACGCTTGGCGACTGGGTGACCGTCAGCGCGAACGCGGTGGCGAAGTCACCATGGGTTCCTTGCGGCTCACTGATGGGCGGCTGCAGCTCGCTCATGGGCGATCGCTTCGGCGAGTTCCTGGTAGTCGACGCGAACCAGGACGGCGTGTACAGCCCGGGCGAGACGGTTCTTCTGCCGGTGGGAAACGGAGCGCCGCCCGCGGGCGCTCCGCTTGCGGACGATCCCCACGTCACGTACGTCGACACGAACAACAACGGAACCCGCGATCCCGGTGAGTGGATCGTGTATGACGCGAACTCGAATGGCCAGTACGACAGCGGAGAGAGGACTTTTCTCGGGCCGCCCAACAAGCAGCCATCAACCAATCCGGTCACACTTCTGACTGACGACCCGACCCTTCGCTTCGTCGACTTCTACGACCTCGGGACGTGGAACTCATACATCCCGCTCCAGGTGGGAGAGAAGGTCCAGTTCGCTGATCTTCTGAGGGGCATGATGTATCCGTCTGGCAATGACGCAGCGATCGCAGTTGCCGAGCACGTGGCCGGCACTGTCCCGACATTTGTCGAACTCATGAACGAGGTCACGCTGCCCGGCCACGTAACCCCTGCCGGTCTTCCGAACAGCCACTTCACCAACCCGGCGGGCGTCGACAATTGGTGTCCCACTGTCGACGCTTACGGCAATTCTCTTGACGTTTTCGATCAGACCTATTGCGGCGACTCTATCAAGAGGAACGGCTACATCCACTACACGACTGCACGCGACCTGGCGCGTCTCTGGGAGCATGGATTTCAAGACCTGCTGTTCCGGCAGATCGTTGGTTTTCCAGGGCCGGCGTACAGCTTCACAACGTATCTCGGCGATACCCAGAAGCAATACCGCTTCGGCTGGGGAACGAATGGCTATCCGGGCTGGGACGGAGGCAAGGGTGGGAGCTCGGCCGCCTGCGGCAGTGGCACTGGAAGTCCGTACAACCTGAACTGCTCCATCATGAGCACCAGGCGGATCGGCCGGCGGCTGGTGATCGGGCTTATCGGGGCAAGCTATCCGCTGACTCAAGACGATCCGACTCTCGCGCTCGACTACGCGTTCTCAAAGCTCTTCCACCCCGACCCACACGGTGCGATTGACTCTGGCAATGGCTGGATCAACAAGGCGCTCGTATGCCTTCCCGATGGCCGCGCCGTGACAGCGGCCATGGCCTCCAATTACGGCCAGACCATCACGACCTGGGACGTGAACGTCGACGGATCGACTATCAGTCAGCTCACGGCCAGCGCCCCGCAGGGCGCGACCCAATCCGTCCTGCCCCTCGTCGCCGACCTCAAAGCCGTCGCACTGAGTAGCAACACGGTCGTCACCGCCAAGACGCTCGCCATCCCAAACGTGCGCGCGGCCCCAAGCGGTGGAAGCGTGAAACTCACTCTGTGGAACGTCGCAGAGGGGAGTGCCCCCAGCGTCGTGGTGGCGGACGTTCCGGCTGGTGCGGGCGCGGATGTCAACCTTCTGCGAATCAACGACAGTCAGTTCGTAAGCGCGTTTGTCGGTCAGGACGGAACCCTCGTACTCAAGGCGTGGAAGGTCGCTGCCGCAGTGAACGCAAAGGGAACGAATCTCGTCAAATTCGGATCGCTCAATCCTCCACTGGCGATCGACCAGGTCTCGATCGCCGGTCCCTTCATAGTCGGCGCTCTCTACTACTTCGTCACTGCTGTGCGAGAAAGCGCCACCGGCAACGTGGATGAAATGCTTTTCACCCTCGATCCGATTGCGGGCACGATCACCCAGGTCTCGGGATTCAGCGCGAACATCGCGGCGAGCAGCATCAGCGTTAGCGCCATCCCCGTCGAGCCGCGTCTCCCGGATGATGAGATCTTCGCGCCCGTCTATTTCGCGACGGCGGTCAGGACGCCGAGCGGATTCCTTCGCATTTTCTATGCCCCCGCACATTTCGATTTCAACGGCCTCCACGACTTCTTCCCTCGCGGAGACACGTCGATTACAAATGACCAGATTCTTGAGCGGCCGTCCCTCTTGCCCTTCGGGACGTCCGGCCTTGTGACCGCCGTCAGGGACAGTGCCGGCCAACCAAAGCTCATTGTTTGGGAGTCTCGCCGGAATGCCGACGACTCGATCACTCCGTACAGAATCGCCGCACACGAGGCGGCAAGCAGTTCATCCAGCTCAATCGAGGCCTGTGCGATTCCCACGACCCACGCCGAAGCCGACGTCGTTTCCTCGAACCTGGCCACCGCAGGTGGCTCGCCGGGCGTGCTCCAGCTCCGCGCCTCGCGGATCGGCGATCGACCCTAGTGCGTCTTCCGCGCGCGCGTCCTCTGTGTGTGGCAGCCGCGCTCGTTCTGCCCCTCGCCGCGTTGTCTTTGCCGCCGCTCGCCGCGTCTGCCGCCGGATCGTTGAGCGGAAGCCGAATCGACGACCCGACGCCCCTCTCAGAGGCTCACTTCGGCTTCTCGGTCGCCGGTCTTGGAGACGTCGACGGTGATGGCACAGCAGACCTCGCCGTAGGCGCCCCTGGCCAGGGCGTCGTGTACGTGGTTTCCGGATCGACTCATGCCGTCCTGCATAAGATTTCCGATCCCGACAACCTCACCGGGACGCAATGTGAGCCGACTACAGAGTCGCCTTCACCCTGTGATTTCGGCTTGGCAGTCGCAAGCGCCGGCGATGTGGATATCGACGGGGTCGACGATATTGCGGTTGGCGCGCCAGGAATCTTCGGTGCGGAAATCGCCATTCCATGCATTGATCTGTCGCAGCCTTGCCCGCAAGAAGGCAGAGCATTCGTGTTCTCGGGCAGGACAGGCACGTTGCTTAAGACCCTTGCCCACGACGGGCCCAACCAGGGAGCCGCGATCGTCTCACTTGGGAGCATCGACGGCGATCAGGTCCCTGATTTCGCGGTGGTCGCTCCTGGCGATCCCGGCGGGACGGGAGGGCTGGTGGCCGCGTTTGCCGGTTCGGACGGGCATGAGCTGTGGACGACGCTCGCGCCCGGCGCGACGCAGGGAATCACAGGCCTCGCCTACGCGAGCGCCGAGCTGGCGGCAATACCCGACGTCGACGGCGATGGCAAGCATGACGTGATCGTCGGCGCTCCGTGCTACTCGGTCGGGCAGCAATTCTGCGTCGGTCGGGCTTACGTTCTGTCCGGCGCCAGCGGCGCGACGCTGCGCGTTCACGACAACCCGGCGCCGCTGGCGTTCGCTGGGTTTGGATCTGGCGTGGCCGGGATCGGCGACCAGAACGCCGACGGGGTCGCCGACTACGCAGTTTCCGATCCCGGTGCGGCAGCCTCGGCGCACAGCCAGATCCATCTCTACAGCGGCGCCACCGGAATGCAGCTGTTGGCACCGCTCAGCAGCCCCACCGATGAACGGAACGAAGCGACCTCGAGCCGGCAGACCATGACTCTGACCGGCGTCGATGACAAGGATGGCGATGGGGCGCCCGATTTTTGGCTTGGCGCTGCGAGCAGCGGCGCCGCCTATCTGCTCAACAAGGACGGGCACGTGCTCGAGACCGCGAGCGACACGCAGTCTGGCTCTGACTTCGGGCTTGCCATGTCCGCTATCCCGGCACCGCCTGGCGAGCCTGGACTGGATGTGGTGGTCGGGGCGCCGACTCGTTCAGTCGGCGCGGTTACGGAGGCAGGCTCCGTGTTCCTGCTTCGAGCCGAGGCTGATCTCCAGGTGTCAAAGTCAGGCACTCCGGCAACGATCGCGCCCGGCGGAACGCTCACGTATGACATAACTGTCTTCAACGCGGGTCCGTCCGTCGCCCTCGGGATATCCCTCACTGATCCGATCTCGGCGGTGGCCACGCTGGACCAGGCTTCGCTGGCCGACGATCCAACCTGCGGGTTCGACTCTCCCAGTCATACCGTGACCTGCGCCGTCGGCGCGCTGGCGCCGGGCGCCACCTTCAAAGTCGAGTTCCGGGTGACCCTTGCGGACAACGCGAGCGTTCCCTCGACGGTCGTCAACACAGCATCTGTCACCTCTCTCACGACCGACCCGGCGCCTGGCAACAACATCTCGACGACCGGCGCCCAGGTGACCTGCGACGTTGTCGGCACGCCAGGTGATGACGTGCTCGTCGGCACCGCGGCGGGAGAGACCGTATGTGGCCTTGGCGGGGACGATGTGCTGATCGGTCTGGGTGCGAACGATGTCCTCGTCGGAGGCGACGGCGATGACACGCTGATCGGCAACGGTGGCGATGACACGCTACTTGGCGGTCCTGGGAACGACAGGCTTTTCGGTCAGGGTGGGAATGACAGCCTGTTCGGCGGAGCGGGCGATGACCGCCTGTACGGCGGTCCGGGCGACAACGTCCTCGATGGCGGACCCGGGAGTGATTTCTGCAAGACGCAGGCGGGTGCCGGCATGGTCAAGAACTGCGAGACCAAATAGCTCTTGACTTATGTTCTGCAACAGAGGGGTGTTTCGATCAACGACGCCTAGGCTGCCCTGCTCGTTGAGTGCGCCAACGACCTGATGAGACGGCGCTGGCTGCAAGAGGGGATCGAGCGCCAGCCATACAGCAACGCGGGTGGCAAACCGTGTCCCTCGGCGGCACTAAACGGCACCCAGCGAATCCAGACGGCGATTTCTGGACTGGCCGCGCCGATCTGTTATCCGCAAGGTTCGGAGTTCGAATCTCCGTCCCGGAGCAGAATCGTCAGTACACTTTGACCCCAGATGTCGTGGTTTCGGGTTGGCTGATTGCCACATTTCGTCTGCGCAGACCACCTCCCCGACCTGACCTAGAACGGACTCGAACTACGGCGAATCCTGGCACCATGTGGGCAATGCTTATGCACGCGCTCTACCTAGTGGGCAAGAGGATCATCGGCGGGGAACCCCATGCCGAGGTCGATACCGCCTCAATGAAGCTACTGGCGCGGTCCGATGTTGAGCTGGATGTCGCTGTCGGTTCAGTGGTCCTGGCCTCGTTTTTGGACTAGCTCGTCAGATATGGACCTGGTGTTCCAGCTAGCAGTCAGCATCGTTGTCTCCTGTCGGCTCACTCAACAGTCGCCGTAAATGCGGGCCGCGCGCTATTGGTCGCATCCTAAGGAGGGACCGTGAAAAGTTGGGACTGGCGTAGGTGGACCGGTGTCCTTGGAATCGTCTATGTGGTCATTCAGGTCGCCGCCCTTGTCCTTTTCCTTGTGGCGGGCAACCCGCCTGACTTCGGAGACGCCAACAAGTACGCGAGCTGGATCAATTCCAACGGCGGCCTCTTCATGGGCGACGCCTTCCTGACCAATGTGGCCACCGTTGTCCTACTAATGCAGTTCACGGGCATTCGTGCGGTCATTCGAGGTGCGGGTGAAGACTGGGAGTGGGCAGCCGCTCTCTTCTTCGGGGCCGGTTTGGTAACGGCCGCGATTCTGATTGTTGGCTCCGCCGCAGAAGCGAGCGCAGTATTCATAAGCGGGCCCGGGACCGATCCCACGATCGTTCGCGCTGCCTGGGCCGGGGCCTGGATGGCGCTCACGTTCCTATATCTACCGGCCGCAATAGCGTTTGGGACCGCCGCCTACGCGGTCCTCCGCGCCGCGATACTGCCGCGCTGGGTGGGTTGGCTGAGCGCTGCGGCCGGCGTTCTCGACGTGGTCGCAGCGCTGACCATCTTCGGGGGCACTGGCAACAACGGACCCGTCGGGCTGCTGCCCATCTTTCTCGGCGCCACGCCGGTGGTTGTTTGGTTCGTGGCGGTCAGCATTGTTCTACTCGGCCGCGCCCCACGTATCGGTCAGAAAGCTATGCCAACCGGAGTGGGCTGATGAGCTCCATACCGTCGCTTCACTCGTTGACGGCCTACACAGCCGACACGGATTTTAGGATGACGCCGGGACGGCCAAGCACCGACTAGACCCGAGCCTTAGCGTTGGCACAACGGCAAGATCCGATCGGGAGGTTTGACACCGTATCCAGTGGACCTCGGTGGACTCTGGTGGACGAGTCGTGGCCCTCAAGACCGTCTGGACTCGACAACGATTTCGGTGGTCTCTGGTGGACGGTCAACGGTGTGCATGGCATTCAGATGGTTAGCGATCGGATTGGGTTCATGAGTCTATGTTGCCGATCGGCCGCGCGAGGTGCTGGACAACGAAGAATGACCGAGGATCTCCTGCGCTTCATGGGGGAGCGAGGAGAAAAGTTCGAAGAGCGTCCACTAAGGGGAGCCAATTTCGATGCAACTATCCGCGCCTAGGGCCGTGATCTAGAGGATTCGAAGCCCCTGGCCCATTGCGAGAATTACCGCCTGGGTGCGATTGTTCGCCTTGAGCTTCTCGAAAATCCTGCTCATGTGATTCCGCACTGTCTTCTCGCTGATGCCAAGGCGGTGGCCGATCTGCTTGTTCGACAGCCCCTCAGCGACACCCGTCAAGACGTGTATCTCTCGTCTGGACAGTGGTGGCGTGGGACTCTCGGCCAGGGTCCGGACAGCACCAGACCTAAGCCCGTGACGCGTGGTCTCCACGCTGATGCGTCCGGCGAGAAGGGTTCTTGGCCTCGGTACTTGCCCGCTATTCTCCACGTCCCGGCTTTCCTGTACTAATCGGTTCACCGCGGAACTCGTTGAGGTCAGGCTAGGAAACGTAGCCCGGCCCGACAGCGTGGGAAATACCTGAAAAGGTCGAGGGACGGTACCCGATTTCGGCTGGGCAAGGTGGGCAGACGGGCGCCGACGCTTCACCGAGTGATGCGTCGAGCCGGGCCCGTCTGTTGACTGGATCGTTCACCGCGACAGATGTTTGGCTCCCAATCCATGGCTAGGCCAAGCCGTCAATGCGCTCACGCACGCAGCGCGCGATGCGGACGATGGTCGTCGACTTCGGGACTTCTCCCGAGGTCATGCCAACCCCTAATCAGTTCTGGATTGCTGAATGCCGAACAAAGCGGGAAACTGACATGCACGTTCGATGGTTCCAGAGACGCGGTACGCGCGGAGTGGCGACGTCAACATCGCCTATCAGCTGACCGGCGACGGCCCAATGGACCTCGTTTACGTCATGGGCTGGGTGAGCAATCTGGAGGCGTTTTGGCAGGAACCATCTGTAGCACGTTTCTTTTACCGCCTCGCCTCCTTTTCTCGACTCATCCTTTTCGACAACGGGGTACCGGCCTGTCCGACCGCGTCCCAATCGATCGCCTACCGACCATTGAGCAGCGAATGGACGATGTTCGTGCGGTGATGGATGCGGCGGGCTTAAATCGCGCGGCCCTCTTCGGGGTCTCCGAGGGAGGGCCAATGTGCTCCGTGTTTGCGGCCACCTTCGCGCACCGGACTTCAGCCCTCGTGATGTATGGCTCCTACGCGAAACGTGTGTGGGACCCGGAGTATCCTGGGCGCCTAGACCAGAAGAAAGAGAGCGCTGGTACACGTTGCTCGAGCCAAGAGTGGGGCTCCGGCGCCGACGTCAAAATCCTGGCTCCGAATGCGGACGACCAGGAACTGGGGGATCGTGGATGGCGGGATTTGCTCGGGCAGAGATCCCAGTACGTGGGGTCGTGCAGAAAAGTTCGAAGAGCGTCCACTAAGGGGAGCCAATTTTCGTGTGCTGATTCGGCTGAAGCACGACAAGAGCGTCCCGCGTGATGCACCGGAGCCAAATTCGGTGTGCAAGTTCGGCTCGTAGGCGACAAAACGCCTTCGCCTGCTGTGCGACAGCCCTTCGGCTGATTCGCTACATCTACTTCGGTACGTACGCGACACTCCCCGGCTATGAGGGAGATGAGCGTGACCGAGCAAAGGTACAAAGCGGTTCTCGGCGAGCCCGATGTGCTTCGTGGCGCCGCCTGCGTCACATCGGCCAGTTCCCAGCCACTGCCGCGATCCTCTTGTCCTTGACTGCTTTCTGGAAGGCCGCGTAGTCCTGCTCGTTCTGGTCGGCGTAGGCCTCGGCAAACGACACCATGGCGCGATCGAAGCTGTCGCTCTGGCCGAGGTAGGCGCTAATCGCGATGCTGTCGCCAGAGCGTGCATGACCCCGAGCCAGAGTCCAGCCGCAAAGCCGTCCCCATACCTTCAAGGCCGCCACCGAAAGAACGGTGAAGTCGGGAGACCACTTCCAGTCGCGGAGCTGACGGACGTAATAGTCGCGTTCCTTGCCGTCCGGCTCACGTATCCGGTTCCAGCCTAGAAAGATGTCACTTGTCGCCTGCATCAGGCGCTGGCCGCTGACAACCCGCTCGCCGTGATACCGGAATTCGCTCGGACCGGCGAACTGCTCCAGGACCGAGCGTTCGGTCTCCTTCGCCTGTAGGACCAGGTGATCGGAGTCGTCTTTCCCGACCAGCAGCATGATCCAGGTCCGGGTCCCGACGCTTCCAATTCCTACAACCTTGCGCGCTCCTTCGACGAGCTGATACCCCCCGAGCAGTTGCCGGCGATCGTTGGAGAGCGTCGCCAGGTACCCGCGCTTCACTTCGGCCAGGACGCGCAGGACCCGATCGGCTTCGAGCTCCGAATAAAGCTCGGACAACGGCACTACCATCGGCGGATCACTGACAATCCGCCGTGCGCCGTCCGCGATGTGCGTCAACTTCGAAAAGGTGTGCTCGTTGTCGCGATTGCGCGCCTTGGCCAGGTCCTGGGTCAGCCTTTTGTACTCCGTTGGTTGCAGCTGGCGCTTGACTTGAGACAGAAGGTTGTCGAGATCGATGTGGGAATACCAGACGTCAATCGTCGGCATCGCCGCGAATCGGTTCATCGCCATCCGGTATTCGGCGACGGCGGCTGTCGTGATGGACTGTCGGACGGCAGCCGAGTGGTTGTTGATGCGCCCGGCGACCGCAAGGCTGGCGACCAGTCGCTTGATGTCCCACTCCCATGGGCCAGGCAGCGTCTCGTCGAAGTCGTTGACGTCGAACACCATTCGTCGCTCAGGAGATGCGTACGCGCCGAAGTTGGCGAGGTGCGCGTCGCCGCAACTCTGCGCCCGGATCCCAGAGTCAGGCATCGACGCCAGGTCGGCTGCCATCACAAGAGCCGCGCCCCGAAAGAACGTGAAGGGCGATGCGAGCATCCGGCCGTACCGGATGGCGACCAATTCCGGAACTCTCGTCACCGCCTGCTTCTCGAGCAACGCAAGCGGATCGGGACGGCGCGGCGCTGGGGAAAACGCGGCGTGACTGGAGCGGGGAACACTTGCGCGCGCTGCCCGCCCGCGAGCGACCCTTTCCTGGACGGTGAGTCGGGGTGCTGGCTGGGTAGTGGTCATCGTGTGGCCCGATCTTATGGCCGCCAGTCGACGCTAGTGCGGGTCGACTAGATGCCGGACGAGCAGAGACTGACGCGGCCGGCGCGAGAAGCTTGCGCGACATGCCGTCCCGGGACCATTTCAAACACAAATCGGCCCCGGTGGTCTTCAAAACCCGTTTGCGGGGCGCTGCTGAGGCGTCGTGGGTGGGTTCGATTCCCATCCGTCCCCGCCAAATCCCGTGGCGAATCGATTCGACGTGCCCCTCTACCGGGCGCAGTGGGGAACGGACTAGCGATCAGGCTGAGCAAGTCCGCACGGTGGTCGAGGCCGAGCGTCCAAAGCGCAGGATTTGCGGATCAAATGCGATTAAGCAATCCAGGGGCAATGAAGCTATTCCACCCGACTCGGCATGCGGCCGAGATTCTGCGGGACGGCTTTGGCGAGATGACTGGGACGTACCTGACTCCTACGGATTACAGCGGCGTGTGGCTGTTCGACCGACCACTTGGCGACCAGATCGGTGACGACGACGTGGAGGTGATACTCGAACTTGAAATACCCGAGGACGTTGTCGCCCCGTTTGAATGGTTCGTTGGCACGTCCTATCGTGAATTCTTGTTGCCCGCAAGGACCGTCAACCAGTACGGGCCCCCACGCGTCAGAGCCGAAATATCAAGCTAGTGCTCGTCGTGACGACAAGGGTCGCTCCTGACAGCACGCCTTTGCTGAGCGTGGTCGTACAGCAACGCCGGTGATAAACGGTGGCATTTGTCGGTACTCGGCGCCACTCAGCGAATTCAGACCACCAGTTTTGAACGGGCTGCAGCGATCTGTTAACCGCAAGGTTCAGGGTTCGAGTCCCTGTCCCGGAGCCAGCTTTCTGTGCTGATTCGGCTGAAGCACGACAAAAGCGTCCCGCGTGATGCCTGTCAGTGTTTCGGCTGATGCCTGACAGGTGTCCCGGCTGATACCTGAACTCCCGCGCATGAGGGAGATGAGCGTGACGGAACAAAAGGTACAAAGCGGTCCTGGCGGTAATCGCGGACGGTCGGACGGTGACCGAGGTGGCTGGGGGTTGGGGTGTCCATCGGCAAACGCTGCACCGTTTTGGCTGGCGCGCTACGAAGGTGACGGACTGGAAGGCCTAAGCAACCGGTCGCACCGGCCGGCTCACTGCCCCCATCAAACCTCGCCTGCGATCGAAGCGCGGCGAGCACATGTCGCCCGACTCGTGTAGGGACCGTTCAGCTCCGAGTCACCTGGGAATCCAGAACGCTGAGTGGCAAGGAGCTTCATAACTCGTTGCGGACGATCGTCACGCAATGCGCCTTCGGTTCGCGTTATGGAAAGCTCACCGAATTGAAGTGGGCCGTAGCTTCCGTAACGCGAACCACTAATAGAAGAGGGGCAGCGCGTATGCGCTGCCCCCTCTGGTGTCGGCCTGGGGGTTACGACGCTCCGATCGCGCCTATCCAGGTGCCCCAGTTGCGCCCAAACGCGGGCGGCGTGGTGACTCCCTGAAACAGATTCGCGTACTGGCCGGCAAACCAGATGTGGCCGGAGCCGTCGAACGATGCAGCCTCGAAGTCACCCCAGCGGCAAACTGGGATCACCTTGGTGCCGCACAACGTCGGCCGGTAGGACGACTCGCCGGCCTTGAGCAGGTTGCCTGCCCCGCTAAAGTTCGGGTCGCCGGCGCCCTTCACAATGAAGCGGGTCTCGGG
>WNFC01010290.1_pt1 | contig 23006 bp, 22 predicted proteins | sample 5400541 | NCBI WGS metagenome assembly WNFC01 (sample SAMN13153342, study PRJNA577476) | soil metagenome | isolation source: 120 cm saprolite under Douglas fir tree site 2 hole 2 replicate 1 | place: USA:California | collected 2015-04-18
TCCTGCGGGAGGCTTTCCCCGACGCCGAGATCGACCGCGTCGCCCACAAGGTCGCGGGCGCCTACATGTGCTCCTACGAAGTACGACCTCGGCGGGGACGATCCCGAAAAGTTTCAGCCGCAAGACGGAAGGCCTGAAGAGCCACCCGCGCCGGTCTCTCCCCGCATCGGGGTCGCGATGGAGAGTGGAGTGCAAGGCCTCGACGATGCGGATGTGGTTGCGGGCAGCCCGTTACAAACGCCCGGAAGTTCGTGAATCAAGATCATTGTGGCAGATGGTTGAGTCGCGAGCAGTTCGTCGGGGGTGATCCGTAATCGGCCTGGGCCTGGCCGAGCGGGGTGGCATGCTCCCCGCACACACGGGGGTGATCCGACGGCAGCGATGATGAGCGCGTGGGACGAGAGATGCTCCCCGCACACGCGGGGGTGATCCTTGCGCGGGCGGGCAGACATCCGTTGTCGTCACCGTGCTCCCCACACTAATAAATAACCCCAGAGTTCCCTGAGGTCTCAATAACTTCTATAGCCCCAGGACCTGGGCTTCCTCCCCCGATCTTTCCCTTTCCTGTCCTGTGATGATTTCTCGGGTTTCCTGAAGGTCTATCGTGTCTATCGCTGGTCTTCCTGGATCAGTGAAGGCAAGGGAGGCCCAGGTTTGAGCCTGGCCGTCGTACGAGACCTGCGTGACGCGCGTGCCCCGGCCGGGCCGGATGAGCTGGCGGCATTCGAGACCGATGTGCTGGCCGGGTTCGTCCTGGCCCGGCGGCGGGCCTGTCTGATAACACGATCCGCTCCGATGTGGTGCACCTGGAGCTGTGGGTGCCGAAAACCTATGCCACCAGGCGATACTCATGAATCACGCCGCCGACGCGGTCACGTCGCTGAACCCGGATCCGATCAAGGTCGGTGACGTTGCCGGGCAGCCGGCGCAGCGGCGCGGCCTGCTTCAGGGCTCGGTGAGGCCGGTGGGTGTTGTAGAAGTCTTCGTACTCCCGCAGCACGGTCATAAGGTGGCGCTGGTTACATACCAGAGTCCGGTCGAACAGTTCGCGGCGGCAGCTGCCGATCCACCGTTCCATGACCGAGTTCATTCGGGGCGCCTGGATGGCGGAGCGGACGATCCTGGTGCCCACGGCACGGAAGACCTCATCGAACGCGGTGGTGAAGCTGGCGTCCCGGTCATGAATCATGAACTTGACCCGCGTCCCGGCGTCCGCCAGGTCCATGAGCAGGTTCCGGGCCTGCTGCACGACCCACGCCTGGACAGGATGCTCCGTGGCGCCCAGGATCCGGACGCGGCGGGTACCGTGCTCGATCACGGCAAGGACGTGCACCTTGGCGCCGTTAAGGAGGTCGGCGGTGAAGAAGTCCAGGGCCAAGATCCCCTGTGCCTGTGATCGCAGGAACTCGGCCCACCCTGGACCGTCGCGGCGCGGCGCCGGGTCGATCCCGGCGTTCTTGAGGATCTCCCAGACCGTGGACGGCGCCACGGTGATGCCCAGTCCCGCGAGCTCGCCGTGGATCCGCCGGTAGCCCCAGGACTCGTTCTCCCGGGCGAGCCGCAGCACTACCAACCGCACCTTGCGATGCGTGGCTGGCCGCCCGGACCGGCCACGCCGCGACAGGTGCCCCCACCGGCGGCGGACGATGTCGCGATGCCAGCGCAAGATAGTGCCCGGAGTGACGAGCAGCCGCATCCCGGCCAGCCTCCCGGCCGGCACCGTCCCGGCGAGCAGCGCCAGCCACGCCCGGTCCGGCCACGCCAACCGGGCGCGCGCCTTCGGCCGCTCACGCTCGGCGACAGCGAGCTGATGGCGCAGCATCAAGATCTCGGCGTCCTTCCACCACGACTCCCGGCGCGACAGCCTGAGCAGCGACATGACACGGGACACGACCAGGAAGACCAGCTTCAAGCCCATAAGCCGAAGATCATCCCACCTCCGGCCGAGCCAAGACCGGCCCGGCCGACGCCGAGCCGCTTGACCGAACCGACCGCGATCCCTAGGGCATCTGCCCAGGTGGCATAGGTTTTCGGCACCCACAGGGCTGCCAGGCCGGTCCGGAAGCTCCCGGGTGACGCGAAGGAGTGACTGATGGAAAATCGCTTCGAAGTCGCGGTAGGCGCTGGGACGATGAGGGCGACTTCCAGCCCTGCCGTCCGCTTCCCGCACCGGTGGACCCCCGAAGGCGTCACGGTTGAAGCCGATTTCACTGGCGGCCATCTTCTTCACCTCGCAGCGGCCGGCTGCGTGCTCAATGACGTTTACCGAGAGGCCGCCTCGCTAGGCATCGACCTTAGGAGTCCGCGTGTCCGCGGCAGGCGGGTTCGACACAGACACCTGGAAGTCCACGGGCATCAGTTATTCGGTCAACATCAGCTGCGATGCCCCTGCCAATGAGGTTGCTCACCTGCTTGAGGTCGTTGACGAGGTCGCTGAGATTCCACGTGCCCTCCGAGCCGGAGCCACCGTCCGGCGGGCGACCTAAGTCGGGCCGTGCCGTGGGCGAGCGGCGCCTCCCGCGCCGCGCCCGCAGCGGCAGATGAGTACGTTCGCGAGTGCTGCCAGGTCCAACTAGCCGAGGTACTTCACGTTGACGCAGGAGCGACAACCAACCTACATTGCGAGTTACGGGAGAATCGTAAAGTTATTGTCGCTTTCCACCTGCTGTTGACCGGCGCGGAGGATAATTGGGCCGGTCTTTGCGCCGTTCGGCACGGTGACAGTAAGGCGTTTATCGGAGTCGATCTTGAATTGTGGCGCGTCTGCATCTGTGAAAGCCACGCCTGTTACTGACGTAAGATTATCGCCGCTAATCACGACAGAGGTCCCAGCGGATCCTTGCGGCGGATCGAACCCCGTGATGGTAGGCAGCGCGATATCCATCACAGACTGGCTGCCGGTCTCGGCCTTCGTGAACAGGGTCTCGAAAACAGCCTTCAGCTTCTCTGCCGCCTGTGCCGAAAACAGCCCCACCAAAGCCCCAATAGCCGCAATTCCGTACGGGTCGGGCTGGCTAGAAGTCGTCGCGCCTGGCAAGAGCCCAGCCCTGAGCACTAGGTACACGATTGTGGCCAGCAGTCCACCTACGAGGGGCAGCAGGGCATAATACGGGATCCAGCTACGGAACAGGAAACGCTCGCCAATATAGGTAGACAGCGACCGCAAACCGTGGAGCATCGCGCCGATGACGCCAGCTAGTGCCACCACAACAAAGAACTGCTGATCCCGGCTAAGCGAAAGACGCCAGTTGAAATAGCTGAAGTTCGCCGCCGCCGGGGCGGAACCCGTGGCTGGCGCTGGAGCAGGCCAGAATCGCCACATGCCGTATAGCGCGAACAACGCGACGGCCGCCATGAGAGCGCTGAGAATCACGACACCCGCCACCGAGACCGGCGAACCACCGACGGTGGTACGCGTCTGTGGCCGCGCCCGACTGCGGGTCGCTGGAACCTGAGAAACGTTGACCACCTCCTTGCGTTAAGTCCTACCTAATCGAGAAGGAGTCGCGACTTCTGGAGGCTCCAGTGTCCTCCCAGCGAACCGAAACGGCGCCGGTAGCCCGGACTTATCATGGCCTAATCTGAGCATCTTCGCCATAGATATCACAGCGATGACCACCCAAAGCCCTGGCATCGACACCAGTCAAGCTCGGCAAGGCCAGATGCCTTCTGGCGCAGCTGATCACCACTTTCCCCAACCGATGCGCCGCCTGGCCTGGTCCTGCCGGCGACAACGCCACAAGCATCGTGCTAAGACCAGCCACTACGCGAAACGATCCGATTGTCACGAGGTGCTGGTGGAACGCCAACCGGAGCGGTGCCTCGCCAGGTCAGCGCCCTGGGGCAGATCCGTGCGTTCCGGTAGTCAGGAACCATTCATGCATGAATGTTCGGGTCTGGGCACTTCCGTTGTGCAGGCCTTGCCGGTACCGGACTGGAACGTCTGGCGACGTCAGAGCGGATGCTGTCGTGGTACCTTACGTCACGCACTGTATCTGCGGGAAGCTGCCAGGCAGGTTGGGTATGGCACGAGTCGAAGGCACGCCAGTCCCTCGGGTCACCGCGGATCGGGGGCCTCGCGCCAGTACGTGTTGGCGAAGTGACGAGACCGAGCGAGATTCGGATGTGGCGATCGGCTTCGCAGACGGTGCGGGTCAGCGGACCCCAAAGTCTGCTGGACAGGAAGCATATTCCGTGTCACACTGCCGCTCTGTACCATTAAGCCCTCCCCGTGATGGAAGTTCATGATGATGATCCCTGGTGCACTCGTCAGTGCTGTTCGTGACCGTCAGGCTGTGCTGTTCGCTGGCGCAGGTTTGTCTCTCAAGACGCTCGGCGTAAGTGGCGCCAGTTTGCGGGACGAAATCGGCACTCAGATCGTCGATGACTATCCCAGTTATGATCCATCAACTCGTTCACTCGAAGACGTCTGCGACGAATACGTAGCAATCAACGACCGGATTCGGCTGGTTAATGAGCTAGCAGCGCAGATCCCGAAGAATGCTTCGCCGTCCCAGGGACATGTGTCAGCCGTCAAGCTATTCCGGTTCATCATCACTACGAACTGGGACCTTCTCTTCGAGGGGGCCTACAGGGAGATCGGGCAGAGCTATCAAGTGCTCTCCAGCGAAGAAGATGCGCCGAACTTCAACTATGACCAGCACAACCTCCTGAAGATCCATGGCTCCGTCGATCGCCCGCTCACCCCACTGCCCTAAACTTTCCGGAGTTTTAGGCGACGGTGTCCCGTTTTCCGGGGTCTGGTTACGGTATGGCTGCATGTTGATCGCGGCGGCGTTATGGGCGCGCTGGTCCTTGAAACAGAACAAAGCTCCTGGTAGGACGTGGTTGTCACACCAGTCCGTCCGCCGGGAGCTTTGTTGCTTGCCCAGTCTGCCATGCTGATCGCGCCGTCGTCCATGTTGCCTGCGCCGCCGGGGGATGGTGACGCCGTCCCGTGCGGGGATCTGGCGGAACGGGTGCTGTCCGGGCCGGGGCTGTGGCTGGACTGGCTGGGGGAGCTGGACCGCCAGAGCCTGCTGGAAGAGCTCCTGGCCGGCGGGGTGATCGCCCGGGCGCTGGCGGAGGCGCCGCACGGGCATGCCTATGACCGGACGCTGACCGGGAAGATGACGGTGATCTGCGTGCTGGTCGCGTGCCTGTTCCCCGGAGCCGGCTATGACACGGTGCTCGCGACGGCATTCGGCCTGCCCGGCCTGCGCCTCAAGCCCGGCACGCAGGTGCCGTGCGGGCCGGCGTTCTCCAAGGCCCGGGCGCTGCTGGGCGAGCAGGTCATGAAGCGGCTGTTCGAGCTGGACGCCGCGCGCGGCGACGCGGAGCTGGGGATCGCCGCGCTGTGGAAGGGGCTGGAGGTCACCGCGCTGGACGGCACCACGATGGAGCTGTTCCGCGGCGACGTGCTCACGGACGCGTTCGGGACTCCCGGCGACGGGGCCAGGCCGCTGCTGCGGATCGCGGCGCACGTGCGCACCGCGACCCGCCGGTGGATCGCCGCCGCCATCGGCGGCTACCACGACGGGGAGAACCCGCTGGCCGACGAGCTGGAAGGGTCCTTCACGCCCGGTATGCTCAACCTGGCCGACCGCGGGTTCTTCTCCATGGACCGCTGGATCCGGTTCTCCGCCGGCGGCGCGCACCTGGCCTGGCGGGTCAAGAACGGCGCGAAGTCCGTCCCGTTCAAGACCCTCAAGACCCTGCCGGACGGGTCCGAGCTGGTCATGCTGCACGAATCAGACGGGATGCGGGCAAAGCGGCGCCGCGAATCCGGCGGCCCGGCCGCCCCGCGGCTGCCGGACACCGCGGCCCGGCTGGTCACCTTCACCATCACCGCCCGCACCACGAGCGGGAAGACCAAGACCACCCTCATCCGGGTGCTGACCACCCTCCTGGACCACCAGGCCTATCCCGCCCGCGAGATCGCCGCCCTGTACGCAGAAAGATGGCAGGTAGAAATCGCCTTCCTCCACCTGAAGAAAACCGTGCGCGGCGCCCGCCGCCCCCTGCGCGGCCAGTCCCCGGACCTGGCCCGCCAGGAAGCCTGGGCGCTGCTGCTCATCCACAACATGACCGCCACCGCCGCCGCCCGCGCCGCTGCCGCGGCCGGCGTCGATCCCGGCCTCATCTCGTTCACCGCCGTCCTCGCGCTCATCCGCGGCCACGTGACGGCCGATACCTGCTGCCGGCACTGCGGCCGCCGGCCCGCCGGCCCCGGCGATCCCCTCGCCGGCCTGCTTGCCGCCATCCTCGCCCAGCCCCGGCACCGCCCCGGGCGCCAGCGGACATCCGGCCGCACCGCAGCTGAACGCCGCTCCAGGCACACCGAAGACGTGGACTACACCATCGAGATAACTAAGTCAAATCTCCCGCAATGGGACAGAACACCGGAAAGTTAAGGGCAGTGAGGCTATACGGATACTCACCCTCGGCTGCTCGACCGCGTTGCCGAGTTGATCAACAATAACACTGTGCTGTTTGCAGGCTACGGCCTACGGGATGAACACGTTCGCAGGCTGCTGGCCACGATTCGCCGAAAGCGCGGGGTATGGGCACGGCGTGCCTACGCGATCGGGTTCTTCGATGAGGTGCGCACCAAGCTCCTGGAGAGCCGCGACATTCAGGTTATCACAGGTGACGCCGAGCAATTCCTCGCAGACCTCACCGACCGCGTATTCGCCCGGTAGATAGTCGGCTATTGACCCTTGTGGCTGCGGTCGCTTTTGTCCACTTGGCCTGTGTCGTTTTACACGATCCGGGCCAGCCAGGATCGTCCGGGCGGTTAAGTCGCCAGAGATAGAATCCTTAGTACCACCTCCTTGGATAAGGGCATGACGGCTTAGGCAGCCACTGCCAGCCGCAGCCGGTCGGTGAATGGCCCAGGAGGATCGGAGGACGTGAGGGTCAGCTGGGTAAAGGTCGTCATGCCATGACGCTGCAGCGACTCGCGGTCACCGCGAAACTGACCCACACACCTGGCGGCATGACAGTACGTCTGATCGCTGTCATCCTGGGAACGAGCTTTGGTCCCGGGGAACGACTCCCGGGGAGCTTCGAGATCGGCTGTGGTGTAACCATGCTCAGCGGCGGCGGCGATGCCCTCAGTTGGTCGCAACGGTATCAGGCGAACCTGGAGAAGCTGGCATCGGGGATCTGGTTCAGGTCGTTGAGGTAGTCCGTGACCTAGCGGTACGGGAGGCCAGCTACGGCCTAACCGCCGGGGAGAAGCGGATGCTGGCCAAAGCGCGTCTCATACTGCTGCAGGAGGGCTGACGCGCTCCGTGTTCCCAGCTCGCTGACTCTGTGGGCTGGCGGCTCAAGGTTTCCGTACCTGCGGCGGTTCACGCAATGCGGCAGGTGATCGAGGCGCTCCGCACCTCGATCCTGGAGCCTCGCTATCACTTGCATATCAAACAGAAGCGGACGTTCAACCTGAGCGCGCCAATGCATAGACATACGGCCTGGGTGGCTTTCCGGCGGGCGATGGCCGGATCGTCATCCAGTCAACGACGTGAGGAGAGCCCTGGATAGCCGCAACTGACCGGCCCAGATGAGCGATCATCGATATCTGACGGCCTGGCACTCGATCGAGGCAGATCGGGCTGATCCGAGCGTGGCTGCGCTCAGCATCGATGACGACGGACATCTTGAGATTCCGGCTTAGTCCTCATGGAGACCTCAGGTCGAGACGCTTGGAGGCGCACTTCGTCTCGGGTTCTCGGTGCCGCAGTCACGATTCAGGGCAACAGCGTCATGCCAGAAGCACTCAAAGCTTACGAATCGGAATGATCGGGGACAAAACGTTTCTTAACTCGCCAGATCTAGAGTCGTAGCGTACCATCAGGCTAGCCAATATCATCGCAGCGCATACGGAGCCTCACGACCTGACTCCAGCATTCGCTGTGATGCTGTCCGACAGATATGAGCTTGGGGAGGAGGAGCAATGCGCAAAGCTGTGCTGGACATCTACGTGGATGTTATCACTGAGGAGGAAGCCCTTCACGGCATCCTAATAGCTCCGGGAGAACATGTAGCGTTCGTAGGAGCAGGCTTCTCCAAGGAAGCAGGGATTCCACTTGCGGAGGAGATATGCGACGACATCCGAGGTAAACTATCCAGAGTCTTCGGAAAGGGCAACGGCGACTGGGCACGCACAAGACTTAATTGGGATGATCCATCACGTAGATATGCATCTTGTCTGGAAGTTTACGGCCCTCCCGAGGACCGAGTTAATTATTTTCGCGCACTGCTGAGAGGGCGCCGCCCGTCCTTCGCTCACTATGCGCTGACTCTACTGATGTCCCATGACAAACTAAACAGGAACGCACTTACTACCAATTTTGACAAGCTAATTGAGCAATCATTTGTTGCCCAGAACATCCGAGAATGTCAGGCCATACGTATGCCAGAAGAGGTTGAGTTTTGGGGGCCGGAAACCGATAAGTGTTACCTTTTCAAGCTCCATGGGGATTATGACACGCACAATATACTTAACACGCGCGAAGAGACGCGATCGATTCCTTCATTCTTCCTCGCTCCTACTCGTGAGTTGCTCCGAAGTCGAGGACTGCTGGCGCTTGGGTCCGCCGGCAACGAAGAGAGCATCTATAAGTTCCTTGAGTCCCTCTTGAAAGCTCCAGAAAAACGTTTTCTGTCCCGCGGCATAAGATGGGGAGTCTACGTTGGCCCAAGAAAGCCTAGCGATCTTTCAGATGCTGATTCGGCCAGTATTGTCGTGAAGGCTCTCGAGGGTCGCGGCCTAAATCGACGTCTCGTTGAAATTTTGAGTGATCTAAGCAATGAGGATCGGCCTTGTCACATATTTCCAATATGGGGCAGCGGCAGATTTCTAATGAGCCTTATTGAGAGTCTGGGAGATCGCTCGCTGGAATACAATGCGCGGCTCTATATGGACCATGACATGCGGATTGCATCCCTCTTCCGCGGTAACGGGATCTCTCCTGCTGCCGTAGACAAACATCTGGCACGCCTTCGAAAGGCCCAGTCGCAGCTCACAGATCATAAAGTAGCCCCGGTGCTTCCCGTGCGGAGTGCCGTAACTTTCGAACTCAAGTCGTCTGGCGCGAAGGTTGATATAGTATACGGCGACATCACAAACCAAGAACTTTTGACAAGTTATTATCCAACCAATGGCCGCCGTGCCATTGTAAGCGCAGACGACACGATGATAAGCGCCGGCGGCGGTGTCGCTCTTTCTATCCTTTCCGCGGCGGGGCCACAGTTTCTTCTTAATGAACTTGGGAAGCTGGCACCAATCCCCCATGGCAGTATTACGGTTACGTCGGGTGGAGGGCTGCCGCTTCACTATATTTTTCATGCGGCAGCTCTGCAGATTGACGAGCATGGAGACTATCTTGTAACTGCCGACTCGGTTCGATCGGTTGTCCATGATTGTTTGAATAAGTCTGACACCCTAGGCGTTAATGTGATATTTCTGCCGCTGATTGGAGCTGGCCTTGCTGGCCTATCAGCTACAGAGAGCCTCGGCGCGATTCTGCGGGCGACGGATGAATTTCAGCATCTTAGTAATAAGAACCTGATCATTGTAGTCCTTGATGATCTAGTCCTAACCAGGAACGTCATTGCAAACATCGTTAAGCGAGTTTCGGGCCCCGTCAGGCGCGCTGTGAGCCAGGGTCCGAGAGCCGCTTCGGGAGTGTCGAGAGGCCGCAAAGCTATCCCGCCCGCAAACAGCTAAATATTACAAAGGTTGGCGATCTTATTGCTCAGCAGCGTACGATTATGTTCTCCTGGTGGCGGCGATAGAGGCTGCGATGCACCATGCTCCCACACAGTGTAGGACGGCTACCTTGCACAGCCTGAGGCGTCACGCGCTGTTGCTTCGTAGTCAGCCTTGGGGTTTCGGTGCGCTCCCTACTCGGACGACAAGGCCCAGTTGACGGCCGCCACTATCTGGCGGCATCCAGATCGGCGCATAAACATACGGGCATCCAATGCCCGCTATTCGGCATGAGCGAGCATCTGGGCGGGACCTGTCCGAGCAGGTAATGGCATTTGCGGACAGCGCGGCCTGGCTCGCAGCCGAGGGCGGTGATGAGCTGGCCAGGATGCTGCTGCGCCTCCAGCTGCGGACGGTGTATTACCTGAATGAACTGGCTGGCAGCGTGGCAGGCGATCGCGGCCGGTGAGCCGCTGGCAGCGGGCTCCGGACGGGTGCCGGGCCCGGACTGCCCCCGGCACCCTGGCCTGGCGGGACCACCTCGCCGGCGCCCGCAGGGCGGTGAGCGGGCCGGACTGGATCGTGCCCTGGGCGGCGCGTGATGCTTCCGGTGAACGGATGGGGATGTACAGATGGGTTAGCCTGCAGCAGTCCGGTGCGGCCTGCGTCTTGGCTGGTGGTACAGCGTCAGTGGGTAGATCGGTGGTAAGTATCGCATCGCGCCATGACCTGTTCCTAACAACACCTCGCCAAAGCGAGCAGGGATGCGGGCGCCGCCACGTACCCGGGCTGCGCCCGCCGGACCACATCGGTCCACAACCGCCGATGCGCGGAATCCATCCGGACCCAGACATCGTCCATGACCCTCAAGATCCCGCAGCGCCTAGGTCGCGGCGCCGTCGCTGCGACGATAGGCCGCGATCATGCAGCCGACCGCGGCCAGGCCCTCGGCGGCGATCATGTGCCGGGACCTGGCTTCCCGCCCGGCTTGGCGGTCTGGCAGTCCGGTAATGGCGCAATGCAAGCTCGGCCGACCCGGCTGCGGCCGGTGGCGAGGGAGCCGCGCGCGGCAGCAGCCCCGGCGTCCGTAGGGCCTGCGTCCGAAGGAGGCGAGCGAAGCTGATGTGACGCCAATCACGATGCAATACGCGCAGATCACCCCGGCCAGCTCATCGTCGGAGGCGCCGTCGTAGGTGTCGTCGTCCCCGGCGGCCTCGGCGGCGAACCCGGCCAGCGCGTTACACCCGGGCATCCTGTCCAGCAGCATCCCGGTCGCGAACCCTGCCGCGCGGCTGGGGTATTCGCCGGGGAACCGCCGCGCCGACCCGGGCTGCCCGGGGCCGCGGCGCTCCAGGCCCACGAACGACCCGGCGGGCATCCCCAGCCGCTGAGCGCGCGCACAGGCCGCCGCCTCCTCCGCGGTGACCCGCCGACACTCGGCGGCGACCTGCTCCAGGTCGTACTCCCACGACCCCGGCGGGCCGTCCGAGTCGGGTTCCTCCTCATCGGGGCCCGGTGGCTCGTCCTCGTCGGCCGTGGCGTTACACCAGGCCAGCCACTCCTCCTCGGTCATCGTGTCCGGGGTGGGGACAGGTTCCTCGTCCTGGAGCGCATCACCAGGCTCGCGAGGCACCCGGGCGGGGTCCCCGTCCCGCCCGGGACTCGCCGGAGCCGGTCCTTGAGGCATGCACCACCTCGTTCGGGAGAATGATCTTGATTTGATTTCTATAGAACATGATAGCGAAAAAAGTCCTTCAAAGCAACGCAATAAGCCATCGGGGCGCGTGTCCGGCGGACGGCGGCGGCCTGATCCGCGCCGCGACCGGCTTTGCCGCGTTCCGCCACCTATCGGGGTCGTCTCGCGGCTGCTAGCGTCGGCTTCAATTTGGGCCCGCGCGCAGAGGAGAACGGCCATGGCGGACATACATGGGGGTGTGCGATGAGCGGTTCGAGGCGCTGCGCAGCGCGCTGGCGCGGAACCTGGACTCGGGCGAGGAGCTGGGCGCATCGCTCGTCCTTGACATCGACGGGGACATCGTCATCGACATCTGGGGCGGCTTCCGCGACCAGGCCCGTGCGGACCGTCAGCTGCCGGGGCCGGACGCCGGCGGGCAGCAGCATCTCGATACGCCCGGCGATGCGCGAGCTGTCGATGATCTCCTCGAGCCTGCCCAGCGGGATGTTCACCGGGTCCCGCCCAGCAGCACGACTGCCTCGGCCTCGTCGGCCGGCTCCAGTGCGGCGAGTAGGTCGCCGAGCCGCTGCGAGCAGGTGATCCCGGCCGCGTGCATGAACGTGGCCAGCCCCAGGCGTTGCGCGCAGTCGCTAAGCCAGGTCGCCCGCAGCCGGGAGGTGTCCAGCCGGTGCAGCCCGGTCCCCCCCGGCAGCGAGCCGGTCAGCGGGGTGGTGACGTTCTTGCGCGCCGGGTCGGTCCCGCCGGTGACCAGCCGCTCGCCGGCGAACGCCGCGGAGGCGAGCAGCCGCGCGTGATAGCGGGCCAGCACCGGCACCGCCCGCGGCCTCCTGCCGCCGACCTCGACGATCACGCCGCCAGACCGGCAGGCGATGTCGGTGCCGCGGACCGCGCGCAGGTCCGCGCCGGCCAGCCCGGCCCCGGCCCCGAGGCAGACCAGCCCGGCCGCGCGCATCCGCCGCGCGGCCGTGGGCTGCGCGTCCGCCATGGCGAGGTACCCGGCGATCTCGGCCGGGCTGTAGGGCGCCTTGGCCCGCTCGCGGGGCAGCGGCGCGTCCGCCGGGGCCAGCGCCGGGACCACCCGCCGGGCCAGGAACCGCAGGTTGGCGCGCAGCCTCCGGCGCGCCACCGGCGACAGGCCCGGCGCCCCGGCGGCGAACCGCTCGATCACCGACGGGTGCAACAGGACCCCGGGGACCGGGTCCAGTCCGAGCGCGATCCCGAACGCGGCCAGCCGGGCAGGCCGCCCACAACAGCGCGTTCGCCCGCGCCCGGGCCGACGGCGACACCCGTGCCACCACGGCCCGGGCGAAGCCGGCCGCCTGCGGCGGCACTGATACCGGCTGCCAGCGCGCGATGTAGCCGGCGATCAGGTCATCGCCGTCGCCTCCGGGCGTTACAGTAGGACATGACCGGAATGACGGACCTATGCCACCCTGAAACGGTGCGTGTCGCCGCCAGCCACCAGGCCGAGGCCGCAAAGATCGCCGCCATCGCCCGCACCGGCATGGTGCTGCCCGGCTCGATCACCCAGCGGCGCACCCGCTGCGGCCACCGCAACTGCGGCTGCCACGCCGCCCCGCCCCGCCTGCACGGCCCGTACTGGCAGTGGACCCGCAAGGTCGCCGCCAAGACCATCTGCCGCTGGCTCAGCGCCGACCAGCACCACGACTACCAGGCCTGGATCGACAACGACCGGCGGCTGCGCGAACTGCTCGCCCGGCTCGAAGCCCTCGGAACCGCCGCCCTCGAAGCCGATCCCCGCTGGCAGCGGCACGGCCGCAACCAGGCCCACTGATCACAATCAAAATGTGGGCACCACCATTAAGCCGTAAACACCGTCTCAGAAAAACATGCTTTCGGCGCGGATCGAAAGGCGCTCTCCATGACCGTCTTACGGTCTTCGGCCGATCCTCCGACAAACTGGTCCCGAAATTGTGCTGCCTACCCGAGATTTGGCGGTGGTACGGTGTAAACCGTGGTGCCCGCTACGGCGTCATATCTTTATGGTTGCGCCACTTGCCGACTTGGGGCTGGTCCTTGGCGTCGGACAGCCCTAGCTGCCTCAGGGGGGACTAACGTGATGTGCCAGAACAACATGCCTTGGATGGGCCGATGACACCGGCAGCGCCGGGTAGCGCCGGCTGGTACCCAGATCCGGCAGGCCGGTTCGACGACCGGTACTGGGATGGCAATCAATGGACACCAGCAGTCAAACGCGGCGAACAGGTAGAAAGTGATCCCGACTCGCTTCCAGCCGAATCCCACACTGCAGATGCCGCGACTTCTACCACTCCAACCACACCGCAACCTCCCCCAGGAGGAGGTGCCCCATCTGGACAGATGGTGACACCCCCGGCATGGCCGCGAGGCCCAGGCGGTGCAGGAGATCGCCAGACGTCCCTTCCGCTCGCTGAGGCACAACGCGAGATTGTCCGCATCCTGCCCATGGCGGGCATCCTTGTGAAGGGCGAGCAGCCGGGACAAATCCAAGCGGCGGTCCCGGTAAAGGGCGAGACTAACGTAGCAGCCGCAATTATTCTCTGCTTCATCTGCCTGATCCCCGGCATCATCTATTTGGTCGTCTCCTCAAGGGTCAAGATGGAGTCGGTGGTCGTCTACCTAGCCCCGTCGCAGGGAACCACGACCGTCACGGTTCAAGCTGCCCCCGGACCGCGCCAGACCGTACTCACAGCTTTGGGATCTCTGCCATGGTGATCGTGAAGCAAGAAGAGCGGGAGCTGCCCGACCTGGCACCGGTCTTCTGCTCCCCGGTGCGATGGGGATTCGAGTTTGCGCCTCCCGGGGCGCTCCAGGTCAGCCCCGAGCGCAATCACCCTCCCGCCGCGAGGGAGGTAGCCACTGTTTCGGCAGCGGCCAACGCAGGGATCGAACAGCTTACGATGGTGCTCTACGCGGCAGCCGGCATTGCACTATTGCTTAACATCATCGCTCTGGCTGCGCATGCGAATGCGCTGTACTTCATCATCGGCCTCGCCGCGGCGGGTGTCTCAATTTGGGCGACCGTGACATTCCGTTCCAAGGCGAAGCTCGGGATAGGTGGACCCGGTACTGGCGAGCTGGTGGGACTCGCCGTTGCGTCTTTCTTCATCGCGCCCGTCGGCCTGCTCGTGCAAGGGCTACGCATTCGACAGCATAGTGCGCTGCTACGCCAGCAACGGGTCCCGGACCCCAAGGACCTGGCTGCGGCACAGCGCGAACACGAACGAGCGGTCGCCGACTGGCAGCGTCGCGTAGTCGAGTTCGAGCAGTCCGAGCAGAAGCGGAGGGATGAGGCCGCCTACTGGTTCCCGGTCGTTCCGTCCCCTGGCTCGCATCTCATCTGCGCGTTCGGCGGATCCAGCAGGACCTGGGCGTTCGCGCTCGGGACGATTGGCGCGTCGATGCTTGGTTCGGGTAGGCGCGTCTTCGTCGTCGACGTGTCCCGGCGCAAGTCTGTAGACGGGCTGTGGGAACTATCGCGGCGCCAGGGGTACCCGGTCTTCCCGGAATCACTTCCATCTGAATCGCCGACACTGCCCCCCTTCGACGGGATGACCTGGGATAGCCTCACAACTATCCTTTCGGAGGTCAGTCATTCCGCTCAGCGTGATGCCGCGGTATCCCGCCACGAGCGCCACGAAGATCGTGCGGTGCTTCGCGAGGTAGCAGGCCGCCTTGATCAGAATGGCCCGGTCTCCATTACCCGGCTGGAAGCAGCTCTTCACGTGGTGGGAAGTGTCGGCGCGCTTCAGGAAGACACCACCATCTCAGACGACGAGTACGACCGGCTCGCGGCACTCTACAACGACGTGCAACGACAACACGGCGGCGTTATGGAGCGTGTCACGCGACTTGAGCGAATGTTGCGTGGACTGCACTTGCTGGAAAGCTCGGCAGAGTTGCCAGGTGAGCGCAACGGGTCCGTGGATTCCGGTGCTTCCCTCCGCGTCGTCGGTATCGACAAGAGAGCCGACGAGCTCGACAGCGAGATCCTATCGGACCTGTTCTTCCAACTGCTCCTCCACTCCATGCGGAAAGGTGCAGTGGATGCAGACTTTCTGATTCTGCTCGGCGCAGACCGGATATCGAGGAATTCGCTTGAGACCCTAGGGACGTACGCGGAGCGAGAGCAAGTACCCACGCTCCTCTTTTTCGAACACCTACGGGATGATGCAGTGCAAGTCATCGGTGGTGGGGGCGCCGCTGCAGTGTTTTTCACGTTGGCCAATCACCATGAGGCGAAAGAAGCAACGGAATTCATCGGCAGCCAGTACAAGTGGGTGGAATCTCAGCGCACCCGTGCGTACAGCGAGTCGGTAACGCGATCACGTGGTACCGAGGAGAGCGAGAACTTCACCGAATCGCTTTCGCGAGGTATCACGGGCATAGACAGGAGCACAAGCAGGACAGAATCATATGGCAGAACAGTGGGCGAGAGCCTAAGCGAGGCAATCGCGCGGTCCGAGGAATATTCGAGTAGTGAGCAGAGAGTAAGAGAAGCGGTCATTGAACCGGAAGTGCTCATGGGATTGCCCGTGACCGGACTGATCTGTGTCGAAGTCCAGCCCGACGGCCGGCGGATCGCGGCGAATGTGGACTGCCATCCGAAGATCAACTACATCCCGCGCGTGTCGAAGAACCCCCGAAAAGACACGGCGCAGCGTTTCCCCATGCCCACGTAGGATCAGATCCTCATACGGGGTGCCGGTGATGAGTGAACAACGGGTCAGGCCTGCCGCACCGGCACAGTCCGGGGCGCAAGGACCGGATGTTGTAGAAGAGACGCCCATCGCCCTGGTGAGCACGGTCCCGTTCATGCGCATCCGTTCCACGCAAGCGAGCGCGAACCCGGAGGAGGAACCGCCGGTTCGACGAGCAATACGGGCCGGACTTCTTGATGCCGGCGTCCGTTGCCAGCGCGTCGCCGCCCTGTGGACTCGCCCACGCCCCTGGCAGCCCTTGCAGGTCATGATCTCGGGCCCTCTTCCGGCCGATGGTACGCCGGACCGTCCAGACGGTGGGATTCCGCTGCTGTTTCCCCTCGGGGCAACCGGCGATGTCGTATCCGGGGAGGAGCTTTCCGGGCTCATCCTGTCGGTCGATCACTGGGTGCCATGCGGTGGGCGGCCCGAGCCGGTCCGGAAAGATCAAGACTCTGACAGCCGGCGACAGGGGCAACACTGGAGCTCGCCTCCCTTCGACGACGTGGTCGGCTACCTGACCCACCAGGCATTCGCCTGGCTCGTGTATTGCGAGCCGCTGACAGATGAAGTGATCCAGAGAGAGCTCGACCAGTCCCGGCGCGCGCTGTTCAGACTCCGCCAGTCGGCGCGGCAGTCCGAGGCCGATGCGGTTGAAGCCGAGCGCCATGAGGCCTGGTTTCATGAAGTCTCACGCACCGGCGCCGGTGGACTGTGGGACGTCTACATCTGGGTCGGAGGTCCGACTACTTCTTCCGCGCAGGCTGTCGCCTCTGCCCTCTGCAGTGCAGCCGAGCAGACCGCCCCCTATTACCGGATTCGCCCGCTTGCCGACGAACGGCAACACCAGGGACGTGACTCCGGCGCGTCAGCGCTCATGAGATCACCGTTCCGTGCCACCGCCGATCTTGTATCCGCTCTTGTACGCCCCCCAGAGACAGAACTACCGGGCCTTAACGTGGTCGTGCCGCCGACCTTCGACACGACACCCGAACGTCGCGCCGAAACGGGACCCGAAGTCGAAATTGGCATCGTGCTGGACCGCTTCCTCCGTCCGTCCGGACCGTTCGCCGTTTCGCAAGCCACTCTGAACCGGCACACCTTCGTGTGCGGAGCAACCGGAGGTGGCAAGTCCCAGACCGTGCGGGCGATGCTTGAGGAGCTATCCCGGGCGCCGAATCCAATACCCTGGCTAGTCATTGAGCCGGCCAAGGCCGAGTACGCCCGCATGGCCGGGCGATTGGACGGCGTCAGCGACGTGCTCGTCATCGCCCCGGGCGACCCGGAGGCACCACCGGGGTCGCTCAACCCGCTCGAACCCGCATCGCTTGAGCCCGGCAATCCAGACCGAACGTTTCCGCTCCAGAGTCATGCCGATCTGGTGCGCACCCTCTTCCTAGCCGCTTTCCAGGCCGATGAGCCATTCCCCCAGGTAATCTCGCGAGCCTTGGTCGAGTGTTACGAGGCCGCGGGCTGGGATCTGGTGATCGGTGAGCCCCTCGTCCGCTGGAACGCGACGTCCGGCCAGCCGCAACCGGACCCTGCCGCGGCAGAGGCAGTGGTTCCGAGATATCCGACACTCGGAGCCTTGCAACGAATGGCCTGGGAGATCGTCGGGCAGATCGGTTACGACGAAGAGATTCGCCGCCGTGTTCAGGGCTTCGTCGATGTGAGAATCGGCAGCCTGCGGCTGGGCACGCCGGGGCGGTTTTTTGAGGGAGGCCATCCGCTCGACGTTGGTGCGCTGCTGCGCCGAAACGTCGTCCTGGAGATCGAAAATGTAACCAACGATCAGGACAAGGCCTTCCTCATGGGCGCAGTGCTCATCAGGCTCTATGAGCAGCTCCTCCTGGAAGAGAGGGAGCGGTTCATACGAGAGCAGTCTCCGCCCCGTCTGCGCCACATCGTGGTCGTGGAGGAGGCGCACCGGCTTCTACGGAACGTCACGGACGAGTCGCCAGCAAGTCACGCGCTAGAACTTTTCGCAGGACTGCTCGCCGAAGTACGAGCTTACGGTGAAGGAGTCGTAGTTGCCGAGCAGATTCCGGAGAAGCTTATTCCGGACGTCATTAAGAACACCGCTCTCAAGATTGTCCACAGGCTTCCTGCCGCTGACGACAGGATAGCCGTGGGAGCAACCATGAACCTCGCAGAGGCGCAATCTCAGTATATCGTGACGCTCGAGCCCGGTACCGCTGCCGTCTTTACCGATGGGATGGATCGTCCCCTCCTGGCACGAATGCCTACTGGCGAAGATAGAGAGTCCGCAAAGAACGTGGCCCGGCTCCCCCCGCTCGTTGGAAATGGCCGCAGGAGCAAGGCTTGCAGTCGTTCATGCATCGAAGGCCAGCCGTGTTCGCTGCTTATGATACGACGAGCCGAGCGACTACTAAGGGAATACGCTGAGCTAACATTCTGGGTTGAGGTGAGCTGCGCGGCGCATGAGGTGGGTTACCTTGCGCCAGGGCTCGATAATACTCCGTCGCTCGCAAGCTTGCGCCAGCTTCTTTCCGTCGAGACCCGACTTGTGGAGTGCGCCATCGCCCATGCCGTTGAGCAGGCGATCGGTACCCGGTACGAGATGCTGCAGAAGTTCTACGACCCGGATGGGCTTGGCCGTCATCTCTCGGCGGCGGCGGCGCTCGCGATCAAGGGCAGGGGACTTGGCGAGCTGTGCAAGAGTGATCATGGTCGCTGGCGAGCCGGACGACAACGGTTTGCCGATATTGACCGGTGGCTGCAGGTGCTGGTTGAAGGAACCGATGTCCCCATCAGGTCGCACACCGAGATCATGACAGCAGCAACAGAGCGCGGCCTCGTCCTCCGCGAAGGCACGCCCCCCAGTGACCAGCTTGCCTATCTGCGGAGCCTGCCGTGGATACGCCATGTAGGAAAGCAGCAGAACGCAATTCTTGTAGGCACTGCCGATCCGCCGGTGTTTCGAGTCGCGGCGGACGAACTCGCCAGCCCTGCCGGAAGCTCTGATGAACGGGTGGCCAGCGCCTTCAGGATTCTCACCTGGGGAGATCCTGAGCAAGGCGATCGGCTCCGCATGATGATGTGCCCACCGGACAAGGAAAGCCGGGCCGCTGGCAAGCAAGGTAACACCAATGAGCATTGACAGCGGAGATGCTCCGCCACCGCCTCCTCCTCCTCCTCCTCCTGATCACTCGGTCGCTGATCAGCCCGTGATCGACGAAGGCGTGGCCGCGCCCGAGAGCGTACCCTCCTCGAGCGTGGACACCGCGATCGGCGACGGCGCTGAAACTTCCGACGTAACGGGAGTCCTGGCACCCGCCGATATGCCAATGGTGGACGACGGCCAAGCCGCCCCAGACCTTCCTGACACTGCTGCTCCCTCGGCCCCGGATGCGGCAAGCCCGGATACCTCCGTAGCCGACGACCCGACTGATCTAGCGCCGGGGGTTGGGCAGGGCCTGGGCGGCCCCAATGACCTCGTCGGCGCTGGCGATACTCAGCCGGCAACGGCGGATACCCACCAGTCCGGTGGTGACGATACTCCACCCTCAACCACGGACGTCCCCCCATCTGGCGGTGGTATTCCCGATTGGACCTATTCGCCAGATATGGGCACCGACCATGGCAATGAGAGCATAGAAGGCCATAATGGTCACGGCGTGAATGACGGTGCGCTCAACAACGCCGTGCAAAACCCAGAAACTGTCGTGGATAACGTGGATAACTTTGGCAGACACGCGGCTATATTTAACGGAAAGGACGCCACTGTGGTTCTAAACGACAATGGCCAGGTTGTTACAGCTTGGCCTACCAACCGAAACGGATATCGCTACCCATGACACCGCAGCAAGGAATTTATTCGCAAATGCCAGAAGAGGATGCCAACCTCCTGCGCGACGTGTTGAATGACAGGAATCCCGCACTGGCGCAACAACTTGGCAGCGCCATGACTATACCGGAAGAAACGCGGAAGGCGGTTCGAGACATCTTGGCTCAAGAGTTCACTACCGAACTACTGCCTTCGTACGAACCCAATGACCGCGGTCGCGCGCTTGATACGCTGCTGCGTCGTTTTCTCGAGAAATGGCCCATCCCAGCTTGATCATGGACACTGATCGCCTTGCCTCAACAACTGACGGTAGGAATGGGGTGCCCGGTGGTGGGGAGAGATCAGGTCGTCGGTCACTGACACCGAAGGTATCGAGCCTGGCTCGTGTGATGCTGCAGGCATGCACTCCCGTTATGCTCACGCGGATGGATCAGATCCTGGAGGGAGTAATGTCGGAATGAGCAAGGACGTGGCTCCGAGAAGTTCCAATAACCCCGCTAAGCGAACTGGCGGCGAAGTTACTACCTCGCAAGGTCCTTCGGGCGAGATCTCTACCCGCTCGTCCGGGCAATTGCGATACACCCCCTCTGATCTTGTGGGATTCGATTACGTTCCCGCCGAGGTCGTCAAGCAGTTGCACCGGGAGAACATTATTGCCGGATCTGAGATTGCAGCATGGGCGGAGCCGCCCGTAACGAAGCGGCGAGCTGATGGTTGTTTTTATCAGATCGTGTCCGCCTGGTGGGCGGACGAAACGAGACTAGTAGTTTTTGATGTGATGCGTGACTTGGAGCAGATGGGCAAGGGGCAATTTCGGCCGGTCGGCGCCTGGGCTCCGCAGGGGACGGTGTACCAGTTCCCGTCTGGCGTGTCTGCGGTTACGTACTCATCAACACCCGAGGAGAGGGTATCAGCCAAGGATAATAACAGCGGGGCGAGCGCAATCGCGAAAGACCCGCTCGATGTTCTTCCGGAATATCTGCAATCTCCCATGCGAGGCGGCACTGCCGGAGCTTGTCTGCAGACGGGACGTAAGTGGGTACGCGAAACCGTCGTAGCGCAAAAGGTAGGTGCCGGGCGGGCCCATGTGCTTCGAGCCCAGCGGGATGCCAGTTCTAAGCAGTCTCTCTCCCAGAGCACGTGGACCATCACGAGCATCGATGTCCCGGTTCATGGTTCCCGGCAACTCGGGGTCGCTCAGAGGCGTTCTGCGTCCCTTGAGGCGAGACGACAACAGGCCCCATCGATCGAGGCACCACGGACATGTTGGTGAGCGGCGACCAATCGCGTCTACGAAGAGCGTCTCAGCTGGTGTTTAGTCACGCATTGGTAAGGGCCGGGCAGCAACCGTATGCCGCCAGCCAAATCAAGAGCTGGCGTTCGGTTGATAATGCCACTCTTTCCCGGCTGACCTGGCTCTGGCTAGCCTACGGTGCATTTGCTCTAGTCGCAGGGCAGCGTCGACTGCCATCAGTTTGCCCCTTCCGTCTACTGACGGGCCATAGATGCCCTTTGTGCGGTCTGACAAGATCGCTTAACTACTTTATGCGCGGCAAGATACCGTCGTCCTTCAGGGAACATCCTGTTGGGCCAATCCTCATCGTTGGAAGCGGTTTCCTTTTTGCATCAGCCTGGCGTTCGCGCCTTGCCACTGCCTGGGGGCGCCGGAAATCGCGCCATCCGCACCTGAGCTGGGATTCCTCATCCAGGGCTGGCCTCGAAGGAACAGCAGCGGGACAGGCCCAACTGCGGCACGATCAGCTACCGTGACCTTTGCCTGCTTTGTATTACAGTCGCCGTTTCACGGTGAGTGTCTAAGTGCCGCGTGTTCCGTGATCGCCGGGTAGCTGGCGGGTGTCACGGTGAGTGACGATATTCGGTGGCTGTTGCGGCCGGGACGGGGCTAGCGGGCGTGTAACGCGGGGCGGCCGTGGCTCGTTCCTGGATTTGTGACAAAACAAGACCGGGCCACGGCCGCAGTGGCCAGCATAGAAGATGCCGCGGAGTGCGGGGAAAGAGCGGATGCCCTGGTCAGCGGGGTGCTGGGCAAGGTGATGCGGCAGCGGCGCACCATCGCGGTGGCGCTGGATTACGTGCGGGCGCTGTCGCGGGGGACGCGGGCGAACTGCTGGGAACTGGCCGAGGCGGCCGGCCACGAGGGTCCGCACCGGATGCAGGCCCTGCTCAGGAAGTGCGAGTGGCCGTGGGAGGCATTTCGCGCGCTGCTGCCGGCGCTGGCGACGCAGTGCCTGCCGGATGACCCGGGCGACCTGACCGGGACGGGGATCGCGTTCGACGAGACCGCGCACCTGAAGAAGGGGAAGTCCACTGCCTGCGTCTCGCCGCAGCATGCCGGGGTCACGGGGAAGGTGGATAACTGCGTGACCTGGGTGTTCGCGGCACTGGTCACCGCTTCCGGGCAGGCATGGATCGATTTCGACGTGTACATGCCCGAATGCTGGGCGAAGGACCCGAAGCGCCGCCGGAAGGCCCGCATCCCGGTTCGCGTGACGTTCGCCACGAAGCCGGAACTGGCGATCGCGCAGGTGAAACGCCTGGCAGCCTCGGGGCTGCGGTTCTTGTGGGTCGCCGCTGACGAGGTCTACGGGCGCAGCCGCGACTTCCGGGACGCGTGCCGGGCGCTGAACCTGGCCTACGTCGTCATCATCCCGTGCGACTACCGGGTCGCCACCGCGAAAGACAAGGTCATCCGCGCTGACCAGGCAGTAGGCGATGCCGTGTTCGAACGGCGGTCCTGCGGGAACGGGACGAAAGGCCCCCGCTACAGTGACTGGGCCATGATCGCCACCGCGGACCCGCGGGAGTTCCTGCTGATCCGCCGCCTGGACCGGGAGAAGAACCAGTACACGTTCTACCTGTGCCACGCGCCGGAGGACAGGCCCGCGACCATGACCTATTTCATCACCATCGCAGGGCGCAGGTGGCCCGTGGAAGTCGGCCATCGCTGCTACCTGTCAAGCGGGATTTGTCTTTCACGGCTGCCCTCCTTGTCCTTCTTCCTGCGTTTCGCCGGTTTCTGCCTGGGGTGGTGCCCAGCGGGCGCGGGTGTAGTAGCCGGGCGGGCGG
>WNFC01002309.1_pt1 | contig 22999 bp, 21 predicted proteins | sample 5400541 | NCBI WGS metagenome assembly WNFC01 (sample SAMN13153342, study PRJNA577476) | soil metagenome | isolation source: 120 cm saprolite under Douglas fir tree site 2 hole 2 replicate 1 | place: USA:California | collected 2015-04-18
TACTGTCCAGGGTCGCGCCAACGATGTTTCTCTCGAAGACGTGAAAGGCGCGGTTCGCCTCGATGGAGACTTCATGGAAAGCGTGAAGCTGTCTCGCATCGCCAAAACCGTCAGCTTCAAGAGCACCCGTACCGACATGGACTTCACCCAGCTCGAAGGCTTTCTGAACCTCGACTCTGGCGATCTGGAAGCCACCAGCATCACTGGGCCTCTGCGCCTGCGCACGCGCTCAAAAGACATCATGCTGAATGGTGTTTCGAGCGATGTGCATTTGGAAAACGAGAATGGGGCCGTCGAAATTCACTTGAATAAGCCAGGCAATCTGGAAGTAAGGAACAGCAAGGGCGATATCCGCATTTTCGTGCCCGAGAAATTCAGCTTTAAGGTGGATGCTCAGGCGCGCGATGGAGAAATCCAGACCGATTTCGGCGAACTCAAAATCGATAACGGAGACAATCGCGCGACCGCTAGCGGAAGCGTGAATGGCGGCGGCGCTCACATGGTGCTGAATGACGAGCACGGCACGATTGAAATCCGTAAGGGAGCGGCGATACCACCCCCTCCACCTGGTCCTAAAATGCCAAAACTGCCCAAGCCGCCAGCCGTTCCCGAGCCAACAGAAAACTAGGCTCGTAAACATGGGTGCCCCATCCTTCTCGCGTTCTTTCGTTCTTTGCGAGGGTGTGGGGAAGAACTCATGCCGCGTGGCACGCAAGTACAATAATTTGGCACTGTCGCCCCAGTATCCAGCATGAGTTCTTCGTCACCTACGGCTGAAGGTTTCAGGCTCATCTTTCGCCGGCCAGCTATTCCATTGGCAGAGATTGCCTGGCGCTGGAGTTTCTCCGCCGCGATGTGGTTTCTGGGCGCGATGTTCCTCGTCGAGTACGCGGACAGCCTGACGGTGACCCGGCTAGAACGCCTCATGCTGGGAACGAACCAGCCAGTCCTGGTGCTGCGCGCGATTCACCGCATTTTTCAGGGAAGCGCGTTTCGCTTTACGAAAGCCGCAGTCCTGCTGGCGATTGCGCTGACCATCGCCTGGATCGTGGTGGCTTCGATCGGCCGCGCCGCGACCGTCAGAGCATTGATGGACGAGTTCAGGATTGCGGGTCCCGTTGGCACACGCGGGCATTTCTTTCCCTTGATTTTCCTGAACTTTCTGCGGGCTGCGCTTACATTGGCTGCCACTGCAAGCGGCCTTGGCGCGGTGCTGCTTGCGAGTTCAATCTGGGCGTCCACGCATGTCTCTGCAGCGGACGCCACTCGACTCTGCTCTGCCGCGCTTTTCTTCACTTTCCTGGCGTGGGCCATCCTGAACTGGTTTTTGTCCACCGCTTCGGTCTTTGCGGTCATCGATCAGAGGGGTTCGCTGAGTGCTATCGCTTCTGCCGTGCGGCTTTGCCAGGAGCGGACAGGCCCGGTGCTTGCCACAGGAACGTGGTTCGGATTGGCGCATCTCGGCGCGCTAATGGCGGCTTTTGGAGCAGGCCTCACGGCGCTGACTGCAGTTGACGCGTTGCGGGCTGGGCCAGTGATCGCAATCTTCTATTTCGCGGCCGCCGATTTTCTCTACGCTGGCAGGCTGGCTGCTTACGTCTCGATCATTCGAGGTGAAGCGATGCTGGATTCCGGGCGACCGGGCAAGGGCTTGGCTGGCATGCCCGAGTCTTCGCCCGTCGACCAGAGTGAACTGATCTTGAGCGACCTCCCGCTGCCGGCCGGTTGACCTTGGTCTTTACAGGGCAGAGGCGATCTGAGAAACTCATCAGTGGAAACTCAATCGGTCGTTGTCCTCGATTTCGGGGCGCAATATTCGCAACTTATAGCCCGTCGCGTCCGCGAACAAAACGTCTTCTCTGCGGTCCTCCCTTGTAACGCTAAAATCGCAGAAATTCGCAAGTACTCTCCAGTCGGAATCATTCTCTCCGGCGGCCCATCGTCGGTCTATGACCAAGATGCGCCCGCCGCCGACCCTCGCGTCTTCGAGCTGGGCCTGCCAGTGCTCGGAATCTGCTATGGATTGCAATTTATGGCGCATGCTCTTGGCGGCAAAGTGCGGGCAGCCGAGCGGCGCGAGTATGGACACGCCCAAGTCGAGTTGCTAGATGATTCAGAGCTCTTCCGCGGCCTTCCAAGGTCGCTTGAAGTATGGATGTCGCATGGTGACGAGGCGCTGGAGCTGCCACCCGGATTCAAATTGATCGCAAAATCCCCTAACGCTGTAGCGGGAATTGAAAATGTCTCGCGGAGATTGTGGGCGGTGCAGTTTCATCCCGAAGTGCGCCATACCAAGCTGGGCACCGAAATTCTGCGCAATTTCGTTCTTAACATCTGCCAGGCTAAGCCCACTTGGACGCCACAGCATTTCGTGGATGCGACCATAGCTTCCGTACGGGAGCAAGTTGGCGCCGGGCGGGCTATTTGTGCCTTGTCAGGAGGTGTGGACTCTGCCGTGGCTGCGACATTGGTTGATCGTGCGCTGCGAGATGGGAACAAGTCGCGCCTGACCAGCGTGTTCGTGAACAACGGAGTTCTGCGCAAGAACGAATTTGAAAAAGTCCAGCAGAGCCTGCGCGACAAGCTAGGGTTGCACGTGGTAGCGGTGGATGCGACCGAGCGGTTTCTGACCCGGCTGGCCGGCGTGACCGATCCCGAGAAGAAGCGAAAGATCATTGGCAGCGAATTCATCGCGGTGTTCGACGAGGAGGCACATCACATCGAAAAAGGCGAAGGGGAAGTTCAATGGCTGGTCCAAGGGACTCTATACCCTGATGTGATTGAGTCGGTCTCTGTGCGTGGCCCATCCCAAGTTATCAAGTCTCATCACAACGTTGGTGGACTTCCGGAGAAAATGAAGCTGAAGCTGATCGAACCGCTGAAAGAGCTGTTCAAAGACGAAGTCCGCAAAATCGGCCGCGACCTCGGAATGCCAGAAGAAATCCTGCAGCGCCAACCATTCCCGGGACCTGGTTTGGCCGTGCGGATCCTGGGTGAAGTCACTCCCGAGCGGCTGGAGATTCTGCGCGAATGCGATGACATCGTAGTAACCGAGATCAAGCGCGCCGGACTTTATACGAAAATCTGGCAGTCGTTTGCGGTGCTCTTGCCGGTAATGTCAGTGGGCGTGATGGGCGATCAGCGGACGTACGCCTATACCTGTGCGATTCGGGCAGTCCATTCAGAAGATGGCATGACTGCAGATTGGGTCCCGCTGCCGCATGAAGTCCTGAAGACGGTTTCTAGTCGCATCGTAAATGAGGTCCGCGGAGTGAACCGCGTGGTGTACGACATTACTTCTAAGCCGCCGGGAACGATTGAGTGGGAATAGTCATCACGCCAGATCTTTTCTCAATTCCCGGCGCAAAATCTTGCCCGAAGGGGTTTTCGGGACAGCTTCGATAAAGCGCACTTCTCGCGGTTGCTTGTAATATGCCAGACGGCTCCCCACGAAGGCGCAGAGTTCTCCACCGAGTCCCACCGTGGACGCCAATCCGTCGCGAGCCACCACAAAAGCGACGGGAATTTCACCGGCCGCAAGGTCCGGGCGTCCTACAACGCAACAGTCGCGTACCGCTGGATGTTCGAGCAGCACAGCTTCAATTTCTGCCGGAGCGACGGAAAAACCCTTGTACTTGATCATCTCTTTACAGCGGTCGACAACGTAATAAAAGCCATCAGCGTCACGGGTGACGATATCGCCCGACCAATACCAGCCATCGCGAAGTACAGCGGCAGTTGCGTCTGGCGCCTTCCAGTAGCCCAGCATGAATTGCGGGCCGCGCATAACCAGTTCGCCAGGTTCGCCTGGAGCTACCGGGTGGCCTGCCAGATTAAGTATCCGGCACTCGGTTTGCGCGACGGGCATCCCTATGGATTCCGGTTTGTAGCGCTCAGGATCGAGATAACCGATATGAGTCACGGGCGAAGCCTCGGTCATTCCGTATCCTTGAGTGATCGGCACTCCAGTGAGCGCGGTGAAGCGGCGAGCCAGTTCGGGCGCCAGCGGCGCGGCCCCGGATTTCAATCGCTGCAGGCAATGTGACTTGTAGAACAGTCCGGCTTCTGCCGCTTGCACTAACGCGAGCAATGCCGGTGGCGCAACCAGCGTGTAGGTGACTCTCTCCTCTACCAGCAGATCAACAACTCGCTGCGTGTTGAAGCGAGGCATCAGGACGATTGTCGCGCCCAGCGCCAGACAAGGGTTCAGGGCAACGTTGAGTCCATAGATGTGGTAGAGCGGAAGAAAACAGAGAAGGATATCCTCTTGCGCGATCGGATACGTATCCGGGCCGACAAATTGAAATATGTTTGCCACCAGATTGAAGTGGCTCAGCATGACTCCCTTAGGTAGACCGGTGGTGCCACTCGAGTAAGGAAGCGTGGCGAGCGCCTGGTTGGAAGACATTGCTGGCGGAGGCAGAGCTGCAGCCTTTCGCTGCAATAGCGAGGAAATCATCTCCGCCCCGGGCGAATTCTGGCGCGTGGTCAAGACTCTGCGCAAGCTGGAAATGCCGGCAAGGCTAATGCCCTCAAGCTGCGGACCGTCGCTCACTAGCAGGACTGCGTCTGAGTTCTCGAGCTGGTAGCGGACTTCCCGCTCCTGGTAGGCGGGATTGAGGGGCGTCGGGACAGCTCCGGCAAGCGTCGTTGCGTGATAGGCGGCGCAGAATTCCCAGGAATTCTGCAAGCAGATGGCTACGACCTCGCCAGGCTTGACCCCAGCCGCGACGAATCCGCGCGCCAGTGCCTCCACGATCTCGCCATATTCGGCGTAGGAGATGCGGCGATTGCAGGAAGAGTCGACGATGGCGGTTTTATGCGCGAAACGCTGGCAGCTTTCGAAAATCAGATCATGTAAGAAAACGCCATGCGGGTCGGCGTAGAGTTCGGTCCGCGACATTCGGGATGATTCTAACCTGTAGCGAGACCAATACGGCGAATATCACTATCGCGCGATTAATCGCCTCGATATTGCTGTAACCAGCTTTCTGGGACTGACGCGCAGTGACTCCGCCAGCAGCCAGTTTCTGAATCCTGAAATCACTAACGGCTTGCCTTTCATCAAACCTCGATAGCCGTCCCGCGCAACTGTCTTCGCATCCATCGGGCGCATTTGCCGGAAGAGGCGTGTTTGTTCCGTCCCAGCACGCTTTTGAAATTCGGTATCGGTCACCCCGGGGCAGAGGCAGGTTACGGTGACGCCGGTGCCCTTTAATTCATTTGCCACTGCCTCGGAGAAAGAAATCACGTAAGCCTTGGTCGCGTAATAGACCGCCATCAACGGGCCGGGCTGGAATCCGGCAGTCGAGGCGACATTAAGAATCTTGCCTGATTTTCGTGCAAGCATCGGGCCAAGTAAGAGCTTCGTGAGATGTGTCAGCGCGGTAATATTGAGCTGAATCTGCCCGAGGCTCTCTTCCAGCGGAACTTCGGCAAATGCGCCGAGCTTTCCATACCCGGCGTTGTTCACGAGGACATCCACGGAAATGCTCTCTCGCGCCAGTTGATCGAAAATAACCTGAGGAGCGGAGGCCGCCGTCAAGTCGAGAGGAAGAGATCTGGCGCTGACCCCGAACTGGCGCTGTAACTCGTCTGCAAATTGCGCGAGCCTCGACCCGTCTCGAGCGACGAGAATCAGGTTGTAGTGGTCCCTGGCGAAAAGCTTGGCGAGTTCGCGTCCAATGCCAGCAGAAGCGCCGGTGATGAGTGCGGTTTGATCCTTAGTATTCATCGAGTTAAAAGATGAACAGCGGCCTGCGAAGGACGGAATTTAATTCCCGAGATCGCAGAAGAAATGCTGGTGTGGGGAGGAAGAACCACAACGAAGAACTGGAAAAGCCCCGACAAGTCAACCTGAGTGCCTGCCTGACCATCCAAAGCCCACCTCCAGGAGGACAAAATGCCCGACTCGACGCAGCCGCAACCGATCAGCAGTACCTCGAACCGCTGGGGCGTTGCCCTGGCCGGAGTCATCATGCAGGTCGCACTCGGCGCGGTTTATGCCTGGAGCGTATTTCGCATTCCGCTGAGCAAGGCCTTCGGCTGGACCATTTCCCAGGTCACGTTTACGTTCACTCTGGCGATTCTGATGCTGGGTTTCGCGGCGTTTGTGGGCGGATTATGGATGAGGAAATCCGGTCCCCGCCGGGTCGCCATTGTCGCCGGAATTTTTTACGGCGCTGGCGTTTTCCTGGCGAGCTTCTCGGCGGGACATCTGTACTGGCTTTACTTCTCCTATGGATTTCTGGGAGGGATCGGTCTAGGGCTCGGCTACATTGTGCCGGTGGCCACGCTGGTCAAATGGTTCCCTGACAAGCGAGGGATGATCACCGGAATTGCTGTGGCTGGATTCGGCGCTGGAGCGCTTATCACCGCTCCCATTGCCAGCCGGCTGATCCTCAGCATCGGCGTGTTGAAGACTTTTGCTGTGCTTGGGATCGTTTACTTGGTCGCCGTGACCGTGCCCGCAATCTTCATGAAAGATCCGCCCGCGGGATACCGTCCGCCAGGCTGGCAGCCATCGGAGGCGCAGAAGCGGCAGCGCTCCGGCACGGACTACACGCTTTCGCAAGCACTCGGACGCTGGCAATGGTATGCGCTCTGGGCGATGCTCTTCCTCAACACCTCAGCCGGCATTTCGATCATTTCGCAAGCAGCTCCCATGGCACAGGAGATCACGGGTGTGACCGCGGCGGTGGCGGCCGGAATGGTGGGCATCATTTCCATTGCGAACGGAGCCGGGCGGTTTCTCTGGGCCTGGTTCTCTGACTTGGTAGGCCGCCGCGCAGTTTTCCTCGTGATGTCTCTTCTGCAAGCAGTTTTGTTCTGGGTGATGACCGATGTGTCCAGTTTCCCGACATTCACCGCTCTGGCTTTTGGCATTCTGCTCTGCTACGGCGGCGGATTCGGCACCATGCCAGCCTTTGCAGCCGATTACTTCGGCCCCGAGAACGTCGGATCGATCTATGGCCTGATACTCACCGCTTGGGGATTCGCAGGCGTGCTCGGGCCAACGCTGATCGCGCGCATCCGCCAGAGCAGCGGGCATTACACGCAAGCGCTGCACATGATCTCTATTATTGTGCTGCTGAGCGCGATCCTTCCGCTGATTACCCGCCCGCCAAGAGTGGAAGAGACGGAATCCAAAAAGAGGCTCAGAGCGGCCTAACGCACCGAAGAATAGTTCGCGGGTACCTCAAACAGCTGTGGATCAAGCAGTGTTGCTGAGGAGTCGATCAGTTCGATCCTCGTTGTGTTAGTTCGGCCTGACTCGGTTGTACGAATTGTCTCTTCGATTGGATAGCCCCGGGAGGCCGTTCCCTTCTCATTCAAAGCAATACGATCAAGTCCTAGTGTTGCAGGCCACGCAAATCCGCCACTCATATTTCCAGGTTCGTGACACGCGAGCCCTGGAACTTCAACATACCAGCCGTCCACTTCCCGTGTGCTCGACTGAGTTTTCGCCCCCGGTTTGGACTCGATCTGAATTTCTGTTTTTATGTGATGAGCAGTAAACCTCCCGACCCTCCGCTGTTCGCCGGTATCAACTGAGCTCGATGTTATGGTGACATCGGGATTGAGTATCGCCGTGCTCGAGGGGAGAGGACTTCCGGCTTTGGGCTGTTGCGATTCGGACGATTCCTTGATGGGTCTTTCATGGAAGGTCTTGAATTCTGGCTGGAGTGTCACCACGCGCCGCTGATCACATGGGTACAGGATGATCCGCACTCTTGCTAGCGGCTTCGATACGTTGTTGTGCTCCCTTCAAGTAAAGCACTTCTTCACTCGATCGAGAATCCTCCAAAACTCGCCGCGTCCTGATCGTGAAGTCCTTAAAATCAGGAACAACAACAGTGGACGGGCGCTCTGATTGGGCAAATCCAAGCGGCCAAGCACACATGAGCCAAAGAAGAGCCACGGCGCGTGGAAACATTACGGTCCTCCCCATTGAGGAGTTGAAGAAGCGTGCCGACGGGGTCAGCAGACCCGGGGAGTATCGCGACGCCTACGCCCCCGCCAGCACTGGTTCCACGTCGTAAATCGGGAACCACGACGTCGCAGCCCTCAACTTATCATTGACGTTTTTAATGTTCTTCACGCCTTCGGTCTCAAGCCAGGTGCGGAATGCGGCAGCACCCTGCTTCGCGTAGACCGGAATGCCCTCTTTCCAAGTGGCCCGTCCGCAGAGCACGCCGTTGAACTTCACGCCAGTTTCGCCGGCGAGTTCAAGCGTCTCGCTGAATTCTGCGTTGCTGACTCCTGCCGAGAGGTAGATGAACGGTTTGGTGGTGACGCTCGCTGCCTTGTGGAACAGGTCGATCGCTTCTTGTTTGGTGTAAGCCTTCTGTCCCGCGAAGGATTTCGTTCCTTCAACAAACTTCATGTTCACCGGAACCTCGACCTTGAGCACGTCAACACCATATTGCTCTTTGGTGAATTCCCGCATGCTTTCCGTGACGATGTGCGGCTTCTTTTTTGCGTAGTCGAGACCCTTCTCGTCAGCGCCTTCTTCGTATCCAACGAATTCGAGGAAGAAGGGAATGTCATTGGCGCGGCACTCGTCGCCGATACGCTCCACCCAGGCGTGCTTTTTGTCATTCACATCTTTGGGATCGTAGGGAGTGTAGTAGAGCAAGATCTTTACGCAGTCCGCGCCGGCTTCTTTCAAGCGGCGGGCAGACCAGTGCTCGAGCAAGTCGCCGAGGCGGCCGGGCCCGGTCTTGTCGTACCCAGTCTTTTCATAAGCCAGCAACAGGCCCGCATTCTTGGCGCGGCGCTTGGAGGCAGGCAGTCCCCATTCGGGATCGAGAAGAATCGCGCTGGCATGCGGGGTAAGAACTTCGGTCACCAGCGACTTGAATTCTTCCATCATGGCGTCAGTGATCTCGCTGCCCTTTTCCTTAGCCAAAGACTTTTGCAGCGAGCCACGCTGGTCCATGGCGGCGGCAGCGATCACTCCCCGTTTGTGCGACACCCGTTGCAGGCCCGCGAGTTTTCCGGGCGTAAGCTTCATAAGTCCTCCGATAAGTGCAGTGGAATGGATTGTGCCGGGCCAAACAGCGCGGCTCTTCATTGTAATACGGGCTTCGCTCAGCGTTCACTGAAACGCACAGGTTTCGATATACTAAGAACGTATGCCGATACTGAAAGACATTGCTGCAATCGCCAAGGGAATGAGCATCACCTTCATGGAGATGTTCCAGCCGACGATTGTGGAGAACTATCCTGATGGCCCAGGACCACTGCGGGGGGCCAAGTTTCAGGAGCGGTATCGCGGCACACACGTGTTGCAGCGGGATGAAAACGGGCTGGAAAAATGCGTTGCGTGCTTTCTGTGCGCGGCGAACTGTCCGGCAAACTGCATTTATATTGAGGCCGCGGAAAACACGGCCGAGCATCGGGTGAGCGGTGCTGAGCGATACGCGAAGGTTTATAACATTGATTACAATCGATGCATTTTCTGCGGATATTGTGTGGAAGCTTGCCCGACCGATGCGATCACGCACGGCCACGGATTTGAGCTGGCGACTTTCAGCGCCACGAATTTGATTTACCGCAAGGAGCAACTGCTTGCAGCTAAGCCGGCGCACCTGGGAGCGAATCCAGTGTTCAATTCCGCCGATGTGGCCGGCGGAGCGCCCACAGAAGTCGCTCCAGGAGAATAAGCGTTCAATAGCTTTGGTGGATTTATGACGCCGGTCCGATAAAGGGCCGGCGTTCGTGTATGAAGAGCAGTTCCTAGCTATTAGCTGCTAGCTACTAGCAATCGAGTTTGATTCGCTTGCTAGAAGGTAGAAGCTGATGTCTAACTTTCTCCAAACCGTGCGCGAGCGCGTCGTCATTTACGACGGGGCGATGGGGACCAACATCCAGAAGCGCAATCCTACCCTGGACGATTACTGGGGCAAGGAGAATTGCAGCGAAGTTCTGGTGTTGAGCCGCCCAGACATCATTCGCGACATTCACGCGGACTTCTTCAAAGTCGGCTGCGACATTGTTGAAACAAACACATTCGGCGCAACCCGCATTGTGCTTGGGGAGTTCGGCCTGCAGGACCGGGTCGCCGAAATCAATCTCACTGCCGTCAAGCTGGCCAAGGAAGTTGCTCAACAGTTTTCCACGAGCACAAGGCCTCGCTTCGTGGCTGGCTCGATTGGGCCGACCACCAAGCTGCCGTCCCTTGGGCACATCAGCTTCGACGACATGGTCGCGGTCTATGAGGAGCAGGCCAGCGTTCTGATTGAAGGCGGCGTAGACGTCCTGTTGGTCGAGACGGCGCAGGATTTGTTGCAGGCGAAGATTGCTGCGATTGGCGTGCTTGAGGCCATGAAGAAGGCCGACAAGCGGCTGCCGTTACAGGTGCAGGTCACGCTACAAGAGTCCGGGACCATGCTCCTGGGTACCGAAATTGGCGCCGCCCTCACCGCGCTTGAGCCCCTCGACGTTGACATCATTGGAATGAATTGTGCAACCGGGCCGGCGGAGATGAATGATGCTGTGCGTTACCTGGGCGCGAATTCGACCAAAGACATCTCGGTTCTACCGAATGCCGGTCTTCCGCAGAACGAAGGCGGTCATGCAGTTTACAAGCTAACGCCTGAGGAACTTGCTCAATACCACAAACATTTTGTCCAGGATTACGGTGTGCGCATTGTCGGCGGATGCTGCGGAACTACGCCGAAGCATTTGAAAGCCGTAGTGGACGCGGTTTCCGGCATCGAGCCAGCCACTAGGGAAGTGAAACCGGTTGCCGCGGCTTCGAGCGCCTACACAACAGTTCCGCTCGATCTCGATCCCAAGCCATTGATCGTCGCTGAAGAAATGAACACCACGACGCGCGTCGAACATTTCAAGAATCTGGTTCGTGGCAAGAAGTACGACGACATTCTCGCGCTCGCGAAAAAGCTGGTGAACGAAGGTTCGCACATGCTCGACGTGTGCTGCGCGATCGTCGGCGAAGACGAGAAGGGATACATCACTTCAATCTTGGAGCGAATCGCCACTCGCGTCCCGGCGCCAATTCTGGTGGACTCGACCGAAGCCGACGTTGTCGAAGAAGCGCTGAAGCGGATCCCGGGCAAGGCAATCATCAATTCAATAAATCTGGAGGACGGCGAGAAGCGAACGTCAAAAGTCTTGCCGATGGCGAAGCGCTATGGCGCGGCGGTGATTGCGCTAACCATCGATGAAGACGGCATGGCACTAACGGCGGAGAAGAAGACTGCCATCGCTCATCGGATCTTCGATCTGGCGACAAAGAAATACGGCATCCGTCCAGCTGACTTGATCTTCGATGCTTTGACGCTGCCGATTTCAACCGGCCAGGAAGAATACCGGACAGCCGGCATCGAGACCTTGAACGCCATCAAGCGCATCAAGAAAGAGCTTCCTGAAGTCAAGACCATTCTCGGTGTGAGCAATATTTCTTTCGGCTTGGACGTGTATTCGCGACGGGTGCTGAACAGCGTGTTCATGCACGAAGCAGTAAACCATGGCCTTGATATGGCCATTGTCAATTACACTAAAATCTATCCGTTGTACAAAATTCCTCAAGAAGAAGTTGAACTTGCACGCAAACTGATTTATCGCGACGAATCTGCCGGCGATCCGTTGCAGATTTACATGCAGCATTTCGCGGGAACAAAAGGCAAAGCCCAGGCCGCGACGGCTGCGCATGTCGAAACCCTGTCCGTCGAAGACAAATTGAAGTACGGGATCATCAACGGAGAAAAATCTGTCGGTGAGGGCGCAGGCAAGCTGACGCTTGAACAATTGCTTGATCAAGCGCTCGAACAATATTCGCCGCTGGAGCTTATCAATACTGTCCTGCTCGACGGAATGAAGACGGTGGGCGATCTCTTTGGCGCGCGCAAGATGCAATTACCTTCGGTGCTCGATTCGGCAGGCGTGATGAAGCAGGCGGTCGCCTATCTCGAACCGAAGATGGAAAAGAAATCCGGGGCATCGCAGAAGGGCACAATTGTGATTGCCACAGTGAAAGGCGACGTCCACGACATTGGCAAGAACCTGGTGGACATCATTCTTTCGAATAACGGATACCGGGTGATCAACCTCGGAATCAAGCAGCCGGGCGACGCTATCATCAAAGCCGCACAGGAGCACCACGCCGACGCAATCGGGTTGAGCGGACTGCTGGTGAAATCGACGCTGGAGATGAAATACGTCATTCAGGACCTGGAGCGGCAGAAGCTGGAGTTTCCAGTGATCTGCGGCGGAGCGGCGCTCACGCGCAAATATGTGGAGGACGACTTGCGCCGTGAGTACTCGAATGCTGTCTTCTATGGCGACGACGCATTCGGCGGGCTGCACATCATGGAAGACCTGACCGCTCCGAACGGGAACCGAGAGGCGCGTCTAAAAGAAGGCCGGACAGTCAAGGACTACGCAAAGGCAGTTGCAGTAGACGAAGAAACCGGGCCGGTATTCGCTGAGCGTAGCGCTGCCGTCGACGACACACCGAATATTCCCGAGCCGCCGTTCTGGGGCGTGAGGGTGAAGAAGGACTACGAGCTGCGGGAGATATTTCCGTACATCAACGATACCGCGCTGTTCAAGAACCAGTGGCAGTTGAAGACAGCGTCGCAGGAAGATTATGTCCGGCTGGTCGAGCAGAAGTTTCGTCCGATCAAGAAGGAGCTGGAAGAAGAGATCATCGCCAGCGGATGGTTTGAACCAAAAGTGGTCTGGGGATATTTTCCAGCGCAGGGAGATGGGAACGATGTAATCGTTTACGATTGTGGAGCGACGGGCGTCCCCGCCCGTCCAAACGGAGATTCGACAAGCACGGGCGAGGACGCCCGTGTCTCCAAAGAACTGTTACGTTTCACCTTTCCGCGCCAACGCGAAGGCCGCCGCCTGTGCATCTCTGATTTCTTCGCGCCGAAGGCCTCCGGGAAGATGGATGTGATTGGGCTTTCCCTGGTGACGATTGGCGCGAGAGCATCCGTTGAGACGCAAAAGTTATTCGAGGCCGGGGAGTATACAAAATATCTCTACCTGCATGGACTGAGCGTGGAAACGGCAGAAGCTCTGGCTGAGTACCATCACAGGCGGATGCGCGAAGAGCTGGGAATTTCGGGCGAAGACTCGTCGCACATCCGAGATCTGTTTCACCAGAAGTATCGCGGATCACGCTATAGCTTCGGTTATCCTGCCTGCCCGAATCTGGAAGATCAGACCAAGCTGTTTGCATTGCTGCAACCGGAAGAAAACGTCGGTGTACGCCTGACTACCGGATTCTTGCTGGAGCCAGAGCAAAGCACATCAGCGATTGTGGTGCATCATCCCGCGGCGAAGTACTTTGTCGTCTAGCGTCTCCCGACTCCCGCTTACGCCAACCCGAAAGGGTCCAAAAGCATCTTCCCCACATGATCCGCAAACTAAAATCTGGAGAATATCGGCTGTACTCGCGCAAGAAAAATCCCAAAACTGGGAAGCGAAGGAACTTGGGGACCTTTTCTTCGCTGGCAGCGACGCAGAAGCACGAGCGGGCGGTGCAGTTCTTTAAGAAGCGCTGACTCAAGTGCAGCTGCGAGCGAAAGCAGGTTCCTCGGCTTCGCTCGGAATGACAAATGTTTTGGCGCTGCCTATACGGGCTGCAGTGCTTACCCCAGCGCCAGCTCTTTCGCCCGCTGCGTGGCTTTCACTACGGCCTTAATCAGCGTCACCCGCAGCTTGCCTTCTTCAAGCTCCATAATCCCGTCGATGGTGCACCCAGCAGGCGTTGTCACGGCGTCCTTCAAAAGCGCGGGGTGATCGCCTGTTTCGAGCACTACAGTTGCGGCGCCCAGCGTGGTCTGTGCGGCGAGCAGTGTAGCGACATCGCGCGGCAATCCAACCTTCACGCCGGCTTCAGCCAGTGATTCCAGAATGATATAGATGTAAGCGGGGCCGCTGGCGGAGAGCCCGGTGACCGCGTCCATGTGTTTCTCGTCCACGACGACCGTTCTCCCAACGACGTTGAACAGGGCTGACGCGGTTTCCACATGTTCGGCTTGCGCGAATTTGCCAGCGCATAGTGCGGTCATTCCGCACGCGAGAACGCAGGGAGTATTTGGCATGGCGCGAACGACGGGAACATTCCCGCCGAGCGCAGTCTCGATTTGACTGGTGTGAACGGATGCAGCCACGGAGATCACAAGTTGTTTTGGCGAGACTTTGGGCCGAATTTGCTCCATCAGCTCCTGCACTACCTGCGGCTTCACGCACACGAAAATGATGTCGGCGCCGTCAACAGCCGCAAGATTGTCGGTGGTGACGGAAACCCCGAGCTTGTGAGACAGCTCGTGTGCGCGCGATTCGTGGCCGACGGTGGCGTGCACCCGCTCCGGCGAGAGCTGGTGTTTTTCAATCAGCGCCTTGACCAGGATGCCTCCCATTTTTCCGGCTCCCAACACGGCAATTCGGCTCTTTGCGAAATCACCCTGCATCTTTTCCTCCGATGGTGTGGCTTCGGGCTCCGCTTGCCTGCGCGAAAACTTCTGCTTAGTCTTCCGCTGGCCGCCAGCCGTGCGGCGCGTTTCTACTTGTTAATTGAAGCTTGAAGATACCACAGCGGGTGAATCTTCATGGAGTGACGGTCAGCGTCACTTGAACACAAAATGCCCAGCCCGTAATAAGAATCCTCGGAGCTGTTGGTCTCCCCGGTCCCGGCCAGCACTACGCTCTTGGTTGGATCGGGATTCGACAACTGCAGTTGAATGGCGATGGCGCCAATCGCAAGGGTCGCTTGATTATCGGTGAGCGGAGTCCAGTTAACCGCTGATGGATTCGGACTCAACGCACCGGCATTCGTCGATTTCCATACACCCGCGTAAGCGCCACCCGCATAGACCGCATTTCCGCTGGCGTCGGAGGGGAGCGGCCGCGGTCCAAGCGAAACCCAAGAACCGCCGAGTCCAACCGCAGCTGGACTCACCATGCGGGCTGACCGCATTTGAATTTTCTGTTGAATAGCGTGATTTCGCAGGCCCGCAGAATTCATTCCCGGAATCCGGCGGCCGCTCATCTGCCACCTCTCGCGAGCGACAACATGTTGTTTGTGCTGAATGCCTGTGAATGATCTGGCCTGTTGTCCAGTCAGCAGCCCACTTCCTGCCGTGGCCGCAACCCAGGCCAGCACGACTGCGCGCATGCGCTTTTGAATCATGGCTGCACTTAGGCGGTCTTGCGGTCCTGTGGGGCGGCAGAAATCTTGCCCAGGCGCACAAGTCGCGCAATGATTGAGCCGATCGTGCGATTGTGGGTTTTGGCAATTTCCTGGAAATTGACGCCGCGCCCCAGCTCATCACAGATTTGAGCATCTTCCTGGTTTGACCAGGACTTGCCCGCATTGGCGGGCAGGAACTTCTTCGCTCGCTCCCGCTCGTCCTGAAATTCAAGCGCTCCGGCGGCGCAATGCAGAGCGCGGACTACCTGCGGCTGCTGATAGAGGCAGTCGGTCTGAAGGACTTCGCCGGTCTCCGGATGGATACCATCAGCCAACTTGCGGACGATCTGCAGCGCTTCCTGAATCTCCATGGGTTTATCTCCCGCCAAATGCTAAGGGCTACCAGCGATGGGGCTTTGTGACCAATGAACATCTCCGCTGTGACTAGCCCCAGAATGGAAAAGGATTGGAACGCGGAAAGACTCCTGCGATTACACTGTTTCTGCCTATGGACTGGCAGGCTTTCTGGCTCACAATCCGCCTGGCGTTAGTCGTGACCGCTGTGCTGGTGGTGCTCGGGCTCCCCCTCGCCTACTGGATTGCGTTTTCAAAGTGGCGGTGGAAATTCATGGTCGAGGCGGTGGTGGCTTTGCCCATTGTCTTGCCGCCCACGGTGCTCGGGTTCTATGTGCTGATCGCGCTGGGGCAGCATAGCCCGTTTGGACGATGGTGGCAGTCCATGACCGGCCACACGCTGGCATTTACCTTTGCCGGGTTGGTCATCGGATCAGTTCTTTACAGCCTTCCCTTCGCGGTGCAGCCGTTTGCCGCTTCGCTTTCTGCTGTGGATGCGAGATTGCTCGCGGCTTCGGCGGTTCTCGGCCTGTCCAAATTTCGGACTTTCTGGCGCGTGATTGTGCCGCTTTCCGTTTCCGGGCTGGTGACCGGCATCGCGCTGAGCTTCGCCCATACCATGGGAGAGTTCGGAGTCGTACTCATGGTCGGAGGCAATATTCCGGGAGTGACGCGCACGCTCTCCATTAACATCTTCGATCAAGTGCAGGACTTGAACTACACCGCCGCGAACACGACTGCGCTAGTGTTGGTCGTGATCGCGTTCGTTCTGCTCTCGCTGGTGTATTCGCTGAACCGGAGATTCTGGAGCATATGGCCGAGGGTTTAGAGAGTGCGCGGGCGGGGACGCCCGTGCCTCCAAAATTCTCTTTGTGGCGCTCTTGTTTGTGGCGCTTCCACAAATTCGATCGTGGTGCTCCACAATCAGGTTTTTGGCGCTTTCACAAATGTGATTGTCGAGTAGCGGGCGTCCCCGCCCGCTCAAGGGCCCATTCAAGGGAAAGAGGAAGTCGTTGAAGACAACGTTCACAGAAACGGAACATGCATCGGGCGACCGCGTTGTTCCGTCAACGGAGTCGGCCGACATCAAAGTCAGGCGCAAGCTCGTCAGCGCCTCAGGAAGTTTCGAACTGGACGTCGCTTTTGTCCTGCAGAGCGGGGTCACCATTCTGTTCGGCGCGTCCGGAGCAGGAAAGACCACCTTGCTCGATTCGATCGCTGGACTGGCCACGCCCGACGCAGGGCGGATCGCGGTCGGCGGCCGCATTTTACGCATTTTATTTGATTCTCAAGCAGGCATCAATCTGCCGCCCAAGAACAGGCGCATCGGTTACGTTTTTCAGGATCTCGCCCTGTTTCCGCATTTGACGGTCGAGGCTAACGTCTCCTACGGATTGAGCGGCCTTCGGGCTGCCGAGCGCCGCGAGCGCGTGGCCAGGGCGCTGGAATCGCTGGGCATTTCGCACCTTCGCAAACGGCGTCCAGCACAGCTTTCCGGAGGCGAACGCCAACGGGTTGCATTGGCCAGGGCCCTCGTCACCCAGCCTTCACTTTTGCTTCTGGACGAGACTCTGGCGGCACTCGACTTGCCGATCAGGATGAAAATCGCCGACGACCTCAGGCGGTCCATTCAGAATTTGCCCATTCCCGTTCTCTACGTAACTCACAGCCGCGACGAAGTGTTCATGCTCGGCGAAAGGCTGCTGGTGCTGGAGCAGGGGAAGCTCATCGCGCAGGGTACGCCGCACAACGTCATGTCCGCACCGCAGAGTGAAACCGTCGCTCAGCTTGCCGGATTTGAGAATATTTTTGACTCGCAAGTCATTTCCATTCACGAAGACCGCGGCACCATGACTTGTCGCGTCGGATCGGCACGGTTCGAGTCGGCGCAAGTTGAGCTCGAGACCCCCTTGGTTCGAGCAGAGCTAGGCGGTAACCTGCGCGTCGGAATTAGCGCGGGAGACATTTTGCTGGCCACTTCCGCGCCGGTAGGCCTGAGCGCACGCAACGTTCTGCCCGGAAAATTGCTTTCTCTTTCCCAAAGAGACGCAATCATCGTCGCTCGCGTGGACTGCGGAGTCGAGCTTTCCGTCCACCTGACGCTAGGCGCGCGTGATTCGCTTGAACTTTCACCCGGACGGCAGGTTTGGGTGATTGTGAAGACGCATTCGTGTCATCTACTCGCGGGATAATAGGGACGCTCATTCCCGAAACGCGAAACACGTAGAGCGGCGTCAAAAAGAGCGAGTGATCACAACCTTACGAACGTTTCTCGGCTACTAGTAGCGTTTGGAGACAAGCACATCTTGCTGTGCCACATAGTTTGTGATACAAACTATGTGGTAGAGAACTTATGGAAACTGGTGGAACCAATGAACCCGACCGCGAACAGCTCGAGTTCGTAACCCGCAGTTACGCGGGTTTCCAAGGCATTGGGACTAGCCTGGCTGGAGTACTCGTGGCCTTATATGGAGCGGTTAACTTGCTATGGCGTCCGGCTCTTTCCTTAGGACTGCTACCGTTGATGCCACTTCTGGTCATGGCTATGTTTCTGGTGCCTCGTCTGGTGACGCGTTTTTACTATCGTCCGAAATTCGGCTACGTTAAGCCGGTCTCCCCAAACCCAAGCTGGTGGATGATTTGGCTAAGCACTGGCGCATTTACCCTTTTCTTAGTCCTGATGTTCAAAGTGAGTGACTATCTCTATTTACATCGGCTGCAAATTCCATTTGAACCGTTTTCCTTGTTGCTCGGCATCGTGTTCGTGAGTCTTGCGCTTTCGGCGCTTGGTAAGACGCACTACTGGCCATACCAGTCGTTGATTGTAGGCCTGATGTTCCTCGCGATTGCACTTTTGCCAGTTTTTCATCTTCAGACAAAGGAACAGGTTTCCAACGGGTGGTCCTGGGTGGTCTTCGGAACCGAATTGGTAATCGTAGGGTTTCGCAGCCATCGGGATCTGGTTCGCAATCTTATGCCCGATAATGCCCAGCAAGACCATGCCTAATCTGCCGGATCAGATCAACGGACTGGATCGCGTGATCCACGAGCCAGCGCGGCTGGCGATTCTCACCGTGCTTTCCGCATGCGACGAGGCCGATTTTACATTTCTTCTTCGCGTCACAGGGCTCACGAACGGAAATCTGTCCACTCACCTGAGCAGACTTAAAGAAGCGAAGCTGGTGGGCATCCGCAAGCAATTCGTAGAAAAGAGGCCGCAGACCATTGCTTATCTAACTGATCACGGACGCAAGCAAGTTGAGGAACACTGGCGTCAGCTGAAAGAACTGCGCAAGCAAGCCTCGGCGGTACAGCGAAGGTAGCCAAACTCCAAACCTGCTGCGGCCATCAACGATCGCGCGATACCGTGAAGGGCTTCATTCTCGCCTCTTCAATTTTCACCATCTCAATAATCCCCGCCCACTGCCCGCGCCGGTACTCCACATAAACAAGATTTCCTCCCAACACCGCCGCCGCCGCTTCCGGGGTCAGGTCGCGATGGAAGCCGAAATACCGTGCCTTCCACTCCTGCCACAACTGCCATCGGTCAAAGATGTTGGGCGGCGGCTGGTACTTGGTCGAGAAAACCAGCGCCACGTCAAACCGCGAACGTGCGTCTGCACCTGAGAGCACTTGCTCCATTGAGAAGTCATCAATCCTGACCACCTGCATCGGTTTCTGAACGTATCCCAGATAAGGCTGCGTAAGTTCGTCGCTGGCCGGCCACGCCGTAAGCACACGAGCGTTGGGATATCGGGCCTGGAGGAGATTTTCGGCCTGCTGGTGCAGGCGAATGTAGTCACGATATGCAAGATTGTCTTCGGGAGAAAAACTGTACGGCGGATTCACGAACAGTCCGGAAACGGATGCCAGCGCGACAATACCCACGACCCATTTCCACGGCTTCAGACGCCGCCACACAGCGGAAACGCACACCAGAATGACCAGGGGGACGACAGGTAACATGTAGCGGGCGAGGACTGCGCCGCCGATTACGGCAAGAGTGATCAGGTACAGAGTTGCAATCGCCAGAAAACCGGCCTGAATTGAGAGGTCAATTCTCGGTCGCGGAGTGCCGGAACCCTCGATCGGCGAATATCGCATCGCAAGAATGCAAGCGAGAGTCAGGACGTACAGATTCATATATCCAACCGCCTGCCAAATTCGCAGCAGCATCGCCAGGAAGATCCGAAGCGGATGCAATGTCCCCTGCACGTTGTAGCGAAAGAATTCAGGATTGCCAAATACAAATCCGGTTCGCGTGTAGTGATAGGCATACCAGAGCGCCAGGGGAATGGCCGGGACGACGAGCGAAAAAGGAAAGCCACGGCTTTCAGTTTTGGGGCGGCTCTCAGTTTTTGGGTGGAGCAGGCCTTTCAGGCCTGCGTAAAGCCCGGCAAAGGTTTTTCGCAGCGCTGAAAGCGCTGCGCCACCCTCCATCCCTTGACTGCTTGTCTCTGGCGGTTGCGGGCTACTTCCAGTTCTGAGGTGCGACAGGCTCTCCCAAAAAAACAATGCCAGAGGAGCCAGAATAGCTGTCTCCTTGGCGAATGCCGCGAAGGAAAACCACATCACCGTCGCGACGCGCCGCCGACGAACATAAGATTCAAGCCCCCAGAAAATTAGTCCTGCTGCCGGCAGGTCTATCTGAGCGAGAGAGCTCTGCGCAAAGAAGACGGGGTAGATCGCTGTCAAAAGCGTGCTGGCTGCTGCAACGCTGGGGTTGGCTATGGTCCTCGCCAGTCGAAAAAACCCCAACAGGGAGAAAGCAGCCAGAACGAGCATTGAACTGCGAGTCACAAGTGGGCTGAATCCAAAAATTTTCCAGCTCAGCGCCAGCCAGCTCAATACCAGAGGAGGATGGGCATTCGAGGGCGTCGAGTACGGAATCAGTGATCCCGAAAGCAGATCGTGAGCTGCGGGGACATAGTATCCAGCCTCGTCCCAAAAGTAGGGGAGCCGACCGGCTGCAGCTACTCGGGGATCGAGCTTGATCTCGCCGAAGGTGCTTTCGTAATTCGACACATTTTGCTGCAAGATCGCCGCCAGCGCTTTGGCTTGTTGCGGGCTCAGGTAAATGCCCTGAAAGTTTCGTACCTCAACCTGGTTTTCTGACTGCTGTTGCATGGTGCCAAAGACCAGAAAGAAGTCCCAAACATTCACCCGGACTTGCACGCTGTTGGCGTAGGCCTCGCGGTAATCGGGTGAGTTCACGACATTGAAATTTGGCTGTGTGGGAATGATCATAAGCCACACAGTTTAACGGCAAACGGGCCGCGAAGGGAAACGGAAGAAGTAAGCTGGAGAAATGAAGCAGAGTTACGCGCGAGAGACCTTAGGCGGCCCGATCTCGCTTTTGGAGCGCCTGGTCTCGCTCCTGGCGCGTTTCTTCTCATCTTTTAGCAAAAGCGAGTTGATCTGCGATACCAGGTGCAGCAGTTTTTCAGGATCTCTTTCGATAGACGCGGCTTGGCAAAGCTCCTGCCAGCCCCTTTGTGCCTTTAAAGCCATTTACAACCCCAAGTCGAAGAAACAAGCCTGAGTTGTTTATAGCAGGATTTCCTGTTGGAATTCTGTGCAAAACAGGCACCCAATTACACTTTTTTGACCTAAACGATTTTGGAAACGAAAAGCCACAAGTGTTCAGAATGGCTGATGTTGCGTTCAAAGAACCATGGACAAGAAAGGGTGCATTCCTGATTTAGAATGTGCTGAGGCCGGGATGGCGGAACTGGCAGACGCGCACGGCTTAGGACCGTGTGGGGAAACCCGTGCAGGTTCAAGTCCTGTTCCCGGCACCAGAAAGCCACAAGCATTGGGCTGGGCTGTCAGGCATTAGGTTCGGCGGCTAATCGCGAACTTGGTAGCTCACGACTCTGCCCTCAGCCCTATCTCTGCTGTCGGCTTCTTGAGCGTGTTGATCAGAGTTTCGACGGCAATTCCCGGCAGGCTGCGGTAAACTCTTTCCTTCAAGTCGAAATATTCCTGAGTGCCGGCAAATAAATCTCGCATGAGATCACGGAATTGCGGGCTGCGCGTGGTCAGTTGCACCATCCGTTCAATGACGACCCCGCCCATCCACTTGCCCGAGTAGAAGCGGCTTGCAATCCGTGATGCCAGCTCAAGCTCCGGGAGGAAGTCGCGCTTTACGAGTGCAGCGTAGGTCTCGGGCGAATCTGCCAGCAGGGTGTTTGCAAGCAGCTCCGCCGAGCGCAGCGCATAATACAGCCCTTCGCCGGTGATGGAATCAACGAAGCCGGCGGCGTCTCCGATCATCGCCCACCCCTCGCCGCAAAATGATGTCGTTCGTAACGCGTCCACGGTGAGCGAGGGAATGATGTGCGCGTAAAAACGGGCGCCCTCGAGACCAAGACCGAATTGCGACAAAGATTCTTCCAGCAGACGCCGGAGTTCTGCAGTGTTCTTACCATTCATGCGCCCGCAGATTCCGGCAGAAAAGTGATCGGCCCGTGGAAAGATCCAGATGTAGCCGTGTAGGCCATCCAAGAATTTGATGTGCACCGTGTGGTGCGTCCCGGGGACATAATATCCCGCAGCTACCATGAAGTTTTCGCGTCCCAACGGCTGAGAAAATTGTCCGCGAAATCCATTACGCGCACCGCTCGCCAGTACGACAAAGTCGGCGCGGTAACTTCCGGAAGATGATTCGACGATCCAGCCCCCTGCGGCTCCCGAGATTCTGACGATGCGCTCACGGACCACCTGCGCCCCCGCCTCTCGGGCGCGTTCGAGCAGCAAGCCGTTCAACGCCAGGCGGGAGAAGATCGCAATCTGGCGATCCAGGTGAAATGACACTTTGCGCCCAGAGGGAGCAATCAATTCGCAATCGCTGATCCAGTTGCGCTCGACCTGCGCGTCGCGGAGAAACGGCCAGCGAACGATCGCCTTGTCGGTGAGTCCGCCTCCACAGGGTTTTTCCCACGCCAGTTTTTCGTCAAAGAGAAGAACTTCACGGCCGGCGCGGGCCAACTCGGCAGCGGCTAAAGCGCCTGCTGGCCCGCCACCTACTATCGCGATTAGTTTTGGGGGCACGTTCAGACGCGGAAATCCACTGTCTTTCGTCCGATGCTAATAGACAGACTGAGAACGCACAACTGCTCGCTCACGGTCCCCTCATCCCGCCATAAACTGCCTACTGCACTTGCGTCATTTGCTGGTAAACCGCAATGCCGGCAATGGTCAGGATGAGCACAGCCGAAGCTGTTCCCAGGATCTTCACGAATGGGCCTAATTTATTGACCTTTTGCATAATTTCGACCTGCTCCCGGGCCATGTGCGATTCTGATTCGCCCAGGAAAAGCTGGTCATCCTCGTGCATCGTCAAGGTGCCGCGATAAATCAGGAGAGCAATTAGGACAGCTGTGAGCACGCCCCATGCGATCAGAAGCTCGAACAGAGTTGGCATAAACCACCTCGTACAGGCAAGCTGTTCTTGCGTCTGTCAGGAGCCGG
>WNFC01005543.1_pt1 | contig 22998 bp, 25 predicted proteins | sample 5400541 | NCBI WGS metagenome assembly WNFC01 (sample SAMN13153342, study PRJNA577476) | soil metagenome | isolation source: 120 cm saprolite under Douglas fir tree site 2 hole 2 replicate 1 | place: USA:California | collected 2015-04-18
CCTCGCAGGGCTCCGGAGTCGGTCGCACCGCCGACCCGATTGGATTCCGGCAGTTCAGCGCCATCGCCAGAATGCGCGCAATCGTCGTCTTTCCAATGCCGCGATGGCCGCTGAAGATATACCCATGCGCGATCCGATTCTGAGCCAGCGCGTTGATCAACGTCACGGTCACATGGTCCTGTCCCGCAACATCTGCGAAACGCTGTGGCCGGTATTTTCGTGCAAGAACCTGATATGCCATATAGAAAATCAACGAGAAGAAATAATAACCAGGCAGCCAATCGATACAAGCTGCAGCTAGCCCCGCAACCCTTATTGTATCGCCCACGCACTGGGCCTAGCGCATTGGCGCCGAAGGCGCGTCAGCCTCGATGGCAGATCGCGCCGTGCCCGCAGCACGCCTTTAGCCTTAAGGTTTTTTCCCCGCAGAACGAGCCTTCCGCGCCCGCCGCTTCACCTCATCCTCGCTGAACATCGTCCCCCGGCACTTCTTCGCCCCACAATAGCAATTCCCATCGTCATCATCGCTATCATAGAGGTTGTACTCGTAGGTCAGCTCTTCCCCGACGGCAATATCACGAATCGCGGTAATAAAGACCCGGCCCCCCACATTGTCCGACTCGCAGTTCGGATCGCAGGAGTGATTGATAAACATCGCCGTCCCGAACCCATCAATGACTGTCTTGTCATCTCCACAGCTGAAGAGATAGGTGATATCCCGGTCTTTATATCGCTCATCCGCCTCATCTTTCGTGAACCGTGGCCCATCATATTCGATAACGCGCGATCCCTTCTTTATCCTTCGAGACGTATAGCATCCCGCTGCGTGAATCGACGAAGAACGAACAATCAGCCCAAGGTCGCCTTCCTCCTCTCCGCCTCCTGCCTTGCCCAGACTTCACCAACGCAAAACCCGACCCCGCCACCCTGCCCAGCCCCGAACCAGACAACCGGTAAGACTGCAGATCAGACAGCCAAACCCTGCCCACCACCAGCCCCCGCCGCAAAGAAGCCATCCTCCGCCGCCGAGCAGTTCCCATTCCCCGGCGAACCCAGCAAACCAAAAAATCCGCCCGACTCGCCAAGCCCTTCAACTCCGCCTGACTCGCCAAGCCCTTCAACTCCACCCGACTCGCCAAGTCCCAAAACAACCACTCCCTCTGATGCCGCGGCCCAGCATCCATTCCCCACGCAGCCGCCTCCCAAACTCCCTGGCGACGACTCCAGCAGCAGCTCCAGTTCCAGCGGCGACGATCCCAACCCCGCCCCCACCCCCGCCGACGATCCCACCGCCAAAGGTGACCCTTCGAATCCCCCCGAAGGCACCTCCGTTCATCGCAAACTTCCCAAGGTCAAACGAGTTCAGACCGACGACGAACGCGTCGACGAAGACCTCTCCGTCGCAAAGTTTTACATGCACGACGAAAACTATCAGGGCGCCTACCTCCGCGCCAAAGATGCCGTCAGCATCCAGCCCGACTACTCCGCCGCCCACTTCGCCCTGGCTGAGATCCTCCAGAAGATGAAGAAAAAAGACGAAGCGATCGCCGAGTTCCAGACCTATCTCAAACTCGACCCAGACGGCGAAAAGGCAAAGGCCGCCAAAAGGGCCCTCGCCGAGCTCCAATAAGCAACTTCAATAAGCAAAAGAGCAGCAGGGAACTACCCGTCACGTCCATAAGCCGTGTAACGTGATCCTGCCCAGATAAACTCCACCCCGATGAACTCCACCCTCCAACAGCTCCAGCGCGAGATTGCCGATTCCCTCCACAGCCTCGACGCCACCCAGACCCAGCTCCATCCACCCTCGCGCCCCAACAAGTGGAGCATCCAGCAGATCATCGAGCACCTCCTCCTCACCTACTCCAGCACCGAAACCGCCGTCAACGCCCGCCTCGCCAAGCGCACTCCCACCCGCGCCAGACCCACCCTCACCCACCGCGTCTTCCAGTTCGCGGTCACCCGATGCGGCTACTTCCCCACAGGCCGCGAAGCCCCTCCGATCGTGACCCCGCAACCCACCATGCATCCGCTCTCCGGCGAAGACCTCGCCCAGGCCGCCGCCGAACATCTCGCCCATCTAGACCTGCTCTTCACCGAAGCGGAGACTCTCTTCGGCCCCGCCAGCCAATGTGCCAGCCACGCGGTCCTCGGCCCGCTCAACATCGACCAGTGGCGCAAATTCCAGCTCGTCCACGGCGAACATCACCTCAAGCAAATCGCCGCCATTCGCAAAGCCCACCACGTCTAGCGCGACAAGCACATGAAAACGAAGGGCTCGACACTACAGCGCAGACGGCAGGTAGCAGAGGGCGTCGATTTCAAGCTCATTGAAGCGATAACCGTGCTGGACAAGCTTGCGATAGAGCGCGTCCAGTGCCGGTCGGGCCGTGTGGCAATGCTCAAAGTGGATAATCGTCGGTTTGACCCCGCAGGCCAGAAATTGTTCGACCACCTCGCCGTCGTACCCTTGCACGTCTGTCAGGAGCAGATCAACTTTCGTGATCCCATGTTTGGCAAGAAGGGTCTTCACCGACAGCGCCGGCACTTCAACCTCCTGCACCTGCACCTGCACTCCGGCTGCTTTCGGATTGTCGAGACCGCGAATCAGGGCGTCTTTCTTGAGGCTGGCGAACACTGTCAGATCGGCGGTATCGTCCCGATGATCCGCGACGAACAACCGGACAGTGCCGTCCTTGTCCGCGATGGCCGCGTTTTCAAAAGCAAGTTGTTTCTCCTGCGCGTAGTTTTTGAGAAGCTGTTGAAACACCTGCGGCTGCGGCTCAACCAGTACTCCATGCCAGTGATATTTGGTCACGAACTTCCGGAGGGGATCATCGGTCAGCCCATTGTTGGCCCCGATCTGGACAAAGAAGAAATCCGACCGCTCCGCCGATACCTTGGTGAGCAAGAGATCCAGCACGTCAATGGGCGCTTTGACGGTGTCCCTGAGTTTTTCGAGGCGATAACCGAACACGTTGACACAGCGCTGGACAAACGCTTTCAGCTCTCCTCCGAAGGCCATGTCGCTCTCCCTTGTCATCCACGGCCCCAGCGTCAGCGGAACTCTGATTAGAGCGCGCTGCCGAGTACGAGGCCGGTCTCTATTGCGTTAATCCCGCTCTTCCAAGCCATTCGCCACCAACTCATCCTCCACCAGCTCATCCTCCACCCGCAGATACCGCCGCATGTAGCGAAGCGGCTCTTCCGACGCCGCCAGCTCCTTCAGGTGATAGAGCCAAGCATCCTCCCGCGCACTGCGCCGCGTATATCCCTTACGCTTCACCGTGCCGATCGTGCCGTCCTTCATCCTGCGCGTAAACGTCTGCGTCGGCACCTGGAACGTCATCACCTCACCCGGCTTCCAGAAGCTCGAAGCGAACTCATGCGAAAACAGCAGCGCATAATAACGCCTCTCCGCCGCCAGCATCTCCACGGCGTGGCGAGCGCTCTGCCACGGCAGCCCAAGCTTGCTGACGTACCACTTGCGAAACTCAAACCCATTGCTGCGCGCCTGCCCAACCAACAACTGAAGCAGCTCAACTCTTGTCATAAAGTCCGTTTCAGTCCAAATGAAAATACAAAGGCACCGGGCGATTTCCCGGTACCAAAGGGTATAGTTTACCGGTGCCTGCGTCCAATACCTGCGTCCAATATAAGATCGGCAGCGTCTGAACTTATCATCTGCGTCAGAAAAAAAGTGCTCTCGAGTACAACCAATAGTCCCGGCTTCGGAGAAGAACTATAAAACGCAGCGTCAAAACCCTGAGACTCCTTCTTCTCGCATTTCTGCTGGCAACCCCGGCCATCGCGGACTCCTACAATCCCTCCGCCCACACCGACCCCATCAACCTCACCCCCCAGGTCCGCGAGGCCCACGAGCGCTTCTACAACCTCGACTACGACGGCGCCCTCAGCCGCTTCGAGGCCATCCAGAAGGACAACCCGCAGTCCGCCATCGCCACCGGCTACGTCCTCATGACGCTCATCTTTCGCGAGCTCTACCATCAGGACCTCCTCGACACCACCTACTACGCTCACGACTCCTTTCTCACCTCCAAGCGCAACGTCCCCATCCCCCCGGCCATCCGCGCGCGCATCGAGTCCCTCACCAACTCTGCCATTACCCTCTGCGACCAGCAGATCAAAACCAACCCCAACAACGCAAACGCCTGGTTCGCCCGCGGATACGCCCGCGGCATGCACGCCGCCTTCATTACCCTCGCCGAACACAGTTACGTCGCCGCCGCCCACCAGGGCTATGCCGCCCGCGGCGACAGCGAACAAACCCTCAAGATCGACCCCGACTACGCCGACGCGAAGATGGCCATCGGCATCCAGCAGTTCGCCGTGGCCAGTCTTCCCCGCGTCCTGCGCATCGTGATCGGCATCACCGGCGTCACCGGCAACAAGGAGAAAGGCCTCGACCTCCTCCGCGAGTCCGCCGCGCACGGCATCGTCACAGGCATCGAGTCCCGCACCGCGCTCTCGCTCTTCCTGCGCCACGACGCCCGCTACCCGGAGGCTATCGTTGTTCAGAAAGGCCTCGCCGAACAATACCCACACGACTTCCTCTTCCGCATCGAGGTCGCCAACCTCACCAAGGACTCCGGCAACGGCCCCGGCGCCATCGCCATCTACCGCGAGATCCTCGCCGACGCGAACAAACCCGGCTACTTCGTCCAACCCCACCTGCACATGGCCTATTGGGGTTTGGCCGACACCCAGCGCGGCCAGAACCAGATCGCCGAAGCCGCGCAGAACTATCTCGAGGTCGCGGCCCAGCCCACCTGCAGCGATTGGCTGCGCCGTCGCGCCCAACTCAACGCCGGCGAAATGTTCGACCTCCTTAACAACCGCGCCCAAGCCATCAAGCAATACCAACTCGCCTCCGCCGGAGGCGGCGACCAATCTCAAGCCGACGCCGCCCACCACTACCTAAAAACTCCCTACACCGGCAAATAACCCCGTCCATCTGTTGCGTTTGTCACCCTAGCCGCTGCTTTTGCCGTGCTTTTGCCGTTGTTTGTCCTTTTGTTTGTCATCCCGTAGGGATCTGCTTTTGCCTTTGCTTTTTTCATCCTTCGCTGCAGGCGGAGGATCTGCTTTTGCAGTTGTCGCTGTTTGTTCCCGTCTTTCAATCCCCTCCGAGGAAACCCACGCTACATCCCACCGTCACTGTGGCAAAATAGAATCTTCGGAGACCCACATGTTCTGTTCCAAGTGCGGCAAACAAGTCGATCCATCCTCCCGCTTCTGCCCCGCCTGCGGAGCCACCATCTCCGCGCCCCCGCCGCCTCCACCAGGCGTCTACCCGAACCCCAACCAACTCACGCGCCCACGCCATAACCGCATGATCGCCGGAGTCTGCGCCGGCTTTGCTCTCCACTACGGTTGGAACCTCAACCTCGTCCGCATCATCACGGCGCTCGTGGCCCTGTTCACCGGAATCGGCGCGGTCGCGTATCTCGTCCTGTGGGTCATCATCCCCGAAGAACCCTACGCCCTTCCAGCAAAGGGCATCTAGGTTTGCAAAAGAAAATCGCAACCGCCACCGCCAATCCTCGCCCCTTCGTCTATCGCAACCGCACCCTCCACTGCGACGGAGTCGACCTCACCGCCCTGGCCGCCGAACACGGCACTCCTCTATACGTCTACTCAGCAGCGCAAATCACCCAGCGCTTCCAACTCTTCGAACGAGCCTTCGCGCACGGCCCCGAAGCCCGCCCCCACACCATCTGCTACGCCGTCAAAGCCAACTCCTCCCTCGCCATCCTTCGACTCTTAGCAAAGCAGGGAGCAGGCTTCGACATCGTCTCCGGCGGCGAACTCGAGCGTGTCCGCAAAGCCCACCAGCCCGCCCTCAAAAAAGTCGTCTTCTCCGGTGTAGGCAAACAGCTCTGGGAGATCGACGCCGCCCTCCACGCCAACATCCTCCTCTTCAACGTCGAATCCGAAGCCGAACTCGACCTCCTCGCCGCCCGCGCCGAAGCCCTCGGCAAGATCGCCCGCTTCGCTCTCCGCGTCAACCCCGACGTCTTCGCCGAAACCCACCCCTACATCTCCACCGGCCTCAGCGAACACAAGTTCGGCATCGACATCAAAGCCGCCCGAGCTATCTACCGCACAGCAAAAAAATCAAAGTGGCTCGACCCCGCCGGAGTCTCCGTCCACATCGGCTCCCAGATCCGCAAAGTCGATCCCTTCGCCGCCGCCCTCGCTCGCGTCACCAGCCTGATCGCCGACCTGCGCAAAGACGGCCACAACATCCGCTACGTCGACGCCGGCGGCGGCCTCGGCATCGACTACGGAGCTGGAACCTTCGACCCCGCGAAGCAAGTAGAAAAGTACGCCGCCGCCCTCACGAAGGGTCTCGCCAACGAACCCGCCCATCTGCTCCTCGAACCAGGCCGCTTCATCGTAGCCCAGGCCGGAGCTCTCCTTACCCGAGTCCTCTACGTCAAGAAAAACGGCGCGCAAACTAAATCCAAGACCTTCGTCATCACCGACGCCGCCATGAACGATCTCATCCGCCCCGCGCTCTACCACGCCCACCACGAGATCATTCCGGTCAAACAACCGACAGGGAAGTCCACCCTCGTCGTCGATGTAGTAGGCCCCGTCTGCGAATCCGGAGACTTCTTCGCCCGCGACCGCGCCCTCCCCGCAGTCAAACCCAACGACCTCGTCCTCCTCCTCGACGCCGGAGCCTACGGCATGTCCCAGACCTCGAACTACAACAGTCGCCCCCGCCCCGCCGAAGTCCTCGTCGACGGCACGATCACCCGCCTCATCCGTCGCCGCGAAACGATCAAAGACCTCTACACCCACGAACTTCTGGATTCCCGACCTTAACCCTTCGGCCCAACCTCCCAACCCTTCAGCCCCGACCCTTCCAACCCGACTTTCCCTATTCCTCTTCCTCAAACAAAAGCCCCGTCATTTCGACCGAAGCCGCTCACAGTTTCATCGTGAGCGGCGCAGTGGAGAAATCTGCTTCTCTCCCTCAGCTCTCTCCCGGCCACTCTCGCTCCCTTGCCTTTTGCTCGTCATTCTGATGAGTCGCCGAACGGAGAAAACCTCGTGTCTGCCCTTGCTCCAACCGCCTTGCCAACTTGACAAACGTACTCCACCTCGGAGGGCTAACGAAGAAGAGGCTCCGGGGCCAGCCACCCGAAGTCCAAACCTATCCACCGTGTTTCGAAGACTTTGCACACTTTTGCCGGGGATGGGGGTGTGCGCATCCCGCAAGCAAATCCCTAGTCAAACATGCTAAACTCTCAAGGTTGCGCATCCCTCGCGCACCACAAATCTGCACAGAGGTAGTCCATGTCCGGCCACTCAAAATGGGCAACAATTAAGCATAAAAAGGGCGCCCTCGACGCCAAACGCGGCAAGATCTTCACCCGCCTGATCAAGGAAATCACCATAGCCGCCAAACAGGGCGGAGGAGACCCCGACGGCAACCCGCGCCTCCGCGGAGCCATCGCCGCAGCCAAAGCAGAGAACATGCCCGCCGACAACATCAAGCGCGCCATCCAGCGCGGCACCGGAGAACTCGAAGGCGTCTCCTATGAGGAGATCACCTACGAAGGCTACGGCCCCGGCGGCGTAGCCATCATCGTCGAGGTCCTCACCGACAACAAAAATCGCGCCGTAAGCGAAATCCGCCACGCCTTCTCGAAAAACGGAGGCAACCTCGGAGCCGAGGGCGCAGTCGCCTGGATGTTCACCAAGAAAGGCGTCATCACCATCGCCAAGTTCGCCGCCAGCGAAGACAAGCTGACCGAAATCGTCCTCGACGCCGGCGCCGAAGACCTCTCCGACGAAGGCGAAAACTGGGAAGTCCTAACCGACCCCAAGGACTTCGAGGCCGTCACCGAAGCCCTCAAAGCCGCGAAGATCACCCCCGAGCACGCCGAGGTCACCAAGATCGCCTCGACCTACACGAAACTCGAAGGCTCTCAGGCCAACGCCATGATCCGCCTCCTCGAAACCCTCGAGGACCTCGACGACACGCAAAACGTCTACTCCAACTTCGACTTCGACGAAGCCGCCGTAGCCAGCGCCAGCCACTAACCAACAGATCGCCAACCTCAATCGGGCCGCCGTTCACCGGCGGCTTTCTTCTGTCAGCACACAACCGGAGACGTCGCGAGACATCGGGAGACATAGATTGACCAAAAGCATGCAACGCCTCGCCACAGCGACCGTCTGGGTCCTCGCCCTCCTGCTCTCCACCGCTCTATTCGCCTCCGCGCAAGCCGTCATCAGCACCGACGCCACACCCTTCCATCAAGACCTATCCAGCCACCGACCCTTCGAGATCGGCGCCATCGTTCAGGGCGGCTTCGGCCTCACCCAGAATCGCGACGGCTTCAAATTCTTCATGGCCGGTGTGCACGCAGGCAAGGTCCTCACCCCCAACATCGGCCCCGGCCCTCTGCGCGGCAACTTCGAGTACGCCGTCGAACTCTTCCCCTTCTGGCAGTCCTACACGCCAAAGTTCCAGCGCCCCTTCTGCACCAACCCGCCCGGCACAGCACCCGTCTGCACCCCGTTCTACACCGTAGGCGGCACCTTCACCGGAGCCTCCATCACTCCCTTCATCTTCCGCTGGAACTTCGTCGGCACACGCCGCTTCTCCTTCTGGGGCCAGGCCGCCGGCGGTCTCATCTGGACCAACCACAAGTACCCAGCCTTCGGCGGTCCGCCCTACAACTCGCAAAACGATGGCCCCAACGCCGATGCCAGCGTCTTCAACTTCACTCCACAAGGCGGCGTCGGCGTCCACTATTTCGTCCGTCCCCGCCGCTCCATCGACTTCAGCGCTAACGGAGTCCACATCTCCAGTGCCTCCCTCGGAGACCGCAACCCCGGCGTCAACGCCAGCGTGCAATTCTCCCTCGGCTACACATGGTGGAAATAAAGCTTCTAAACTAGTCACTAACCACTAACCACTAACCACTGTCGTCATGAATCCAGAAGCCATCATCGAATGCGTCCCGAACTTCTCCGAAGGCACCGACGCAGCCAAGGTCAGCCAGATCGTCGCCGCAATGCAGGTCGAGGGCGTTCGCTTGCTGGACTGGTCCCTCGACAAGGCCCACAACCGTTCCGTCGTCACCATCGCCGGCACCCCCACCGGTGTTGTCGAAGCCGCTGTCCGCGCCGCAGGCAAAGCCGCCGAGCTTATCGATCTCACGAAGCAGAAAGGCGTCCATCCCCGCATCGGCGCCGCCGACGTCATACCCTTCATCCCGGTCAGCGGAGCGTCCCTCGCCGAGTGCGCCGTGCTCGCCCGTCAGGCCGGTCTCCTCATCTGGCGCCGCTACGGCGTCCCCGTTTACTTCTATGGAGCCGCCGCCGCACGGCCCGACCGCGTTCAGCTCGAAGACGTGCGCCGCGGTCAGTTCGAAGGCCTGCGCGATGCCGCCCGCCGCGACGTCTCCCGCCGCCCCGACATCGGCGGCCCCGAACTTCACGAGACCGCCGGGGCCAGCGCCGTCGGTGCCCGCAGCTTTCTCATCGCCTACAACATCCACCTCAAAGGATCCGACATCGCCGCTGCTCGCGCCATCGCCCGCGACATCCGCGCCGCTAACGGCGGTCTCCACGGAGTCAAAGCCATCGGCGTCGTCGCCAACGGACGCGCGCAGGTCAGTATGAACGTCACCGACTTCAACCTCACCCCCATGCGCCACGTCTACGCCACCATCCAGCATTTGGCTCAGCGTCACGGTGTCCTCATCGACGACGCGGAACTCATCGGACTAATCCCCGAGGCCGCCTATGAGCCCGATGCCGAATGGGTGCGCCAAATACCCGGCTTCGACCCCAATGGCAAGGTCCTGGAGCGCAAGCTCAACGCCCCCATCGCATGGCCATAATCCAATCTGCCGCGATCACCAAATGAACCAATCAGCGTTGACAATTTAATTTGCGCGAAGCCTCAGCAAACCCACGACCAAATCTCGCCAGGTACCACGAAAGTAGCAAGCTTGCTAACAAACAATGACCCCAACCAGTCTTGATACTTGGGCGCATTCACGAAACAATAGAAACATTGACGCTACACTTGTAGTCGCTCAAGGAGCAAAGGGAACTATGACATCGATCAAGCAGAATCTCTTCACCGCGGCCGTCGCCATCGCGACCATCATGGCCCCCACATTCGCATCCGCGGCACAGCTCTCGAGCGACGCCAAGTCAGCCATCCCTAAAGACATTCAGCAACTCATCGTCGTCGACTACCATGCCATGCAAAACTCACCCGCAGCCATGGACCTCAAGGACCGCGTCCTTCCTCCAGAACTCAAGCGCCTGGAGACCGCCCTCAAAAGCTCCGGCCTCAAGGTCGATCAGGACGCCGACGTCCTCGCCTTCGCCGCCTTCCGTGATTCCGGCAGCCAGGGAACTCGCATCGTCGGCATCGCGCAAGGACAATTCCACACCCGCGAGATCATGGCCAACTTCACCAAAAACAAAACCAAGCCTTTCGTGCTCCGCAACAACAGCATCTACCCCATGGGCTCCAACGGCATGAGCGTCGTCTTCCTCAACCAGACCACCATGGTCTTCGGCGACAAGGACTCGGTCAAGGAAGCGATGGACGCACGCGACGGCATCGTTCCCGACTTCCTCTCCAACGGCGATATGGTCAGCGAAATGGGTGTCGTCGACTCGAAGGCCGTATGGAGCCTGCTCGACTCCAAGGGCACCCAGACGATGATGAAGAGTGTCCTCGGCGACGCCGCCCAACTGGCCGACTACGATACCGTGAAAAACCGTATGAAGAGCAGCCGCTACACCATGGACTTCCAGAATGGCGTCAAGTTCGACATGGCCGTCGTCATGTCCGACACCATCACCGCTGCCACCGCCGCGACGCTGTTGAAGGGCGTATCGATCATGAGGAAGACCTCGGGCTCACCCCTCGAGAAGTCGGCCCTCGAACAGACCACCATCGACTCCAACTCCGGAACCCTGACCGTGGCCTACTCCTCCTCCGACAGCCAGTTCGCCAGTCTCCTCACCTCGCCTCTCTTCCAGTCCGTAGTCAAGTAATAACCCGTCACACGCCGGCAAATCTACCCGAATAGGGGACGCTTTTGCAGTAATTTTTTTCTGGCGCTGGTTTACCCGTTTTTGCTGGGGGTTTTGGCAAAAACGGGATGCAGATCGTGGTTTTTTGATGGTGAATTTGTGGTGGATTGCTGGTGAAAGCTGGTAAGTTGACGGTCATTTTTCAGGTTCGAAAATTTTCCACTTTTCCCGGATTTATTTTTCAGCGATTCCCATTTTGGGAATAATACGGTTCTCACTTCTGCGCCGAATCAGTTCATGAAAGAAGACTCCACGGATTGAACCAGGTTGGTTCTAGCGGCATGGGCTAGTTTAGAGTATCGGGATTTTCGCTACCACGAAAATGGCCCACCTTAGCGACGATGAGACCGTCGCGAAGATGGGGCACCCGGTTTTGTGGCTCTAGTTAGACCTGGGCCACCCGCCCGTCTTCGCTTTTTGGGGGGCTAGTGTTTCCAGACGTCAACGCGAATAGCCCCTGTCCCAGCCGTCTTTTGCGGTGAACCGCCCACGTTGCACACCTGGATCGTAACCGTGTTGGTTGCGCTAACCCAGGCAAAGTAGTTGAGAATAACTCCGGTGCCACCAGTCATCCTTGCGTTGGGCACTCCCAGAGCGAGCGTGTCGCCGTCGCTTGCTCCGGTTAGCGTAAAGTTCGCGGTCGCACAAGTTGCTGGCTTTAACGCAGCGATGCTGGGGTTGAACAGCGCCGAAAGATGTTCGACGATTGGCGTGCCCCCGCCCAAAATGGTTGATCCGGCGGTGCTCAAATTACCAGAGATACTCTGGTTGCCAGTGAAGCTGTTGCCCACGTCTACCCGAGCGTAGCTGAGTGACGGAATACCGCCAAGTGTCACCGCGTTGACTCCAGTTAACCCCATACCGCTGCCGGTAAATGACGTCGCAGAGACGGCACCGTTTACTGTTTGGTTGCCAGAAAAAGTATTTCCGCCTGCTAGCATGGCAGTTCCTGGTGCGATCGGCGTAAAGGCCTCGTTGGTCCCAAGAGCTGTTCCGGCGTTGTAATCGTAACCACCCACTGCGTACAGCACGCCGTTCACGACTCCGGCGCCCGGGATACGCCCCGTCGGCATCGATGGGGCTCCCGTCCAGCTGTCGGTCCTTGGGTCGTATGCTTCGACCGTCGCAATATTCTGATACCCGCCGAGAGCATAGAAAATCTCGTTTGCCACTCCCGCGCCGAGGAGATAGTGGGGCGTCGGCATTGACGTTTTCGTTAACCAGCTATCGGTCGCTGGATCATATGCTTGCAGAGTGGAGAGGGAACCGGAGGAATTAGCGCCGCCGGCAACATAAAAAATGCCGTCCACGACGTCTCCGGCGGGTCCAGTAGTTGGGGTCGGCATCGGAGCCTTGGTGGACCAGGTGTTGCTCACCGGGTTATAGGCTTCAACCGACGAAAGATTGCTGCCATTCAAACTACCCCCGACTGCGTAGAGGACACCGTTGATCGCGCCAACCACAAGGCCTTCACGGGCCGTAGGCATCGGGGCCTTGGTGGACCAAGTGTTGCTGACCGGATCGTACGCCTCGAGCGTCGAGAGATCGCAGTTACACGTATTGAAGCTGTAGCCGCCGACCGCATAAAGCACACCGTTTATGACGGCCACTGCAAGACCGTGACGTGGAGTCGGCATCGGAGCCTTCGTGGACCAGGTGTCCGTCACCGGGTCGTACACCTCAACCACGGAAAAATCGCTTCCAGAAGAAGTTACGCTTGTAGTGCCACCGACTGCATAAAGTTTGCCGTTGACGACGCCGACACCCAATACCTGACGCGCAGTTGGCATCGGAGCCTTCGTAGCCCAAGTACCATTTTGAGCCAAACCCACGGGATGGGCTAGCAACAGGAGAATCAGCGAAAGCACAACAGAACTTTGGATGGCTCTCCTACTCGTATAAAACGCGGCCCAGATCGTCTGCATAATTCGCATAGCAGTATCCTTTCGCCGGCAGCCAGGCGTCGCGAATACTGCGTCTGGAGATCGGCAAGAGATGTGGTCGTGCAGCATCAGCGTCTTCCCATCCGCGCTGATGAACCTCGATGGGATGCTTGTGCCATACTGCCCCCGGTTGTGAAGGCCACGCAGCGGTCCGAAGTCGTTCGACAGCACGTGACTCCACGGTCCCATGGCTGTGGCGCTTCATAGATCTCATGGGTTGAGCATGACCAGGATGTGAACAGATAACGTTGCAGTGGCTTGTCATAGACCACGCCACCTGTGCAATCACGGCGTCTTAGGACTTGAACTCAGTTTGTCTGGAAACAATGCCAGCGCGAGGTTCTTTCCAGACGCGAACCTTGAACCTCGTGAACTCGCGAAAACCTGCTAGCAAGAAAAATGCAAGGGGTCCCGAGACATCAGCGGCTCCTCTGTTGCCAGACCAAGGCTGATGTTGCTGAATCTGAAGGTCTCGTATCCACGAGAGTGCCCCCATAAGACGCTTACAGCAATTGCAGTGTCAACGGGATTCACGGGATAGACGGAGATTATTTAGTAATCGTGCGCGTGTTACCGCGTAGGACGTGGGGACGGGGTGCCTACAAACACGCCCTTCTTAAGCTCACCCGAACCGCCTATCGCGTGTCCTTGTGGGGGACACCTCAAGTGTCACGCTGCACTCAATTCCCGGAATCACGCTTCTTTGTTTTCAATCCTTTTCCGGGTGTCGCGCGGCACTCAAATCCCGGAATATGTTCTGTAAGGGTGTTTTGCGGCATTCAAATCCCGGAATTAGTCGAGCTGTTTATACTCAAATCCCGGACAGAAACCGATGCACGCAAGAAGGTTAGTGTCATTTTTGTACTTATATCCCGGACAAACTTTAGCAGGAACTTCGTCCGGGTTTTATGTGCAACAAATCCGGGATTTCAGTGCAGTGACAATGCAGTCAAATCCCGGAAAAGGATTGAAAACAAACAAGCGTATTTGGGAATAACATACCTGACTCAGGACGGGTGGCCCAAGTCTGGATAACCACAAGTTTGGGTGCCCCATCTTCGCGACGGTCTCATCGTCGATAAGGTGGGCATTCGCGCTATGCGCGAACCCCTTTTCTTATCTTCGGAATCAATCCCAAATTATTTTTCCCCGTTTTTGGCCCAAAAATCGCATGTCAAGCCCCGAAACCACCTAACCCATTAGCCAGCAATAACATCCACGTGAAAATTAGTTAGGTCCCAAATGCTATACTGTATATATAGATCAAAACAAGCAAGCCCCGCAGGGATATAGACATCCCTCCGGGGCTAACTTATTTAGAAAGAATACTTTGTACTATGAACCCTTTATTATGAATACTTTGCAGGATCCCTCGAGTCCCTCCCGGGTCACCGCGGGAGTCGAGATCGTGCAGTTCGAATCCGGAGAGGCAAGCTTGCTCTTCCAGCCGCCGGCGATCATGTTGCACAGCTCCCCGATCGCATCGTCCACCATCGGATCGTGTGGCTCGGAGGGGGTTCCCAGCAAAGCCTCCGCCGTCACCGATGCCGTCGCCTGGCTCGCATACAACAGGCACTCGCCATCGACAGCGCCGGTAAATTGAATCCTCGCCACGATCCGTCCTTCGACCGTGTCGACCTCGCCTTCCAACGGATCGCAGCTTCGCTCCAGCATCGTCTCAAATACCTCCGAGACGGCCGAGTCGAGCCGAGTCATTGCCTCATCCTGCACCTTGGTCACGCTTGTCCTCTTCTTACTTCGAATTTGAAATGCAGCAAAAGCAAACTGCGCAAGCGGCTAAGCTGCCCGCAGCAACGGCAATACACGCACCTTCACCTGCTCCGCCGTAAACGGCTTGCAAATATAACCCTGGGCGCCCGCAGCAATGGCGCGCAGAACAAATGCCTCATTGCCTTCAGTTGTAATCATCACCACCGGAACGCCCGGCGCCAGATTCTCCTGACGCCTGGTCTCCAGAAACTGCAAGCCATCCATCACCGGCATATTGATGTCGCTCAAGATCAATGCCAGAGGAGTAGTAGCACTTTGATTGTCCCGCAGCATCTGCAAAGCCTCCTCACCGTTCGAGGCCTGCAAAACCTCCGTGAGTTCCAGGCCGGCCTGCCCCAGCGCCCGCTCGATTACCTTCCTCATCACCGCCGAATCGTCAACAATTAGAGCTCGCAACCAACCCTCCCCCAACTAGCATCCCAAACTTGCATCTGGTCTGAAATCACTATCGGCAAGCCGTCAGCAAACCTTGAGCGAACTCCGTCTTAGCGTCTTCTAACCCGCACCTCACGAACTTCGGCCACCCAACTGCATAAGCCTGTGGCATGGACAGCGGACTCTACGCAGCATACACAGGCCTCCTGGCTCGCACGCAAGCGCTGGACACCGCGGCCAACAACCTCGCGAACGCGGGAACGCCCGGCTTCCGCGCCCAACGCGACTACTTCACCGGCGTTCTGGCTGGAGGCGTCGATCAGGACCCTGAAACTGCCTCTCAAGTAGGCCAATCCGTAAACGGCTTCGGCGTCCTCGGCGGAAATCGCCTCGATCTCGGCCAGGGAGAGATCAAAGCCACTGGCAATCCACTCGACCTGGCTCTCGAAGGCCAGGGCTTCTTCGCCATCCAGACCTCCCACGGCATTCGCTACACGCGCGACGGTGCCTTCTCCCGCTCCCCCACCGGAGTCCTTCAGACCGCCCAGGGCGAGCCCGTCCTCGACACCAACCAGAAGCCCATCACCATCCCCACCGGCACCATCTACGTCTCGCCGGACGGCAGCACCTCCGTCTCTACAGCAGACGGCAGCATGATTGTCGGCAAGGTGGGGGCCTTCGACTTCTCCGAAAAATCTGTTCTAACCGCAGAAGGTGCGAATCGTTTCTCAGCAAATGGAGCTAAGCCGATTCCAGCAACCGCCTCGATCGAACAAGGCTCCGTCGAAGGAGCCAACGAAGACGCCGTTCACGGAACGATGCAATTAGTACTCGTCCAACGACAGGCAGAGATGATGCAAAAAGCCCTCAGCGTCTTCAACAACGACTTTGACAAGACTGCATCCGAAGACCTTCCCAGAGTCTGACGCAAACCACAGCATCTGACTTCGCATTTCTACCAGCAGAGGAGCTAGATATGATTCGAGCGTTATACACAGCCGCAAGCGGAATGAGTGCCCAGCAAACCAATCTCGACACGGTGGCAAACAACCTGGCGAATTCTGCGACGACAGGCTTTCACCAGCGTCAGGTGCAGTTTGAGGACATGATCTACCAGAACCTCATTACTCCAGGTTCGGCACAGACTCAACAGACTCTTTCAGCCGGTCTGCAAGTCGGTCTCGGAACTAAATCCGCAGCCAGCGAAGTGATCATGACGCAAGGAGACTTCAACCAGACGAATGGCCCACTCGATCTGGCGATTCAGGGCGCAGGCTTCTTCCAGATATCCCGGCCCGACGGAACCATTGCTTACACCAGAGCAGGAAACTTCCATCCGAACAGCCAGGGAACACTCGTGACCACAAACGGTGATACGGTCCTGCCAGCGATTACCATCCCCTCGAATGCAACCAACATTACGATCTCACAATATGGAATTGTAACGGCGACTCTTCCTGGACAGACGAACGCTGCGCAGCTTGGCACAATCCAGCTTGCAACCTTTGCCAATCCAGGAGGCTTGAACTCTATCGGTGGCAACCTGCTGGAACAAACAGCGTCGTCCGGAAATCCCATCACCGATGCCCCGGGAGGAACCAGTGGAATGGGTACATTGCAGCAAGGCTATCTGGAAAACTCGAATGTCGACGTTGTCGCAGAGTTTGTACAGATGATCCTGGCGCAGCGCGCTTATGAAAGCAACTCCAAGGTAATCCATGTGGCGGACGATATGTATTCACAGATCAACGGTCTCATCCGGTAGGAGCGTCATGAGAAATAGTCGCTGTTTCTGGCTCAGATACGTCGGCATCGCCGCTCTAATAACACTGCAAGGAATGTCTATGCTCAATTTGTCCCAGGCGGAATGCTACAGCACGCCGCGTACAGCACTCGACGCATTCGCCGCAAATTCTTCGTTCTCTCCAACCTTGAAGAACGATGGTTACCGAGTGACTAGGATCGAGTCGGACCGGGTACTAGGACAGAGATGGGCGATGATTGCCCACTGTGGTCATTCGGAGTGGCCAGTGTTTGCTCTTCCAGCGAATGGAGCAACCTTGCTGGGTTCACCTCAAGGGGCGAAGCGTCCTGGCAGCGAAAACCCTAGGACAGCTCTCCTGGTACGAGCCGGCGATGTCGTGCGATTGTGGAGGAAAGAAAGCCTTCTTCGTATCGAAGTTGCTGGAGTGTCAGAAGAAAGTGGTGGTTTGGGCAAGACCATACGAGTGCGATTGTTGCACAGAAGTACAGACGATCAATCAATACCGGAACAATTCTCTGGTGTTATTCGGGGACCGGCGAATGTGGAGATGCAGCCATGATGAAACAAATACAGATGGATTCGCCGTTCAACATAACCGCTTGGCAGTCGTACGCCCGCGCTCGGATCAAGGTTGTACCAGTTACACTACAGCCACCCGAAAACAGAGGTCCAGGATGTTTCGCGATGACTATTGCGGTTTCATTGCTTTCCTTATTGACGGCTCCTTCGTTGAAAGCACAGGCTGAGGCTATCCATAAGATGATTGAGCCAAAACCGAATGTTGCGGCCGCATCCTTGTCGTCGTATTTAGAACGGGTACGAGCGGAAAATTCCAATATTCAGGCTGTCCCCGGTTCAATCTGGACCGACAGTGGGCGGCTCACTCGTATGGCTACTGACGTGCGAGCTATGCGGCCTCATGATCTGATTTCCGTCGTAGTCTCAGAGAGCCTTGCAGCCTCTACTGATGGCACAGTAAAAAACTCGCGAGCCTCCAACGCGAGCTCTGCGATCTCAGGCCTGATCGGAACTTTACACTCTGGCAACGCACTGCAGGATTTAGTTAATCAGACATCGTCGTCCGGACTGAACGCGCAAGGAGCGAGCGCGACGAATTCTAGCTTGAGTACAACATTCGGAGGACAAGTGATTGAGGTGCTCTCAAATGGAATGCTTGTGATTGAAGCGGCCAGGCAGGTCGAGTTCAGCCAACAAACACAGACTATTATCCTGCGCGGATTGGTTCGACCGGAAGACATCTCCCAGCAAAATCAGGTTCTATCAACCGCCATCTCAAGCCTTGAGTTGGAAGTGCGCGGGAAGGGAATTATCAATGACTACACTCACCGCCAGAACGTTCTCGTCCGGCTTCTGCAAAGAGTATTGATCTTCTAATGGGGAACTATGCGGGCTGAAATGAGCAAATCGAAGGCGTCAAAAGCACTAAGGATGTATGTCAGCAGGTCCTATTTTTGCAGCGCACGTATGCTTACGATGCTCCTGATTTTTGCTCTCAATGCTTCCGCCTCGGATCCGGCAACACCAAGGCAAGCACGTGTCAAGGACATCTCCTCGATCGAGGGTATTCGCGATAATCAGCTAGTTGGATACGGCATTGTTGTAGGTCTGCAAGGGACCGGTGACAGCCAGCAAACAACTTTCCCGATACAAACGCTGGCGGCCACACTACTCCGAATGGGAGTGAGTGTTCCGGCATCGTCGATTCGCGTACAAAACTTGGCCGCAGTCTTTGTCTCGGCAACGTTACCACCCTTCGCACGCTCTGGTACTAAGCTCGATATCACGGTCTCTTCCGCGGGTGATGCGAGGAGTCTGGAGGGCGGCCTGCTTTTGATGACTCCTCTTTATGGAGCAGATGGCAAGATCTACGCCCAGGCGCAGGGTTCACTCGTCGTTGGCGGGTATTCGGTTACCGCTAACGGCAATGTGAAGCAATTCAACCATCCGAATACTGCTAGAGTTCCTTTCGGGGCGATGGTGGAACGGGGAGTGCCACTGGAATTGGGAGGCAAGAACCAGTTTTCACTATTACTGAATGACGCCGACTTTCGGAGTGCGGAGGCCATGGCTCTTGCAATCAATCAAGTGCTTGGGCGCCCAGCTGCACATGTCCTTGATAGCCGACGAGTCGAGCTGTCGGTCGCGAACGGTGAGGAGATCCCGGCTTTGTTGGCGCAGGTTGAGTCGATTGAGGTGCCTGTCTTTCCTCGGGCAAAAGTTGTCGTCAACGAGCGCACGGGAACAGTCGTCATTGGAGGTACAGTAGTCTTACAGCCGGTGTCTATCCTGCATGGTGGACTGGCAGTTAACGTGGTAAGCGAGTTTCAGGTATCACAACCGAACCCTTTCTCGTCCGGCACGACGCAGGTTGTGCAGCAGACGAGAATCGATGCACAGGACAAACCAGTTAACCGCATTGAGCTGAAACAGGGAGCAACCGTGGATGACCTGGTGCGTAGCCTGCAGACGATCGGTGCGTCGGCGCGTGACGTCATCTCGATTCTTCAGGCGATGAAGTCTGCTGGAGCCCTGGAAGCGGAGATTGAGGTGTTATGAAGATCAGTTCGGATGTTGCAAGTCAGCCGACGGCTGCGGTTGAAGAGCAGAAGCAGGCCAAACTGGTCGATGCCGCCCAGCAGTTTGAGGCAATCATGCTACAGGAGCTATTGAAGCCCATGCAACATGGAGAAAGTAGCTGGGAAGGCGAAGAAAAGAGTGACGATACAGCCTCCGACACGATAAGTAGTTTTGGAACCGAGGCGATCGCGAAGGCTATCTCTAAAGGAGGCGGTTTCGGGATAGCGAAACAAATCGTCTCGAAGGTAGCACTGGAACACCAGCGGAATTCCGAAAAGAAAATCTTTTAGTACTAAAGTTTCTGGAATCCATGCCGATACATTCAAGTAGACGGGAGGTCACCATGAGTTATGCAAGTGGAATCAACAGTCTGCAGCAGACGATCAACTCGATCACGCCATCCGAGGCGAAGCCGGCGGCACAGGTTAGCGCATCGGATAGCGTGTCCAAATCAAGCGCAGGATCGATCGCAAATGTGGAACGTGTTGATCAAACGAACCTGAGCTCGACGGGCGGCCTTGTCGCTCAAGCTTTGGAGAGCTCCGATACACGGTCGGCAAAGGTTGCGTCATTACAGCAGGCAATCGCCGCGGGCAGCTACAGCGTCTCTTCGTCGGATGTGGCGGACAAGATCATCCAATCTCTGTTGGACTAAGTATGACGATCAATCAGACCTTAGCAGCTATCCTCGATGAGACCGTCAAGGCTCTCAGCGATCTGGATTCAGGCTCGCTCCAAGCTTTAGAGCAACGGATCGTCGCACTCGCGAAGTCCAGCGAGAGATATGAAAGAGACGACGCCGGTTTGATCCTGTCGAAGAAGCGGTTGCTCGAAATCGTGCTTCAGAACTGTCAAGTCAACCTTGATGCACTTACGCGTCTCCATGCCAGAAACATGAGGAATCAATGGGCACAATAATGTCACTAATGGATATCGCTCAACAAGCGCTTATGGCCAATCAAGAAGCCCTGAATGTGACGTCGAACAATGTTGCAAATCAGAACACTGCAGGCTACACCCGAGAGGTCGTCAACTTTCAATCGGTTGACGCGGTCACGCTCAGTGGAGGTACAGTCGGCTCAGGTGTCACGGCGAGTGCGACTTCGCAGAGAGACCGCGTTCTTGAACAACAGGTGCAGCAACAAACTCAGACCCAGGCGCAGTCCGGGGCGCTCGAATCTGCCTTACAGCAGATCCAGAATATCTTTGTCCTGAGTTCAACGACGAACTCCGCCAGTTCGACAGTTCTGGGTACTGCGGCCGATTCGTTCTTCAGTTCACTCTCTGCGTTAACGAGCAATCCTTCAGATACAGCGACGCGGCAGAATGTGCTAACAGCGGCCAACACTTTGGCAGGAGCCTTCAATTCGGCTTCCAATCAGCTCACGCAGGTCTCTACCAGCCTCAATCAGCAGGTCGTCGGCGATGTGGGGCAGGTGAACTCACTCACAAAGACAATTGCTTCGCTCAACGCGCAGATCACCTCTCTTAGCCCTAGCGCGGATGCTGGCGCTCTTGAGGATCAACGCCAACTGGCAATTGCGCAGCTGTCTAAACTGGTGGGGTTGGATCAAATTTCAACTGAGAATAACGGCATTACGCTGACGACCAGCAACGGCGCCGTACTGGTCAGCGGCAGCCAGTCGTTTGCTTTGAGCACGACGCAGGTGGGGGGGACGACCCACATTCTTGCGGGAGTCAACGGACAGGATGTGACCTCCAATCTTACGGGCGGCGATCTTGGCGGCGTGCTGCAGACGAGAGATCAGCAGCTGCCTGCGTACCAGAGCGCGCTTGACAGCCTGGCTTTCGCCGTCGGAACACAGGTGAACCAGCAGAACACGGTGGGAGTCGACGGTAATGGCAATCCTGGCGCGGCACTCTTCAGCCTTCCGCCTACTCAGACCGGCGCTGCGCGGCTGATACAGGTTGCGACGGCAGATCCGAATGCGGTTGCGGCGGCGTCACCAGGGGAAGGCTCTGCCGGGAATGCGAATGCTTCGGCTCTGGCGGATCTCTCCAGCGCCAATATCGTGGGCGGTCAGACAGCTTCGGGATTTATTGCCTCCTTTCTTGCTCAGATCGGCAGCGATACTGCTGCTGCGACGACGAACAACAGCGCACAGCAGGCGACACTGACGCAGCTGACGACTCAGAGAGATTCGCTCTCCGGCGTTTCTCTGGACCAGGAGGCGGCGAATCTGACGCAGTATCAGCGCGCGTATCAGGCAGCGGCCCAGGTCTTCAACATCGCGAACTCCATTATGGCGAGCGCTCTCAACCTTGGCGTACAGACGACTGTGACCTAAAGGCGGCGATAAGTCGTCACCGAATTTCCAGACTAGAGCTCAGGAGCACTATCATGCGAGTCGATCCGAATTACATCAGCAACCTGGCGGCGGCGCTCGATCAGTCGACCCAACGGGAAAATACGCTCACGTCCGAATTGTCCAGCGGATTGAGTGTCGCTTCGCTCTCGGACGGTCCGGTTGCGGTGGCGCAGAGCACGCTGCTGGGCAGCTCGATTGCGAAGGACGATACTTTTGTTCAGACTGCTTCCAACGTATCTTCGCGGATGCAGGTCACCGATTCGACGCTGGGCGAGGTTGTCACCCAGATTACTTCGGCGTTGTCGACCGCGGTTGGCGGAAACAATGGAACGCTCAATGCGAGCGACCTTGCCAGCGTCGCTCAAGCGCTGAGCGGGATTCGCGATCAGGTGCTGTCGCTCGCCAATACGAGCTATCAGGGGCAGTACCTGTTCGGCGGAAGTCAGGGATCTACACCTCCGTACACGCTCAACACCTCCACCAATCCTGCAACGGCGGTCTATAACGGCGACTCCAATGTGCAGTACGTCGAGACTCCGAGCGGGCAGAAGATCCAGGTGAATCTTCCCGGGTCGTCTGTTTTTGGTGCGGCAGGCTCGGGTGTGCTGGGGGCGTTGAACCAGTTGATCTCCGATTTTTCGGGCGGCGCGACGACTGCTGCGCTTACGGCGGATACCGGCGCGTTGACCACAGCGTTGGGGCAACTGTCGTCCCAGCGCAGCACGCTCGATAGCGCCTTGAGCCGGCTGCAGTCGACCAGCACCTACACCCAGACGGAGGAGAGCCAATTGAAGGTGGCACAGAGCAACCTGGTTTCGGCGGACCCCGCTGCGGTGGCGACCCAACTGTCGCAAGCCGAGGTCCAGCATCAGGCTTTGCTGAGTGTTATTAACGCTCTTGGGAGCTCCAACCTCTTCAGTCTTATGAAATAGCATTTTCCTCCTTTCCTTTTCCGGGGGGTTACCCCCCCCATTGCCCGGGTGTAACTATGCTGCAATCAACAACTTGCGGGGCATCGATGTCTCTAAAAATGTCATAACAAAGGACTTATCGCTAAATATGTCCAAATAAATGAGTTAGCCCCGGAGGG
>WNFC01003266.1_pt1 | contig 22988 bp, 24 predicted proteins | sample 5400541 | NCBI WGS metagenome assembly WNFC01 (sample SAMN13153342, study PRJNA577476) | soil metagenome | isolation source: 120 cm saprolite under Douglas fir tree site 2 hole 2 replicate 1 | place: USA:California | collected 2015-04-18
CAGGGTTTCGCTCCAGTTGTCATCCCTGTGCATCTAAAAATAGACGTCTGCCTTGCTTGTACCTCAATCGACATGGACGAGGTTTCCTTTTTTTGACAGCCCCATACATTAAGCATGAAACACTTCTGAGCAGACTCTCGTTGAGGAAAAAGGTCGCTTTCCTTCTTGCAGCTTTTTTGGTACACTAGGAGAGACCCCATTATGAGCGGAGCAATACACGTCTCCTTCCAGCGAAGGGAACAGATCATGAAGATGAGCCTGTACCGAACCATGGTCATAAGTGTTTTCTCCTGTCTGCTCCTACTGCTGGCATTGCCGTTCACGACGCTCCCTATTGCAGCCGCATCGCCTGCTAGTTCTCCCGATGTAGCCAAGATCAAGGCGTTCCTGACTTCAGAGATCCAGGCGCATCGTCTTCCTGGCCTGGCTCTCGGTCTTGTCCATGACACCCAGATCGTTTCCCTGCAGAGCTTCGGTGAGGCTTCCCAAGGACGACCTGTCACCCCGCAAACCCTTTTTCTGCTGGCCTCACTGACGAAATCCTTCACTGCCCTGGCGATCATGCAGTTGGTCGAAGCAGGCAAGGTGGCACTGGATGCGCCCGTCCAGCGCTACCTTCCCTGGTTTCGTCTTGCCGATCCCGCCGCGTCAGCACAGATCACGGTCCGCCAGCTCTTGCACATGACAAGCGGACTGCCGGCCTCTTCCCCAAGGGTCACGACGACTGAGACGATCGAACAGTTTGTCCGCGCCCTGAGTACCGTCGCGCCTGACCGAGCAGTCGGTGCCAGTTTTGAATACGCTCCTAGCGGCTATGTCATCCTCGGACTCATCGTACAGACGGTCTCTCGCCAAGCCTACGCAGCGTATATTCAGCAACACATCTTTGCTCCGCTCCAGATGCACCACAGTTTCGCCTCACTGCAGCAAGCCCAGCAGAACGACTTAGCACAAGGGCATGAGTGGCTTTTCGGTGTTCCTGTGCCAACGGATGACAGCGATTTGCACCTGCCCGCTGTCCTGGGTGCTGGCGGGCTGTTCTCCAGCGTCGAGGATATGTCCCACTACCTCATCGCTCAGATGAATACTGGACGCTATGGGGAGGCGGCTGTCCTCTCAGCAAGCGGGATCGCCGCCATGCATGCGCCTGCTGTGCCTAATCCGACCTCTGGACCGCCATTTGGGCCTGGGACTGCCTATGGGATGGGGTGGCACATTGGCCCGATTGCAGGAGTACCAACCATCTGGCACGATGGCGTCTCCTCTGGCTACCACTCCTTGATGCTCATCGAGCCGCAAAACCACTGGGGCGCGATTCTGCTGGTGAACGCTGACACGACTGTTCCCAGTACCGGGAACGGTGATACCTTTTTTTACGAGTTCTATGCAGGACTGGCGCGCCTGCTTGCCGGAGAGGAGCCACCCACCGCTGGACTCAGTTTGAGTACCTTCTACTTGCTTGCAGATGGGTTCATCCTCCTGATTTCAGCTTTCGTGCTCTGGTCTCTGCTCCGCTTGCCACGCTGGTACAAGCGGTTTGGGCAACGACCGCACTACCGACATATGGTCGTGCCACTGGTGAGAGAGCTGCTCCTTCCGCTGATACTCTTCCTTGGTCTTCCCTTTGTCGTGGGTTCGTGGTCTGATCTGTTGTTCAGTTACCCTGATCTGGGCTGGTGGCTCCTGGCCACCCTGGCGTGCTTGCTGCTCACAGGGATCAGCAGAGGGACGCTCGCCTTCCTGGTCCTGCGACGGACAGATGCATCCACCAGGCTTGCGAAAGCTCGCCCACATCTCACGTAGGGCAGGCAGTGCCATTCGATATCCTCGCATCGCTCCCTGCCACGACATGGCCTTCCTTCCCGCCTTTGCCTGGTGTGATCGGTAGCAGTTCGTCAAGGGCTCCGTATCCATGATTCATCAGCACATTTGGCATGTGCAATCAAGAAAGCGTTCACAGCAACTCCCTGCTCTCGTGATGGGACCCTGAAACCGTAGAGCTGTCGATACACAAGGAGGGGTGAAGATGGAGAAAAACGAACGACGGATTGCCCGAGCGCACCTCGTCACCGCGATGCTGGCGGGTCAACCGTGGCAGGAGGCAGGGGCAGTCACTGCAATGCCGGTGAAGCGAGCCATGGCCTACCGCTTGCTACGCGCCGTGCGTACCCAGGGACCCATCGCGAGGCCTCGATCGGCGGCAGGGACACCCCTCGAAGCTGCGTGGAGAGGTTCGAGCCTGGCTGGAAACATCCTGTCGAGCGGCTCCTCATACGCCGGGCTCCATCGTCCAGACGCGACTTCAAGAGCGGTTCGACGTGAGCGTGAGTATCAGCCAGATCAACCGGGTTCGCAGACAACTTGGCGTGAGCAACCATTCCAGGAACCAGGAGCCGGGGAAAAAACCGGCAGAAAAGGAAAGGTCTCCCTCTCCAGAAGAGTGGCAGGAAGGGGCAGGAAGCCTCCTGCTCCTGGCTGCCACTCAACAAACGAATGTGCTCACGCAGTTGGAAACCGCTCTCTCCCCAAAGGTGCTCACCGCTGCTCCGTCGTTGCGTCTTGCCCACAGTCAACCTGAACCGCTGCGCTGCCAGTTGTTAACTCTGCTCTTTCTGGAAGTAGGAGGACTCCGACGAACCTGGGATCTCCGTGGTTACAGCGGCCAGACTTTGGCGCTCCTCACGAATCGCCGTCTTGCCTACAGCTATCGCCACATCGAGCGGTTTTTAGCGGAGTTAGCGAGAGGCTGGGAGCAGATGAGGTTCTCACCGAAGCCCTGGCAAACTGGACCGCTTCTTTGTGGAAGCCACAACACCATATGGGGGGCGGCCTTGCTCCTGTCTTCTACATCGATGGACAGACGCCTTGCCGTCTACGCTGATCACCTGATCCCACGCGGATTGGTGGGGCGACTTGGAAAAGTCCTTGGGTGCCGTGCTCTGGTCGTGCTGCGCGATCAAGAGAGCCATCCATTGCTGGTCACCACCGACCGCGGAGATCTGCATTTGACGGCAGGGCTGCCAGCGATCATTGCATGCTACGAACTGGCTGCTGGGCTGCATAGCGTCCAACGTGTCGTGGTGGATCGAGAGGGCATAGCGGCGGAATTCCTGGCAGCCTTGGCGAGCGAAGGGCGTAGTGTGGTCACTGTGCTACGAACAGACCAGTACAGCGGGTTGGAGTCGTTCCGCGAGGTGGGGGAATTTCTCCCCTTACGGGTGGATCGGCAGGGAAAAGTGAAGCGGGAGGTGGCCCTCGCACGTTTCAGTCTTTCTCTGCCTGAGCAGCACGGACAGGAACTGGAGGTACGGGTCGCGCTGATCCGCGATCTCTGCCGTCAGATACCCCTTGAGGCAGGAGGCTCGGACGAAGACAGGCCGCTCAGATGGGATGAGAAGCCCGATGGGACCCATGAGTATTGGTTAGATGAGAGTTGGCTGGCAACCCCCTTGCCCGCACCACCGACCGTGCCGAAGCTGATCCCCATCGTGACCACGGCAACGGAGGCAGACGCGGTGGAATTGGCCCAAGTGTACACGAGGCGCTGGCCTGCGCAAGAGAATGCCATTCGCGACTGGCTGATTCCGCTTGGCATCGATGTCAATCATGGATTTGCCAAGACACCGGTCGTCAACTCAGAGGTCGCGAAAAAGCGAGAAGCCCTCCAAAAGAGGCTCGACAATGTACGACGCTGGGCCAATGCAGCCCGCAAGCGCGTGCACAATGCAAGCAAGCTGTACAGGAAACGCTGTCAGCTCACCAAAGAGTGTGCAGATGCCCTCTATCGCGTCCTCAACACGTACCAGATGGAGTTGGAACGGCAAGGTGTCGATCACTGGCAAGTGCGTCAAACGATCAAGGAAGAAAAGGCCGTAGCAGATGCTGAGATTGAGGAGTACCAGCAGCGGCAATGGAAAGCCTACCACACCAGCAACAAAGAGTTTGCTAAGTGTGAGAAGTACTGCCGGGCACAGCGTGAACTGCTGCGAGCCATGGAAGATCTAGCGCAAGAGGAACGCGCTATGTACGAATTGGATAACCGCAAAGATCAGATTATGACGGTCTGCAAGGTGGCCCTGGCGAATTTGGGCATGTGGGTGCGCGATCACTATTTTCCTGTGGAGTACGCTCATGCCGGTTGGCATCGCTTACAGGTCTTCTTTCAGTTGCCAGGGCGGATTTTTTGGGGAACAGACACGTTTGAGGTTGAACTCAAGCGATTTAACGACTGTGCCCTCAACCGAGATCTGGCGACGCTCTGCGCAAAGGTAACCAAAGAGCAGCCGTGCCTACCGGATGGACGCCGTCTTCTGTTCCGTGTGCAAGGTACAGGTATTCTACATCTAGATGCGCAAGAAAAAGCGGTGGCGTGAAACCCTGACGGACCGCACGGTTAAGAAGTCGCAGCGCAATCGTCATAGTTCCTGGGCATTTTGGCAGCTCCGGTTTTTCCTCTCCTACAAGGCCGCTCTTGCTGGTGTCCCTCTGCATACGGTGAACCCTGCCTACACGTCGAAAACGTGCAGCGTGTGTGGACACTGTGCGAAAGCGAACCGCAAGAGCCAGGCCTCCTTTGTCTGCAAGAAGTGCGGCTTTGCCGATAACGCTGATCGGAATGCCGCCGTGAATATCTCCAGGGCTGCTGTCAAACAGCCTATTGTTGCAGGACGCGCCTAGTTACAAGCTCATCCTCTTCTAGGGGATGGAGTATTTGACTACTAATAACGGTACGACCCCACTAACCGGTGAACGTGCTCAGGCGATCTTACGAGGACGACCTCGTGGGCGTTTGGGCACAGTCGGATCAGGCAAAGGATGTTTGCGTGGTCGTCCTCGCGGTCGTTTCGGAATGGATAGGTCAGAGACGGCACCTGTGCCACACCGTCTTGTTCGCTTGGGTTCGACCCATGGAGCAGGAGCGATCTTATAACTGAGCAATTCCAAGACACTCCAGATATGCTCGGTGACTCCTGCTGCCATAGCTGGCGTACAAGGACGCCCGTCATACTTGGCGGTGCTCAATTCATGATGCGGCCAGCAGAAATTATAGGTACCTCCGATCAGATACATTCCTCCCTCGAGGGTCTGGGGACGATGGGCGGCATGGCGACAGTTACGGGTGAGAGCAGCGAGACGTTCACGCGTTGTCCCACTCTCCCGTTCGAGCAAGGAGGTATTGAACTCCTGGCATCCCTTTGTCATTTGAAGCAGCGCCTTCGCTTTTTCAAGAGGTCCCAGCGTGATCTTGCGTGTGATCTCCACCACCTGTTTCTTCTTGGTATGTTTGATCACCGTCGCGAGACACACCTCTGGCCAGACCTCTAAACAGGTTCGCCCCCGGCCTGCTGTCTTTTTCACTTTGGAGCGTATCGCACGCGTCATGCTCTTGGGGTAGGGTAGGCACCTGGCGAGTTGCCATTCAGGAATGGTACTTTATCCAAATGCCCCCCTCCAAACCACGCATGCACCTTTCAATGCACGTGGCTTTCCAGCATCAGCAAGATGATTCTGTCCGTGAGCGTGATACCCGGTTTCTCTCGACCCGTGTACTTTTTCAGATCTTTGAGCGCCCGAATGTGATGGACTTCGATCTGGTCTGTCATGCGGGTTGCCCCACACTGCTCACACACCTGAGCCAGAAGTCGTTTTTCCAGTTCTGACCGATTTCCCCATCGTATTTGGGTCTGGTCCTCTATGGACACGTTGACATCCCAGGTGAGTGGAATGCCTCCCCATGTGGCTACCAGCGGTTTCTTGCCTTCACGCGGGACGGTGACTTGCAGTCCTTTGTAGCTTTTTCCCTGGATGTCCAGATCGGCTTGGTACTTTTTGTAGACCTTGGCCACCGATATTTGGTGCTTGCGCGCCAGCGTCTTTGCCAGTGAGATCTCCATCACCCATTTGAGTTTTTGGAGCGTGTGAAGGTTGTAGGCCATCCGGTAGTAATTGATGATCCCCCGATATTCAAGCTGATACGTTGCGACGATGGTGTAGTCACTCTCATTGAGCAACTCCGCTCGATGAATGGGCCTGTTTCTCCGCAGGTATCGCTTGCATTTTTCTTGCACGACGGCTTGTGGAACACGGAAACCGATATTTCCGTTAATCCTGCGGTTCCTCCGTCCATTTTTGTCGCGATATTGCTTGCTGTTGCTTTGCAAGATGGTAATCTCGTATCCCAGGAATTTGGCCGCTTGACTCCTTGCGTGGGTAATCAAGGTCTTTTCCTCCGATAGATCGAGCTTGAGTTCTTCAAGCAGGAATGTTCGGAGGTGCTGCTTGATTTCTTCTGCCTCTTCCTTTGGTCCGATGAATCCCAGACAAAAATCGTCGGCGTATCTGCAATAGCGTAACCGTCGATAGTCTGGGTCGTGGGTTTCGATAGAAGGAAGGTGTTGCGCCTGTTGGCTGTGTTTGCGAGCAGCCTCCATCTGCCCTTTTTGGCGGAAACGGCGGGCTTGTACTTTGAGCCTTTCGTATGCTTTGTTCGGCTTCCTTCTTTCTCCTCTGGTGTATCGGGGGATGAGTGTTGTTTCCACAAACCTGTCGAGTTTACTGAGCAGGATATTAGACAAGACAGGACTCAGAATCGAGCCTTGAGGGACTCCGCTCAGCATTTTGTGCAGTTTCCAGTCTTCCAGGTAGCCTGCATCCAGCAGCTTTTTGACCAGGCCTAGAGCACCGGTCAAGTAATCAGGCGGCATGTGATTGTTCAAGCGAGCGAGCAATCACATGCATATTTTGAACGACGGCACAGCGGCGTAAATCAAAGAGATTCTTGCGGATGCCCCGGTAGCGAGCGCGCCGACCTTGCCAATGCCCCACATGAGCCAGGGTATGTTCGACGGCGACGCGTTCGCGCAACTTGGCTCGTCCCGCCGCGCTCAGTTGGCGCTGCCGTAATTCTGCTAAGAACGCTTCATCCGGATGAATATGCACGCTGCGTCCACGCGAACTGCTCGTGCAACGCTCGCGCAAAGGACAAGCTGCACAGACCTCTGCGGGAAAATGCACCGTTCCCCCTGGCTCAAAGGGCATTTCTTGCTGGTTGGGGCAACGAATCCGCTCTCGCTCCCAATCCAAGAAAAAGGCAGTCTTGGGAAAGCGGTTGCCATTGCGCACTGGCCAGCTTTTGCAATAGATCGCCAGATCGGCACTACGCTGGCGCACCACTACGCTACTGAGATAGGCCCGATCAATATGCAGTTCGCCCAGCACCACCTGCTGGCAGGCCAGGTCAGCCATAATGGTCTCGGTGACGCTCGCTTCTGGGGCGTTGGCAGCAGTGATGCCGACCGCCCGCACCAATCCGCTATCCAGATCGTGCAAGACATGGCGTTTGTAGCCATCGACGCGCACGCGGCGACTCTTGCGTCCATGCCGCATCTGGGCATCTTCGACGCTGATGCGCCGCTCCTTGGCCACGCCTTTGCGCAAGGTGGCTTTGCCATCCTCCCTGCTCAGCACATCCTGCTGCTTGACTTGCTGGGCCGCCTTCAGGCTAAAGTGAACCGCTGCCTCATCCGAGCCTTCCGGTTCCCTCTCCAGCCAGTGTTCCACAGCCACCAAGGCTTCTAAGACCACCCCCAGCGCTTGCACCCGTTGCTCCGGGTCGTCCCAGTCACCATCCAAGGCTGCCTTTAGACTGGAGCCTGCCACTACGCTTGCTTGCGCTTCCTGCGCCAGTTCCGTCAGCTCCCTCCCCTGCTGACGCGCAATCACGCCCAAAGCCTTGCGTAGAGCGTGTCCCAACAAGTTGTAGGTATCCTCGACACGGCTGGCTCCCCACAACGGACTACTATCCAAGGCCGCTCGCAAGGCACGGCTACCAAAGCCTGCGCTCTGGCTCGCCACTTCAATCGTGCGCTCGATCAAGCGCCGATCCATGTTGCTCTCCATGAGCCGCTGTCGAAAGGCAATGAGGGTGCCTTTGCTGAAAGGGGACTCCTCCGTATCCAAACAATCGAGCACCAGTTGCCAGCGTCGGTCCATCACCATCGCCTCAATCACTTCATCATCGGAAGCTCCGGTATAGGCCTGCAAAAGCGTGGCCAAAGCCAGTTGTGCCGGGGGAATGGGCGGTTGCCCTCGTGGACTGTCTTGGTAGAGACTGGCCAATTCCTCTTGAAAGGCTTCATCGAAGAGTTCGTGCCGATGCTCACGTAAAAACACAAACAGTTTCGCTCGCCGAATGCGCTTGATGATCACCTGTTCGGCTGCTGCGGGTTCGATGGGCGGTTGCCAAAGAGAAGGTCGCATGGGTTTCCACCTTTCTGCTCGCTTTTCTCTTCAGCAAACCATGCTTTTTCTCCTCTGTCAATTCTTCTCCCCATTACTTGACCGGTGCTCTAGAAAACGTCCGTCCTGAATGTGCTCTTCCAAAGTTGAGCAAATCAGTTCGTGATCAAGGCTTCCAAAGCAATCTGCGATGTCTCCCTCAATCAGCCAGACGGTCCCTTTCCAGGCATGGTAAATGTCTCGAAGTGCTGTATGGCAACCACGTCCTGGCCGAAAGCCATGAGAGTGATCACTGAATGTTCCATCGAAGTACGCATCCAGGATCATGCGCATCACCTCAGCCAGCAGTTTGTCGCTCCAGACGGGCATACCAAGCGGCCTTTTCTTCCCGTTTTTCTTGGGAATGAAGGTTCTTCGCGCTGGTTGCCATTGATACCGTTCTTGCCGCACTGCTTGAATGACGGTATTGAAGGTTTCCAGCGAGGTGCCGTCTGCCGTTTCGTCCGTGACGCCGGGCGTCATTGCTCCAGCGTTGCGGTAGATTCGACCGTACGCTGTCAGGTACAGGTTTGTGTTGTAAAGTTGTCGGTAAATGCGTTGTAATGGCAAGCCGCGCTTGCCCCGCTCACGGAGAAGCCCTAAGAGCGCTTCGGTTGTCTGCAATTTCGCATACCTCCATGCTTTAGATACTTCCTGATACCTTCCCTCTGTGTGGGTATCGATCACACACTCTGGCCCATCTTCATGGGCTGCCCCTTTCCGAGTTTGTCACATCTTTGTGTTTTTGGCTCGGTCGTATGGGGGTTCCGTCACCATGAGTCTCGCGACTTTTAGGCGATCCCGCTTTTGCGTCTATGAAACGTTGAGTGTGTTTAGGTGCCTTTTTGTTCCCTCTCAGGTTCATTACCTGCCACTCGCCGGAGAGAGCGCTCCATTCACGAGGGTTCGTGTCTAGATGTTGCGCATTTGCCTACCCAGAATGCGTTTTCCAGCGTCGTCATTTTGGACATGGTATGACGGATGTGGGCATCATCGTGCGGGAACTCGGGTTCAACAATTGTCCAGTTTCACCATGCACACAGGACTTGCAGAACAACGAGATACATGTCTTCTCCCGTTTTCCGCTTTAGGAGCATGCTACAGTTGCCTTCGAGTTTCCTCTCCGGGTAAGCTCTTGTCCTAGAGGTTCTGGCTCTCTCCCTCTCCCGTGTCTCACGGGGATTTCATAAACGCCGACACGGCGCACATACGCGGCCCAGCCATCCGTACAGACCAGGAGTGGTCGCAGTACCTGAGCACAGCGGCGAACCTGGGCCAGCAACCGATCGGCAAGCCTGGTATCGCGCGTGAGGCTGACGACCCCGCCCAACCACAGCCGAGTCGAGACCATCATCGCCAGTCCCATCCACGCGGTCAGGCGCCGCCCTTTGACCCGGATCTCGTCGGGAGGCCCTTGAAGAAGATCCAGGCCAGCTTGCTCCACTACGGCCTGATGAAGCTTCTGGCAGTGCCGCCCAGCCCGATCGCGCCAACCAGCGACGGTTCGCTCATCGAGTCCAAAAGCGTGGACAATCGCCTGGATCGGGCATCCATACGTCAACAGCGTGATCACTACTACAATGAGTTCCGTTGGCTTGCGCAGTCCCTCCATCATGGTTCCACGCCGCTGGCTAAACGTGTGACCACAGGTGCGACAGCGATAGCGCTGCCTCTTGCGATCATGAATACGAATATTGCCCCGTCCGATTTGGCCTCTTGCGGAACACGCCGGGTTTGGGCAAAATTGAGTGGACGTGTCCATTGGCCCTTGTGGGGTGTTGTGCATACACCTACGATGCCAAGGACCGTCGCGTTTTTCAAGACGCGCCTCCTTTTTCACCGCTTAGCGGGGCTGTACCTTCCGTGGCTGAGTGCGCCCAATTCCCTGTATTTCTTGCTCTTTAAACCGATTTTCACCATCCTCTTCCTCTTTGCTCCATTGTGCTTTGGCATCGCGATTCTCCGCTACCGCTTGTGGGATATCGATGTGCTCTTCAACCGCACGTTGGTGTATGGGACGCTCACGGTCATCCTGACGGCAGTCTACGTGGGTCTGGTGATTGGCTGCAAGCGCTGCTGCGTGGCATTATCAGCCAGGACAACAGCGTGGCGATCGTCCTCTCTACGTTGGCCATCGCAGCCCTGTTCGGGCCCCTGCGCCAGCGCATCCAGCGCATTATTGACCGACGCTTTTACCGCAGTAAGTATGACGCAGCCAAAATCATCGAGGCCTTCAGCGCCACGTTACGCAGTGAGGTCGATTTGAACCAGTTACGCGAGCACCTGTTAGCGGTGGTGCAGGAGACCATGCAGCCAGCGCATATCTCCTTGTGGCTACGCAAGACCGATCAAGAGAGCAAACTCCCTCCCAACGTGTAAGCCACAAGGGCGAAAAGATCGTCTGGCTTCTGCTGTGGTCATGGGAAAGGTGATGCCATTTGATGGTAACAAAAGAGCGCTCCATTGCCCCGCTTGTCTTGTGCGACCCCAGCCTCATCAATTTGACGTCTAATGAGGTTATCGATTGACAATACACAAGCAAAATAGGTCCAGTCCCAGATTCCACACGCAACACCTCATCAGCAAGCGAGTCTAACAGTGAGGGCAAAACAACTAGACGCACATCAACAGCATTAGTTACAAATGGACACAATTAATAGGTCTAGAGCCTGAGAAGCCAATCAGAGCACTTCTCAAGGCTGCTCAAAACGCCTGTTTCTGAGTTTGACTCTCCCCCTCCATTCCTACTTTCAGAACAGTGCATGCTCACTCATCTGTGGATCAGCGTTTGGGACCATTGCCCAGGTCCCTGCTCATTACGTTTTCATAAAGAAATGGGGATCAAGGTTCCAAGGTCGAGAAAAGGAGATCGTTCAGCATGGATGTGTTTCTCATCCCCATCTTGCTTGCCATGGTGGTGGGTGTTGGGAGAACCATCATCAGTCTGCGCCTGTTGGCTCATGGACCAGAACGCGTCTCACACCCGGGAGGCGAATGACGCGTCTACATGGCTCCAAAAGCCTTGACAGAGAGGAGAGAGGGAGCATATACTCTAGATGCCTCCTGGAAGAAGCGCGACCATTGCAGGCAGACCATCAAGGGGTGTAGGAACCTGCTATCTAGACGAAGGAAGGGCCAGGAACCGAAGGACTTGATGCAGACCTACAGAGGCAGGAGTAGTCCTTCACAAGTCAAAGTAGGCCACTGAGGAGAGACTCGGAGAGGACATGATCACTTCTCTTCGGGCCTTTTCATTTTTGGCGCGGATTCATCATATGCGGCGGTGAACCACATCTGACAGCCTGATTGACAGCTTACCCCCACAGACAAGGGCTGAAAATCATAGAGAGCTTGAGACAAAATTTCTCTGCTGAACGCTCAGCAAGCCCGACAACGAAGGCATCAGGCAATCCTAAAAAGCCCCTGTAAGGAGGAGAGTTATCCACAGGGTATCCACATCAGATTAAAACACTCCTCTGTTGACTGTCATACTTGTAGTGCTATCAACGTGAGTCGGACTCGCAACACGTATTCGATGCACAAGCGGTTCTTCAACGACATCGACGTCATTTTGAAAGTGGAGGGAAGATCATCCTATGTTCGCACAACCTCAACAACATCCTGTCCACGGAGAGAGAAGAAAGCAGCACGAGCCTATTTTCAACAGGAGACGCATGCTGCATGGAGCGTCGCTTCTCGCTCTCGCCTTCATCGTCGCCGTGGGTTTCATGGCTCTTTTGAGCACCCACCCGGCACAGGTGAGGGCACGGGCAACAGATGACCCAAATTCGCCGGTAGGTGTCTGGTTTGTTAACGCGGTTGGTGCTTCCTTCCAGCCCCACCTCGCCACGTTCCACTCCGATGGGACGATGTTGATAGACAATCCCGAATCGGGGGACCTACATACGAGTGATAGCGCCGGCATGGGGCCATGGCAGACACAGCATGATGACCAAGGTCACACGGTCATCGTCGGGAAATTTGAGGAGATCAACGCCGATAGAACGACTCACCAGTTTGTCAGCACGTTAATAGTGACCTTCACACTTACCGTGACTGGAGATACGTTCACCGGACCTGCCCAAGCAACCTATTTTAATCCTGACGGAACAACTCAAGCTGGTCCCTTCTCAGCGACGCTCAATGGGACGCGTATCCAACTCCCTTACTCTGGATACGCTCACAAGTAGAAAGCCATACCCAGGTGTGCTGGCTACTTCGGAAATCCGTTCCAAAAAATGCATCGCCGAGGGCGCGAACAGAATGCTTTCTTGCTCCATCTTCACTTTGGGAAGATGGCAATGGAGCTGCTCATGGTGTATGGATTACAATCATCATCACACGGTTCAGCCTCATCGTAACACGGGAGTTGAGGCACTTCTCAAGGGTTTGGAGGCTTTTGACACGATGAGGGTGAAGAGAGTCACGATGTCTGTAATCCATACACATGGTGCTGTTTACTCCCTTGTTTTAGAACGGATATCCGAAGTAGCCAGCACAGCGGTATGCAGTTCTCGGATAGCGCTCCCCATCCGCGCCACGCCAATCATATCCAGGCCCAGTCCTCGCACCAGCAGCATCAGCGCAATAAGCCACCACCAATCGACTTCGGCGATCCCTCTGTGCAGACCCACGGTCATGAAAAGGGGAAGGAGCGTAAAGAGCACGATCACTGCAAAGGCACCCCGGAGAGGAAGCTGGAGCCCGGCAATGGCGCTCACCCCGATGAAGAGCCAAAGCCAGGCCGGGCCATAGACTAGGCTGGCCACGCCCACCAGGACGGAAAGCGCGACAAAGAGGAGAAATGCGAACGGAGAACGTGCCCGGAGGCGTGCTCTCTGGCTGGCAGGATGCGGCCACATCAGCCAGGTGTAGCTGACCGCAAAAAAGAGGAGCGCGAAGACGCCCACAACGAGACGCCATGGTGCGAGAGGCTCATGGACCAAAGCCACCAGGGGAAAGACGAGGCACACGAGCCAGGCATGCTGGTAGAGCCGCCAGAGATGGAAGGCGACTCCACTGGAGACAATCACGTCATCTGAAAACGTGATGCTCTCTGGACCCTTGGCGTCCATGACGTGTCCTCCTGTTTTCCAACGTTGACTGATCTGCATGTTTTCCTCCTGTCGCTTGCGCTCACCCGAAGCTTGTTCGCGCCCTCATTGTACCATCACACGGGCAAGGAACGGCCCGGCTCACTCGTTAGACTCGAGCGTGACCGTTCCAGCAATGCCATCAAGCGTCACGCGACTGCCGGTGACAATCCGCTCGGTTGCTCCAGCTACGCCAACAACAGCGGGAATGCCGTACTCACGCGCGACAATTGCCCCATGCGCCATTGCTCCTCCCGCCTCCATCACCAGACCAGCTGCCTGCAGGAACAGCGGCGTCCAGCCGGGGTCTGTCGAGGGGGCGACCAGGATTTCCCCCTCCGAGAGGTGAGCGCCATGGGGATCGTGGATCACGCGCGCGATCCCTGTCACGCTTCCTGCCGACGCCGGGGTTCCCTGCAGCGTTTCCTCTGCCGCCTCTCCTTGGATGTTTTGAGCCGGAGCAGTGGGTTCGGTGCCATCGGAGAGCAGGATCAGAGGTACATGCCGACGCGTGAGTTCACGCGCGAATGTGGCCCGCCGCTCGCTCACGCGCTCCCGCAGATCCGCTCCCGCAAGAGCTGCGTCAGCTTCAGCAAGCGAGAGGAAGAAAATATCAGCGGCTTTGTGCAGCCTCCCTGCCCGGACCAATGCCTCTCCAACGGGCCAGAGGAGCTGACGGGTTTGGGCAAGGATTAGCCCAACCACAAAGCGCGTCATCTCGCGAAAGCCTGCCAGGGTATGAGCACGCCGCAGACACCAGCCCACCAGTTGCCCACGAAGCCAGTTTGTGCGCCCGGCGCGCCGCCCAAGCGTGGTTATCATCGCCTGCGCCGCCTCTTCAGCGCGTTGGAGTTGGAGACCGGGCGCAGGGGCGCTCTCCTTCCTCTCCAGGTAGCTGGTGAGCAGATCCAGCACGTAGCTGAGGTCCTCCGACCAGCGCGGCACTCCCAGGTCGAGCTCACAGACACTCTGGTGGCCGTACTCCTGCAGAAACTGAGCCAAGCCCGCTTGCAGCGGTGGAGGGAATTGCCCCTGCTGATACTGCTGAACGAGCTGCTCGGAGGGTGTCACGCCGAGCAGGTCTCTACTCGGTGCATCGGCCCGGATAGCCTCGGCAAGCTTCCAGAGCGCCAGGTTCATCTGGGTTGTCGGATTCGTCGGTGACCCTCCCAGAACGGTCTGGCACTCACTCTCTGAGGCGAGATCCCCAAGCAGGCGCCTGGCCAGCGCGAAGCTCTGCATCCCCGCGAGCATCACGGGTGAGACGCGAAACGCCAGGCGCAAGCAGTGCTGAAGAAGGCGCATGGCCTCGGCGAGATGGGCGGCAGCATCCTTTTGGACGTCGAACTGCTGCGAGCCGCGGATCTGATCCACGCAGCGCTGAACCCGACGGCTGGCAACGCGAGGAGCGACCAACGTCTGCACGAGATACCAGGGCAAGCCGGTACGCGCAAGCAGGAGCACAAGCGCGCGCCCAAAGGCGAGTCGTGGCGTTTTGCGGAGCGAGAGCCGCGGATCGGTGATCACGTTTTCGAAGCCCTTCGCTGCCTGGATCTCCGCCTCTCCCATGGCCTCCAACAGGAAGGAGCGCCCAACAGGGCTGCGCAAGGCAGCCGTGACCTCGAAGAACGGACGTCCTGCAGCTTCGGTGACGAAGCCAGGGCCGGCGAGTGGATCGCGCACGGGAGCGCCAATGAGTTCCAGGAAGCCTGACGCGAGGAGGCGGAGCGCGGAAAGGCCCATGGGAGTGAACGGCCGATAGGTGCCTTGCTGAACGCCAAAAGCCAGGTAGACGCGGAGATCCTCAGCGGTGTGCGGCGCCTCAGGTGGAAGAGGGAACAGGGTCGTAATCGGGCGGGCCTGGAGCAGGAACAGCTGGCCAGACGCATCGATGGCCCACTCGATATCCTGGGGCATTCCATACCACGCTTCAACGCGCACCCCAAGGGCGGCGAGTGCGCGAATCTGCTTATCTGAGAGGCAGGAACGTTCAGGGGACCCACCGGTGACGATTGTGTGTGTCCCGCCTTCAGACGCCACCTGGATCACCACCTGTTTGTCACCCAGGCGACGCTCCACAATCTCACCTGTGGCGCTTTGCACCACAAAATGGTCCGGATTGCTCGCTCCGGAGACGACGGCCTCACCCAGGCCGGGATTGGCATCGATCACGGCTTCCTGCCGTTTTCCGGTCAACGGATTAGCGGTGAAGAGGACCCCTGCCACCTCTGCCTCGACCATGCGTTGCACCACGACCGCCAGGCGCACGTCGCGAGGCGCAAGGCCCAGGCGGGCTCTGTACTGGGTGGCGCGGTCTGTCCAGAGTGAGGCAAAGCACTGCTGGACAGCGGTGAGCACTGCCTCGATCCCGATCACCTGAAGAAAGGTCTCCTGCTGGCCGGCAAAGGAGGCTCCTGGCAGATCTTCCGCGGTCGCAGAGGAACGGACGGAAACCGAGATGGGCGAACCCGCAGAGAGGGTCTGGTAGGATTTCATGATGGCCTCGACCACCTCTGGCGGCAGAGGGGTTTGGCACAAGGCAGTGCGGATACAGGTTGCCAGTTCAATTTGGCGTGCCTGATCCTCGCGTGAAACGGACTCCAATCCGAAAAGATAGGTGTCAAGCGCAGCCTGAGTCGCAACCCGCTCATAGGCAGCGGTGGTGATGCAGAAACCGGCAGGCACAGCGAAACCGGCCTGGATCAGCTCCCCCAGGTTCACAGCCTTGCCTCCACCAACAGAGAGCATGTTGCGATGAAGCGCAGAAAGGGGGATCGCCAGGGGAATGGCATCTTCCTCTTCACTGGAGGATTTTGAATGAAAACCTTTCATGTTGTCTTTTCTTTCACAAACAGTGCCTTCGACTAGTGGCTCAGCAGATGAAACTTGCTAATGTCCACAAGGTTGAGGCAAAGATCAGCACATCGAGAGCAGCACGAACCGTTTGTAGGCGCTCGAACTGGTTAAAAATCGTGGCAAGCTGCTTTTCATCCTGGGCAACCTGGCGTTGACGAGGTAGCGTTGGTAACGCCCAGAGCAGGGTAATGAGCAGATGCACGACCCAGAAGAAGGCAGCTATGTAGATTGGCAGGGCATGAACAAGTGCCATATGCTGGAAGAAAGCCACCACAGCCGTTGCAAGTGCAAGCAGCAGGGTGCCAATGCCCAGAGGGGGATACCAGATCCTGGCAGTGCCCAGGTCGGTTGCCTGACTGTACACCGAATAGGCAATCACGCCCATCCGGCGTCGCGCTGGCAGTTGCCGAATAGAGACATCAAGGCTGGCTCCAGCAGCAATACCGGAGAGGGCCGTGGTCGCAACCACGAAGAGAATGATGATGTTTCCCATACCAAGGATCTCCTTTGCTTCGCCATCCGTCTCTCTTGTCGCAGATGAGAGCAAGTGGTGAGGTCTCTCTTCTCACCGCGACACAATCAACGCCCACACGAGCAGGAAAAATGCCAGCACCTGCAACGTCGCTCGAACCGCATGCCAATGGGCAAAGCGATCCAGTTTCGCAGACAAGAGCGCCTCGTCATCTGTCGCGTTCTTGAGGCTCAGCATGAGAGGTGCTGCTCTGGTTGTGGCAACGGTATGCAGCAAACTCAGCAGAGTCGCAAGAGACAGCGGTAACAGCACTTCCATTCTTCCCTGCGAAATGAAGGCAAAAAGGGTTGTGGGCACGGTGAGCAGAGCTGCGCCGACGCCCAGCAGGGGGTAGACGAGAAGCCCATTACCCAAATCGTTGCCGCGGGCGAAGGTCGCATAAGCAACTGCACCAATGCGCCGACGTGTCGGGAGTTTCACGAGCGCTGTATCCACATTGAGACCCGCAAGCAGTCCGTTGATCGCAGTGGCTATCCCAAGCAAAAGCAGCACAAGATTCATCCATCCCCTCCTTGTCTGGAGTTCGCAAGGCCCGTTGCCTGGCGTCTGAGAAGTGGCACCAAAAACAGCGCGAAGACCACGGTATCAACGCCAACATTAAACCAAACCCCAAACCACACTGAAGCTGCCGCTTCTATTGCCAACCACACGAGAAGTCCGATGAAAAGTGCTCGCTTCAGTTCTTGATCGTTCCGCTGAAAGGCAATCCGTCCGATGAGCAGAAGTGTGGTGCTCCAGCCTATCATCAGAGCGCCATACAATGCGCTTTCCCAGTCTAGGAGCACATTCCGCTGCACAGGCAAGATTTTGAGCCCAACGAACACATAGAGGATTCCAAACAGCATCAAAATCACAGAGACGATCCGAAACCAGAGCGCGAATGGCTGTTTCCTCATACTCCCTCCTTTTTCTGCATGATATATCATCATTTTTCACAATATGATTCGTACTCTCTCCGCGTCGCTCTGGCCGTTTTCGGGGCGAAACGGAAGAGCGAGAGCACGGTGAATGGAAGCGCGATGACTGTGGGAAGCACCCAGAACGTGAGCGTTGGAAGCTCTTTCAAACCCGGGATCAAGTGGGCGTTATCGACATAGAAGGCCGTCCACAGGACCACGTACGAGCCAATCACCCCGACGATATGGGCAACAATCCACTGCTTCCCCAGCAGGCGTGCGAGGAAGGGTTTCCGCCGAAAGCGTCGTGCTCCGTAGCCTTCGAGCGCCAAGCCATAGCCGATCGTTGCCAGCGCAAAGAGGTAGGCGTCGGCTGGCCAGCGCTGGACCGAGAGGATGGTCGCGGTGAGAAACACGACGGTGTAGGCCCACAGGTAACACTTCCCCCAGCGGTGGTGGCGCCCGCGGCGTTTGGGTGCGCGAAAAGCCAGCACCCCGGTGATTCCCGTTGTCAGCCCCGCCAGCGCATGGACGACGAGCGGAAGGAAGAAAGAGAGTGGAAAGCCATCGATCATAGTCACAACTCCTTTGGATGAATGCGTTGCTTACGCGCATCTGCACCTACTCAGGAGTGTAGCAGCAGAGGGACAAGGATGAGAAGTGAAATCCCTCCAGATTTGACCATGACAAATGTCATGGGTTGGAGGGAGAAGACATCGCGCCATGAGCACACGTTCTGTGGGAGATGAGGCGCAGGAGCGTTTCCTGCGATCACCACCGTTCGAGCCGCGCACAGGGACGAGAGGCATGCTTCCATTCCTGAAGGATCCGGTGCTGTGATTACCCTACAGGAGGGTAAAATCACAGCAGCGCCATGACATTTCTCGTCACAACGCTATCGATGATGGTGTCCATGAGCGCGGGGTAGGTGAGATTAAGGCTACTGGTCACAAAGGCTGCCATCAGCAGTCCCAGTTGCCACCAATACGGCCTGGCAATGCTGAGCAGGCGCAGCATTGTCTTCCGAGTGGGTTTGCCTTTCGGCGACGGCTGACATGCCTCTTTTCGGAGACGCGCAGCGGCGTTTGGAGATGGATTGCGGAACACGTTTTTCTCCTCAAAATCTTCTCCAGGAAACACACAAAAGGAGTTCTCAAAAGGAATCTACAGCCAAAAAGGCGAAGCGGTTCCCAATCCAAGGGGGAAGGCCAGAGTGGGTGGGGTGATCTCTCACCCCACCCACTCGCTCGGCGTTTGGAGCAGAGAGTCAGGCAGGCTCCACCGTTTTGGCGTACCATTGCCAGGTCGAAAGATGCGTGAAACCCACGGACGTGAACAGGCGCTGCGCCGGCACATGGAATTCCGAGGTTTCCAGAAAGGCGCTGGTCGCGCCCCGCTCTTGCAACAGGCGTAGCCCGGTCAGCAGGAGCGCTTGTCCCAGCCCCTGGCGCTGAAGTTCGGGACGGGTGCCGATCACGCCAACCGCACCAACCAGGCGTTCGCCCTGCTGGTCTGTGACCCATTTGAGTTCGCACTGGCAGAACGCCCCGAATCGCCCGGTTGGCTCTACCGCGATCAGGTCAAGCTCAGGTTGATAGGCGCTGGACTCGTGATAATCCATGGCCATGCCCATGCCATCAAACACGGCCTGATGCAGTTCCTGGTAGGCATCAAACTCCTCCTGCTTGATGCCGGGCTTCAGGGAGAAGCCAGACGGCAGCGAGGTTGGGGACAAGTGTCCATCGAGTGGATGAACGAGCCGCAGGTCTCGCTCGAATATGGGTCTGAACCCGGCTGCTTCCAGAATGCTTCGACGCTCCTGCTCGACTGCATGGCAGCGACACCACAGGTCGCGTGGGGCGCCACGGGTCTGCGCGATGAGCTGTGTCTGCGTCAGTCCCCAGGCCAGGATCTCTGCCTCGATGCCCTGTCCCTGTGCCTCTTGATGGACATGGAAGGTCAGGATGCAGCCTGGTTGGGCCATGAGCGCGTAGGCTACAAGCTGGCCGTCAGCATCCTCCCAAAGCGCGGTCAGGCGCTGCGTCAGGGCGCGTTGCCTGTTCTCCGAGGACATGCCCCGGAGGGCCTCAACCTGGGATTGCTTCTCACTCGGAAGCGTGGTGAGTTCAGTCAAGGGGGCGAATAGCCAGCGCAGATCCGAGGTCGTGGGTCGATCATAGATGTTCTGGGGTGTGGTGCAGAGCTGCTTGAGCGCCAGCATAGCCAGCAGATCGATCTCGCTGCGATAGGGACGTTGGGTAGAGTTCATGAAGAACCTCCTTTTTAGTATGGTGATACATCAACCTTTTTCTCCGGCACTTGCCAGAGAAATCCCGCGTTGACGCGGAAAACCGGAGAGGAAGATGCAGCATGGAGGTGCGCGGGCACGAGAAAAAGCACCAGGAGAAAGTGGTGCGCAGTCGAGAGATGTGGTGCGGACGACCCGTTGGTCAGGAAGCGACCTCCAGGTGGCAAGCGTCTAGATCATTCAGCGATGTATGTTCATCATGATATCCAAAACTCCCGTGAGAGACGGTTCTTTGTTCAGTATGGCATGACCGTTCTTCCTTTGTCAAGAATCACCCAGAAACGATATTGTTCACTCTTAACCTAATGGGTTTGCTGGGAAAGCAAAGCCAGACAGTGCAGGAAAGGGTTGAGCCCCTGAGCCGCCCAAGTGCCAAAGCAACTGAAGAGGGCCATGCGGGTCTGGGAGCCGTTGGGGCTGCGCGAGCCGCCACTGATTTTGCGCGCAATGACCAGCGGGCGGACACTGCGCTCGGCCAGATTGTTGTCCGACGGCACCTCTGGTCGCGCGACAAAGACGAACAATTCGGGTAAGAAGCGTTCGACCCGCTTACACAGCGTCCGCAAGGGCGAGGCGGTGTGGGCATAGGGCGCACACAGGTGCCATAGCTCCCGCTCCAGGGCGTGCTGCTGCTGCGTACGAACCGCCTCCTGCCTGGCCGGTGGCAGATCAGGATCGGGGCCGACGTAGGCACGTGCCCGGCCGTAGAGAGCTTTGACCTGCGTGAACCACTCTTGCACCGCTGCGTCGTCAGCATACTGCTCTTTGAGGTCATGCCCATCGCGCAAGAAATGCACCCGAGCCTCGCTGATGCAGTCCCTGATGGATATTGTAGGCCGCGTAGAAGTCACTGCCGAGCACCCCCTGGAAGTCTGGGCCCAACAGTGCCTCGACCACCTCGTGCCCACGCGAGTGATGATATTCGTGAGTCTCGCACCGTTGGGGTACTCGCACTCCAGATGTAGCCGTTGATGCCGTCTTCTCGCCAGCCGGTCTCATCGGCTTGCACCGCCGGACTGGCTCGGATGGCAGCTTTGAGCCCCGCAAGCGTTGGCTCCATCTTCTCTGTAAACCGATGCAGCAATTCGGCAATCTCCCCGACACTGATCTTGAGTCCATGCAGCGTCGCCAGATAGGCTTGGATCTGCCGCAAGGGTTCGCGCATCACCGTGCGCAGGTAGGCGATCAGGCTGGTAATCTTCACTCCCAAGCGGCTTTGCCCCATCACCTCGGCGCTCACATCCAACGGCGCCTCGCGCCATTGCTGGCACTGGCTACACCAGCCATGATAGACCACATGCTCCGTCACCTCGACCGATGGAGGTGGGGGTAACTCGATCACTTGCCGACGCCGCGCTATGCTGACCCCTCCCAGCCGACTGGCACACACCGGACATGACAGCATTCGGTGTTCGACCATCCGCGTCGCTGCTTCCCGACGCCGCCCATGATTATGTTGCGCCTCCCGCTTCTTGCGCGGCTTCTTCTCGCTGGCTTCTGGCTTTTTCACATTCGCTTTGGCAAACGCGGGAGGTGGTGTCTTCTGCTTTTCCAAATCCTCGATGCGCTTCTGGGCAGCAGCCAACTGCTCCTCGAGCAAGCGGACTTGCTCCAGGGCTTGCTTGAGTTGCTCTTCTAAGGTCGCAATGCGTTCGGCTGCTGTCATGGCGCTAGTATATCAGACAAGGGTCTTTCTGAACAGTTTCTCTGCTTCGCTGCTTCGTGCTTCGATCAGGAAGCTCTCATATACGCCCTATTGGGATAGGCTCTTACTTCGCCAGTCTCACTTTCCCCATAGTTTGTCTGCTACGGATAAACTTTGCTTCCAAAAGTGCGCGGACAAACTATGCTTCCAATATAAGGTGTAAATCCCACCATTAAGCTGGTGGGAGCGGTATAATTATGCTGGTCAACGCGGAGATGCTGTTTGAGGAAGGAAGAGAGTTCGTTGAGCCTCTCAAGGGCGATGGGCCAAAAACAAAGAAGCCAGTGAAAGCCAGAAGCCACCAGAATATTGTACTCCTCCACCAGCTTAATGGTGGGATTTACAGTTTTTGCGTCTATTGTTGACTGTCTGTAATGATTTGCGTCCAATTTGTCAAAAAGCTCTTCTTTAAACGTTCGTGTTTCGAGCGTGCAAGAGCCACTTTACTGCACTTCTATGCGTCCAGTGGACTGCAAAGAAATGGGAATAGTGACAAATACTATCATTGATCACGGTAAAGACGTTTTCACCAAGAACCTGCAGATAGGTGCGGCTAGTCTTCACGGGGAGAACATTGGTGAGACCTTGTGAGCGTCGTGCCGCGACCTCGCTCTCCGTCGGTCCCCGTGGCTGGAGCTGGAGCGTTGGTGTGCGTTCTTGTGGTTGCATCCGCTCTCCTCTGTCGCCACTGCTGGCGTGAATGGGCATTCCAAGCGGTTGTGTCGATTCCTTTCGATCACATATGTATACCAGAGCGTACAATATCGGTGCGGTTTCAGCAACAGAAGCGTATTGCTCCCACCAGAGCGTGACGGAAGAGACCAGTCTGCCATGAACGCGCCGCTGCCGGTATCACCAAAGGAATGGACCGGGAATAGGTGATACCTGCATTCATGGGGGCTATGAGCAGCATGGTTTCCCCAGGAAAGACCTGCACTCGGGGTCAGCATACCTGTTCCATTAGCGAGTCTCAATGGCTGCTTCGGGGGTCTGTGGACTCACGCCAAAGGTGGTTGTCTCTTCTTTCTTCTGAGCGCGACGCTGCGTCCTCAGGAAAAACGCGAGGACAATGAGCGGAAGCGTGAACAGAGCCGAAAGCAGATACACATCCTGATAGGCCAGAACTTGTGCCTGTTGGGCTACGGCCGCGCTCACTGGCCCGTTGTGTGCAAGTGCTGCCTGATGGACCAGACGTTGCGCTTGCACAAGATTGACCAATCCCGCCACGGCCAGGGAGGAGACCGCCGCACGCGAGACACTCAGGAGCGTATTGGCTCCTGGTAAGGTCGTTCCCTCAATGCCTGTCAAGGCGGCGGTGCTC
>WNFC01001768.1_pt1 | contig 22973 bp, 14 predicted proteins | sample 5400541 | NCBI WGS metagenome assembly WNFC01 (sample SAMN13153342, study PRJNA577476) | soil metagenome | isolation source: 120 cm saprolite under Douglas fir tree site 2 hole 2 replicate 1 | place: USA:California | collected 2015-04-18
AGATTGCCTCTGCGATCTTGCACTCGACTTCGACCCCGCTGTGGTAGGCGACCAGCAAATCTTTTCCACTCTTGCCTTCGACCTCGGCTGTCGCCAAGGCTGCGGGAAGCACACAGACCGTGGGGTGAACCAACAAACCGTACACCCGGTCCTTGCCCGCGGCGAGTTGAGTGTCGTCGTAGTCGTCGACGTGGATGGCCACTCCGTTGGCAAAAGCGGCGAAGCGGGCCGGAAGCCGAACCGCGGATCCCAGCACCGCGGCGCCGCCGCGTGGGGGAAAACCAAAAGGTTTCAGATACTCCTGAATCAGTTTCCAGGTCTCGGCTTTGGACCCGCTGAGAGCGAGTCCAAGACCATCCAAAATTGACTTCTTGCCGAGTTCGAGCGCTTCAGCAGGGATGTCCGTGAGCTTGAGGCTCACAACAAACTCAGCCGTATGCGAAGTCAACTTTTGAACCTGCGGAAAGCTCGTTTCCGCCGACGCCTGAGCCGGGGACGCCTGCGCGGTCTGGGCGCCGCCAAACTTTGACCCAGAGGCTCCCAGGAGTCCTAACGAGGCTCCAGCCCCGGCTGCATTTCTCAAGAACGCGCGCCTTTTCATTCCACTGCTCATAATGGTGTCACCATTCATTTCAGTTCGTTCTTGAATACGTGGCCGTCTTTCATCACGAACTGCACGCGTTCGAGCTCCGTGATGTCGGCGATAGGATCACCTGCGACTGCGACCAGATCCGCGAACTTGCCCGCTTGCACGGAGCCCACCCGGTCCTGCCATCCCATCAACTGTGCGGCTTCCGAAGTTGCTGCTCGGATCGCCTGCGGCGGGGTCATGCCAAACTTCACGAGGTATTCGAATTCCTTGGTCTGCGTTCCGTGGGGGAAAGGTCCGACGCCGGAACCAAATGCAACTTTGACGCCCGCTGTCAGGGCCTTGCGAAAGCTGCGTTCGGAAACCTCCGCGACACTGTGCCCTCCATACTTCTTCATGTCGCGCTCGCGATCAAGCTGGTAATGGTAAAGAGTGGGCACAAGATAAATTCCCTTTTGCACCATCAGCTTGATGTCACCATCATCGAGATCGGCGCCGTGCTCAAGCGATTCGACTCCTGCGTTTAAGCAGTTGCGGACGCCTTCTCCCGCGAAGGCATGGCAGGAGACCTTGCGTCCCTTCTTGTGAGCCTCGTCCACGATGGCGTTGACTTCTTCCGCGGTGAAGGTCGGAGGACTTACGATTTTTCCATCACTGGAGAAATGAAAGTCGTAGGCGGCGTATAGCTTGATCAGGTCGGCATCATGCGCGACTTGATCCCGCACCGCCTCGCGGGCCGCCCAGGGCGAGTCCACCACCTGCAGGGCGCTGGGCAGCGGCACCTCGGGGGAATAGCCGCGCATGATGAAGCCGCCCGTGGTTTGAATGCCCCTGGTCGCCACTTGCATGCGAGGCCCGGCGACAATGCCGCGGTCAATCGCATTGCGCAGGTCCACGTCGCTGTACATCGCGCCCAGCGTCTTGAGGTCGCGCAGCGTAGTGAAGCCGACCATCAGGTCTTTCTGGGCGTTGGCGAGCGCAGTCAGCGTGCGGTACTGATAAGAGTCGCGCAGGATTTGGTTATCGAAATCGGGGCCGTTGCCGAAAACGTGAGTGTGGGCGTCGATCAGCCCGGGAAGGACAGTAGCATGACTCAGGTCCACTACTTCAGCGTCTGCGGGCACCTGCACTTGCTCTGCGGGGCCAACCCTGGCAATGCGATTCCCTTTGATCAATATCACCTGATTGGTGGCGAGCTTCTCGGTTCCGTCGAACAGTCGGCCGGCGCGGACCGCAATCCAGTGATCTGTAGGGGGGGTCGATTGAGCGGGAGCAAGCGCGCACACCAATAGCAGGAACCCGGCACCGTATTTCTTTAGCATGGCGGGATGTCAATCGTGGCGGGTCCACATTAACACTCAATGAAGGCCAGATGAAACGTTATTCATAATCGTGAGATACGGCACGGCAACGATGGGCGGAAGGCGAATTAACGGTTTCTGAATAAGTTTTCATGTGACTTCCCTAACGGTTTCGATACGAACCGCAATATACTTGCTGGGCGAGTAATCGGATGCGTATTCTGCTGGTCGAGGACGAGACCAAGGTATCGAGTTTTGTAGCGCGCGGATTGACCGAGGAGAGATTTGCGGTGGATGTTGCCGCAGACGGCAAGTCGGGACTCGATCTGGCGACAACCTACCACTACGATCTGGTGATTCTCGATCTGATGTTGCCCATACTGGATGGCAGCCAGGTTCTTCGCCGGCTTCGAACAGAAAATGCTGAGGTCCCCGTTCTGATCCTGACAGCCCGCGATGCAGTTGCCGACAAAGTCGGTAATTTTGAGGCTGGTGCGGATGACTATTTGACCAAGCCATTCGCCTTTGCCGAACTGCTGGTCCGGGTGAAGGCCTTGCTCAGGCGCGGGCCAGTCACTCGCAGCAGTGTGGTTCGTGTGGCCGATCTCGAACTCGATCGGCTCTCCCAGCAGGTCAAGCGTGCGGGGAAACGGATCGACTTAACAGCAAAAGAATATTCCCTGCTGGAATATTTCATGTCGAATGCCGGCAGAGTTCTCTCTCGAACCATGATTATCGAACACGTGTGGGATCACAGTTTCGACGGCATCACCAATATTGTCGACGTGTACATTCGGCACCTGCGCAGCAAAGTGGACGATCCTTTTGAACAGAAGTTAATTGGCACGGTTCGAGGCGTGGGTTATACCCTCCGTCAGGGAGCGCAGTCATGAATACCCGGTCTCTGCGCTTCCGCATCACCGCATGGTATGCCGGGCTGCTGGCCGGGACCCTGGTAGTGTTCGGAGCCTCCGTCTATCTGGGCCTAGAACGATATCTCGACTGGACGCTCCAGCGAACCCTGACCTCGGAGTGCCGAACCATAGGCACGCAGTTGCTTTCACAATTACCAGCCAAGGACACTGCGTGGCTGGCGTTCGAGATCGGCGAGGATTACACCCCCGAGGTGAATGGCCGCTTTATACGCGTGAGCCGCGAAGGCGGGGGAATTGTGTACATGTCGGGCGCGCCCAAGGATGGCACCTTCGACCCGTTCCGAATTCCTTTTCCGGGCAACAAAGAGAAGGATAGCTCGCGAAAGCTTCAATTCGAAGCTGGCAATCGCCTGCTTATCCGCGCGATGACATTTACCACGCCCCGCGGAAGCCGCTTTCTGGTGGAGAGTGGGGCCCCCTACAATCAAATCGAAGTTGTCCTGCATGGGCTTTTGCTGACGCTTGCGATCTATATGCCATTCGTGGTGTCCCTCGCCGTGGCAGGCGGTTACTGGCTGATGAGGCGGTCTCTGCAACCCGTGGATGAGATCACTCGAAGAGCCGAGGGGATTACTTCCACCAACTTGAGCGAACGCCTGCCTGTGATCCGGACTGGCGATGAGTTAGAGCGGCTCTCTACATCTCTGAATCGCATGATTGAAAGGCTCGACGGCGCCTTCCAGCACATTAACCGCTTTTCCGCCGATGCCTCTCACGAACTGCGAACCCCTTTGACGATCCTGCAGTTGGAACTTGAAAGCATCGCCCAGAACTATCGCCGGGATGCGTCTTTGGGCGACCAGATCGGCAGCGCCCTGGAGGAAACCCATCGGATGTCCAAAATCGTGGAAAGCCTTCTGGCCATCTCGCGTCTGGACGGAGGCGAAGTGAAAATGGATAAGACCCGTCTGGATCTGGGTGAATTGGTGACATCCACGGCAGACGAAATGAAGCTGCTGGCAGAAGACAAATCGATCCGGCTGCGAATCCAAGCAGTAACTGGAATTCACGTAGAAGGGGACCGGACCCGCTTGCAGCAGGTCATCGTGAACCTTATCGACAACGCCATCAAATATACCCAAGGAGGCGGAAGGGTTGAGGTCAGAGTCGGCCGAGCGGGGAATGCGGCAGTCCTGGAAGTCTCTGACGATGGTCCCGGAATTCCAGCCCACGCTGTGCCCCATGTGTTCGAGCGCTTCTACCGCGCCGACAAGGCGCGGTCGCGCGCCAGTGGCGGAGCGGGACTTGGGCTCTCTATTGTGAAGTCCATCTGTGCCGCGCATAGTGCCGAAGTCAGAGTCTCCAGCCAGGAAGGGCGGGGGGCCTGCTTCCGCGTTGAACTTCCCTTGCTCGCTGTCTCTGCCGGCGATGGAAGCAGCGTTGCACTTCGGGAACTTTGAATCGCAACATCCGTTCTCGTCGCAGGCGTTGCGAGCCGAAAGAAACCCTATGGGCGGACCACCACTTCAGCCAGCTACTTTGAACGAACCAAAAAGGAGCGCTCGCCCGACCTCCGCGCGCTGGCAAATGATGGGGCTGGTCACAGCTACTGCCATCCTTACTTATCTCGACCGTTTGAACCTTAGTATTGCCGGCAAGTTCATCCAGGATGAGTTCTCGATCCCGCTAAAGACCATGGGATGGATCCTGAGCGCATTTCTGCTCGGCTATGCCCTCTCTCAGATCCCAGGGGGATACCTGTCGGACCGCTATGGCCCGCGAAGAGTGCTGATTGCAGCGATCTCGTGGTGGTCGCTTCTGACCGCGACGACTGCCTTGGCACCTCGGCTTCCCGTGGCTCGGTGGTTCGGGGTGGCATGGTCGTTCGCCGCGGTAAGATTTTTGGTGGGGATCGGCGAGGCGCCGAGCGCGCCCGCTTACACCAAGGTCGTGGCGAACTGGATGGGAAGCCGTCGCCGCGGTCTAGGCAGCAGCTTCAACTTGTTGGGCATAGGGCTCGGCGGAGCTCTCACGCCCATGCTGATCACATTCATCATGCAGCGTTGGGGCTGGCGGGCGGCCTTCTATAGTTGTGGGCTTCTGGGATTTGTGGTCGCTCTTGTCTGGCACATTTTTGCCACAGACCGACCCGAGCAGAATCCCCGCGTCAATCGAGAAGAAATCGAACTAATTGCTGATGGACGGTCCCGCCACAGCGAGGTCGGTTGCACGAGCGTGCCGTGGAGACGGATTATCACCAACCGCTCCATCATCGCTCTGGTACTGGGGTATTTCTGTCAGGGTTTCCCGATTTATTTCTTCCACACCTGGTTATTCATCTATCTGGTGAGAGTGCGAGGCTTTTCGTTGATGCAAGGGGGACTCTACGGGGCGACCCCCTACCTGGCGATTGCGTTGGCTTCCCCGCTGGGCGGCCTGTTCTCGGATTTCGCAGTTCGCAGATTCGGGAAGCGCCGGGGCCAGCGCATCGCGGTCTGGCTAGGAATGTTTTCCTCGGCCATCCTGTTGTGGGAAGGAGCTCACGCCGGGAACAAAGTGACTGCCATTTTGCTTCTCGCCGCGGCTGCCGGATGCAATATGTTCGCTGCGGTTACCTTCTGGGCGGCGTGCATCGACCTTGGTCAAGAACACTCCGGCTCGGTGTCCGGCCTGATGAACACCTTCGGGAATCTGGGTGGATGGCTGTCTCCAATCGTCACCGCCTACATCGCTTCAGAATTCGGTTGGACCTCCGCGTTGACCTTAGCGGCGCTCGTCACTGTGGGCAGTGGACTTTGTTGGGTGGTCGTGGACACCACACAGAGCATCGTGGATCACGGCAACCCGCCGCCATTGGAACTTCTCAAAATCAGAAGGTGAATTGAACGACCTCCCTGTGTTTGTCGCCTTTGCGGCACTGTCGCCTTTGCGGCACTGTCGCCTTTGCGGCACTGTCTCCTTTGCGGCACTCTCTAAGGAGCCGCTAATCCCCGCTAAGCAATTCCCTGCCCGCTGGGGTGAAAGCAGCTCTCCGCGTACATCCGAAGGGGCATAGTCAGGCGTACACCTGTGTTCTTCCGGGATGCGACGCCGACCCGTTTTTCACCTAAAGATAGCCCGGACAGCGCCGATAACCTAATTGACGAGCTGCGTCGCGTCGCGGTATCGCAGCTTCTCGCTCATCTCTATTTTGAGAAAAAAAAGGTTGGAGGAGTCGGCGTGCCCGTAAAGCGTGCCAAGGCATCTCGCGTCGTCAAGGCAGGGATCGCGATCCCCTTGGCTACCGCTTCGCTATGGCTTGCCGGCAAAGCGATCGGCGGCTCCGCCGCCCGCTCTGCAGATTTCATGCCGCACGGATACTGCTATCTGTGGGATCCGAGGATTGTCTGGCTGCACGTAATCTCTGACGGTCTGATCACGCTCTCCTACTACTGCATTCCGTTAGCTTTGGTCTATCTGCTTCGCCGCCGCCGGGATTTGCCCTTCAACTGGATCTTCGGCATGTTCGGCGTGTTCATTTTGGGCTGCGGCACGACTCACCTGATGGAAATCTGGACGGTCTGGCACGCCGCCTATCTGCTTGCGGGCGTCGTCAAGGGGATCACAGCGGCGGTTTCAGTGCTTACCGCAGTGATGCTTATTCCGTTGATCCCCAAAGCCATTGCCCTGCCCAGTACAGAGCAATTGCAGGGAATGAATTACGAGCTGCGCTTGCGGGTCGTCGAGCGCGAGCGGACCGAACAGCAGCTACAAGAAACTCTGGCGGCGCGGGAGCGGATGCTCGCCGAGTTGGCCGATAACAAGTCCGCCGTAGAAGACCTGCAGCAGGCTCAAGCAGCGGTGCGGGAAGGCCAGGATCGGCTGAATGCCATCATCCAGTCGGCGATGGACGCGATCCTCACCGTCGACGAGGAGCGTCGCATCGTGTTGTTCAACGCGGCTGCGGAGAAAATGTTTGGCTGCGCTGCAAATCAAGCGCTCGGCGGCCCGGTCGAGCGCTTCATCCCGGAACGCTTCCGCGCCGCCCATACCTCCCACATACGCCGCTTCAGTGAAATCGGCACCACCAGCCGCAGCATGGGCACGCTGGGTGCAATCTGGGGCAGGCGGGCGAATGGGGAAGAGTTCCCGCTGGAGGCCTCCATCTCGCAGGTCGCAAGCGGCGGAAAGAAACTGTTCACCGTCATTCTGCGTGACATCACCGAGCGCAAGCGGGCCGAGGAAGCGCTCAACGAAAGCCTGGCGGCCCGGGAGCAGGCGCTCAAGGAAGTGGCCGACCAGAAGTTTGCCCTGGACCAGCACGCCATCGTCGCCACCACGGACGTTCAGGGAACCATCACATATGTGAACGACAAGTTTTGCGCTATCAGCAAATACCCGCGCGAAGAACTACTAGGGCAAAACCATCGCATCCTCAACTCCGGCTACCATTCGAAGGAATTCTTCCAGCGGATGTATCGCATCATCGCGAACGGGCAAGTGTGGCGCGGCGAGATCTGCAACCGCGCCAAGGACGGTTGGATTTACTGGGTGGATACGACCATCGTCCCGTTCGCCGGTGAGGATGGCAAACCGCGCCAATACGTCGCCATCCGCGCCGATATCACCGAGCGCAAGCGGGCCGAGGAAGCGCTGAGGGAGAGTCTGGCCACCAGCAAGGTCGCGCTGAAGGAGCTGGCCGATCAAAAGTTCGCACTCGACCAGCACGCCATCGTCGCCACCACCGACGTTCAGGGAACCATCACGTATGTGAACGACAAATTTTGTGCCATCAGCAAATACTCGCGCCAAGAGCTAGTGGGTCAGAACCATCGCATCCTCAATTCCGGGCACCATCCCACGGAATTCTTCCGCCAGATGTACCACACCATCGCCAACGGCGAGGTGTGGCGGGACGAGGTCTGCAACCGCGCCAAAGACGGCTCGATTTACTGGGTGGATACCACCGTCGTCCCGTTCCTCGACGCCTACGGCAAACCCCGGCAATACATGGCGATCCGCGCGGATATCACCGAGCGCAAGCGGGCGGAGGAAGTGCTGCACGAAAGTCAGGAACGGTTCCGGCTGCTGCTCGACGGAGTCAAGGACTACGCCATCTACATGCTCGACCCCGAAGGTAACGTGATTAGCTGGAATGCGGGTGCGGCCCGCATCAAGGGCTATCTGCAAGAGGAAATTCTGGGCAAGCATTTTTCTTGTTTTTACACTGCAGAAGACCGCGAAACCGGTAAGCCCTCTCGAGAACTCCAGGAGTCCCTCTCCAAAGGGCGATTTGAGGAGCAAGCCTGGCGAGTCCGCAAGGACGGTTCCGCCTTCTGGGCCAACGTCGTGATCACTCCCATGTACGACGACGGCGGCACGCTCCGAGGCTTCTCCAAGGTCGCGCGCGACATTACCGAACGCAGAGCGGCGGAGGAAGCGCTGCAGGAAAGCCTGGCCACCAGCGAGGCTGCGCTGAAAGAGCTGGCGGACCAAAACTTTGCCCTGGATCAACATGCCATCGTCGCCGTCACCGACGTCCAAGGCACCATCACTTACGTGAACGAAAAGTTCTGCACTATCAGTCAATATTCCAAAGACGAACTTATCGGACAGAATCACCGAATCCTCAACTCGGGCCACCATCCCAAGGAATTCTTCCGGCGGATTTATATCACCATCGCGAATGGAAAAGTATGGCATGGCGAAATCAAGAACCGGGCAAAGGACGGATCGATCTACTGGGTGGATACGACCATCGTTCCTACCTTAAGCCCGGACGGCAAACCGCAGCAGTACGTAGCCATACGCGCCGATATCACGGAACGCAAACGAGCGGAAGAAGCATTGCGCGAGAGCGAAGAACGTTTCCAAGCTATGGCCAACGGCATCCAGCAGCTCGCCTGGATGGCAGAGGCCGACGGACACATCTTTTGGTACAACGCACGCTGGTACGAATACACGGGCACAACCTTCGAGCAAATGCAAGGGTGGGGATGGCAGAGCGTCCAGGATGCCGACATGCTACCCAAGGTGCTCGAAGGATGGAAAAGCTCGATTGCGTCGGGCGAGCCGTTTGACATGGAATTCCCGCTGCGTGGCGCCGACGGGCATTTTCGCATGTTCCTGACCCGTGTCATGCCCGTAAGAGATTCGGAAAATCGCGTGGTTCGCTGGTTTGGCACGAACACAGAAATCAGCGAACGGAAACAGACGGAGGAGCGGCTCGCGGGACAGGCGGAGGAACTCTCCCGGCAAGCCGAAGAATTGCTGCGCTCGCAGCAGGCCCTGGAAACCCAGACGCTGATGCTGCAGTCCGTGCTGGACAGTATGCAGGAGGGGCTGGTCGCCGCCGACGAGCAGGGAAGATTCATCATCTGGAACCCGGCCGCTACGAAGATTCTCGGCCTGGGCGCAACGAACCTGCGCAGCCCGGACTGGACTTCACATTACGGCGTGTACCAGGAAGACATGGTGACACCCTTCCCCGCCGATCATCTGCCTTTGGTTCGTGCCATTCGCGGAGAGGCGAGCAGCGCCCAAATGTTTGTGCGCAACCCCGAGCTTGATCAAGGGACTTGGATTGAAGCCAGCGGCGGTCCTTTGAAAGACAAGAACGGGGCGGTGCGGGGCGGCGTGGTGGCCTTCCGCGACATTTCTCAAAGGCGCGCCGACGAGCGCGAAATCCGCAAACTGAATGAAGAACTTGAAGCGCGAGTTGCGCAACGCACCGCGCAATTGGAGGTCTCCAATCGAGAGTTGGAAGCCTTTACTTACTCCGTTTCCCATGATCTGCGCGCACCGCTCCGCCATATTGGCGGGTTCTCCAAAATATTGATCGAAGATTTTTCCTCCGGGATGGAGCCCGAAGCCCGGCATCATTTGCAGCGCATAGAGGAAGGCACCCAGCGTATGGGCTTACTCGTGGATGAGCTTTTGAATCTGGCGCGAGTAGGGCGCCATTCCCTGAAGCTCCAAGCCATCAGCCTGAATTCGGTCATCGATGAGGTTGTGTCTCTGCTGCTGCCTGAAGCTGAAGGCAGAGTCATCAGTTGGAAGATTGCGAAGCTGCCACCTGCGACCTGCGATCCCATCCTGCTCAAGCAGGTTTTTCAAAACCTGATCTCCAACGCACTCAAGTTCACCCGCTCCCGAGAACGTGCCGTCATCGAAATCAATCACCAGCAGCAAAGCGAGCAGACCGTAATCTTCGTTCGCGACAATGGCGTCGGCTTCAACATGAAGTACCAGGACAAACTGTTCGGCGTCTTCCAGCGGCTGCATCGGGCCGAGGATTTCGAAGGCACCGGCATTGGCTTGGCCACGGTGCAACGCATCATTCACAAGCACGCAGGCCGCGTCTGGGCCGAGGCGGAACTCGATAAGGGCGCTACCTTCTACTTCACCCTGGCAACCACCGTCGCAGCCGGCGCGAAACCAGGCGGCCCGGGCGAGCCTGGTTCGAACGATCTAACCACCAAATCTACCGCCGCAGGAGCCCCCCAATGAACCCAAATGAAGTCGATATTCTTCTGGTCGATGACAGTCAAGAGGACGTGGATCTCACTCTCCATTCTTTGCGGACAGAGAATCTGGCCAACCGTGTTTTCGTCGCCCGCGATGGCGAGGAAGCTTTGGATTTCCTGTTCTGCTCTGGACCTCATGCCCAGCGATCTTTTGAGCAGCCTCCAAAGCTGGTTTTGCTGGATCTGAAGCTGCCCAAAGTCGACGGGATGCAGGTTCTCAAACAGCTCAAAAGCGATCCGCGGACCAAGACTATTCCCGTCGTCATGATGACTTCTTCCCGCGAAGAGCGGGACATGCTGAACGGCTACAACCTGGGCGTTAACAGCTACCTGCAGAAGCCGGTGGACTTCGACCAGTTCCGGAAAATGGTGAAGCTGCTTGGACTGTACTGGCTGCTCACCAATCAGGCTCCCGTAACCAATGGCATATCGCGAGCCGCCGAGCAGGGGAAATGAGCGGCGCCGGAACCAAACTCCAAACGGCGACCTCAGTCGGACCTAAACCCAAGCTGCGCGCCGTACTCGTGGAAGACAACGCCCTCGACGCTGAGTTGGTTCTGCGCGAACTGCGCAAAGAAAGCTTCGATGTCAGCGCCCTGATTGTCCAGGACGAAGCCGGCTTCGCAGAGGCGCTTCGCAGCCACTGTCCCGAAGTTGTGCTGGCCGACTACAACCTGCCGAATTGGACTGGAATGGAAGTGCTAAACATGCTCCGCCGCCAGAATCTCGATATTCCAGTGATTCTGGTTACGGGCGCGCTGGGCGATGTGAACGCAGTCGAATGCATCAGGCAAGGCGCCACCGACTACGTTCTCAAAGATGGTCTGGCGCGCCTGCCTGAGGTGATCCGCCGCGCCTTGCGGGAGAAATATGAACGCGGCTTGCGCCACCAGGCGGAAGAAGATCTGGCCAAAAAGGTGGACGAACTGGCTCGCTCCAACGCGGACCTCGAACAATTCGCCTACGTGGCGTCGCATGACTTGCAGGAGCCGCTGCGCATGGTCGCGGCCTACACCCAGCTTCTTGCCGAACGCTATCGCGGCAAACTCGACGAGAACGCCGACAAATTCATCGGCTATGCAAGCGAGGGGGCGCTGCGCATGCAGGTGCTGATTCAGGACCTGCTGGCTTTTTCCCGGGTCGGCCGGGCCAACGCCACGTGTTCAACCGTCGATTGCAATGTCGTAATGGAGGAGGTCCGGAAGAGTCTCGCTTCCGCGATTCAGGAGAGCAAGGCCGCCATCAACTTCGCAAGTCTGCCCACGGTGTGGGCGGACCGCACGCAAATGGCGCAGGTCTTCCAGAATCTAATTGGGAACGCCATCAAGTTCCGCGGGAAAGGGTCGCCGGAGATTTTCATGCACGCGGAAAAAGCCGACCCAAACTGGCTGTTCAGCGTGCGCGATAACGGAATCGGAATTGCCCCTGAATTCGCGGAAAACATTTTCGTGGTCTTCCAGCGCCTGCATGCGCGCACGGAGTACCCCGGCAACGGCATCGGCTTGGCGATTTGTAAGAAGATTATCGAGCGCGGCGGCGGAAAAATCTGGGTCGAGCCGCAGGCCGGTTCCGGTTCCACATTCAAGTTCACCATTCCGCTCGGCATCCCCGATGAGAAAGTCGGCAAGGCATGAAATCGGTACGCCAACTGCTCATCGTGGACGACAATCCGGCCGATGTGACTTTGGCCCGCGAAGCGTTAGAAGTATGCGCGCCCGGCTGCCAGATCCACAGCGTGGAGGACGGGGTCGAAGCGCTGGCTTTTCTGAATCGCCGCGACAAATATGCCAATGCGATCCGGCCCGACTTGGTGATCCTGGATCTGAATTTGCCCAAACGAGGTGGCTTGGCGGTTTTGGCTGCCATCAAAGCTGGTCCGGCTCTGCGCCTCATCCCAGTCATCATCTTTAGCACGTCCCAGCTAAGCCGGGATGTTATCCGCAGCTATGAGTTGGGCGCCAATTGCTACGTCTGCAAGCCGGGAAATCTTACTGAATTTTTTGCCGCTATGAAGTCGATCGAACAATTCTGGTTCGGCTCTGCGATTCTGCCGCCACGAGGAGAATAAACAAACAATGGATCAAACCACCACAACCGTATTGCTCATAGAAGATAACCCGGGAGATGCGGATCTGGTCCGCCTTCGCCTGGTGGAAGGCCAATCGCCGGTGAAGGTGAATTGCGTCAACCGGCTATCGGATGGCCTCGCCTCCCTATCCAGGGAAACACCATCGCTGGTGCTTTTGGATCTGAACCTTCCCGACAGCCACGGTGCGGAAACTTTTCGCCGCCTTATGGAACACTCCCCCAATGTACCGGTGGTCGTGCTCTCCGGCCAGGATGATGAAGTGCTGGCCATGAAGGCCGTTCATCACGGGGTGCAGGACTACCTGGTTAAGGGCAACATCTCCAGCAAGAATCTGGAGCGGGCGATGCGCTACGCCGTGGAACGGCAAGCGCTTCTGCGCTCTCTTGAGATCGCTCAGAAGCAGCAACTGGAGTTCAAGAATCAGTTCCTGTCCCACGTTTCCCATGAACTACGCACGCCTCTGACCTGTATTCACCAGTACGTGACTTTGATTCTGGACGGGCTGGCTGGCCCGGTAGTCCCCGACCAAGCCGACCACCTGAAGACTATTTTGAAAAGCGTGAATCAGTTGCACGCCATGATCCGCGACCTGCTTGAGGCCACGCGCGCCGAGAGCGGCAAGATGCGGATCGAGCCGCGTTGCGTCGCGCTTGGCGAACTTCTGCAGCAGGCGGCTGCAATGCTGCGCCCCACCGCGAACGAAAAGAAGGTTGGATTGGAGATCGGGCTGGACCAAAGGCTGCCCTTGGTGCAAGCCGACCCCGACCGCGTGCTCGAAGTGCTTATCAATCTGGTCGACAATGCGATCAAGTTCACTCCTGCGGATGGCGCCGTCATGCTGCAAGCCAGCATGGTGGAAGCCGATCCGGAATCAGTCTACATTTCAGTTAGCGATACCGGACGCGGCATCGGTCCCGAAGCCAAGGCCCTGATCTTTGAGCGCCTGTATCAGGATCCCGATTCGGTTGATAACAACCGTTCCGGATTAGGACTGGGCCTGTTCATCTGCCGGGAAATCGTCCGCCTGCATCAGGGCCGCATCTGGGTTTCCAGCGAACCTGGGCAAGGTAGCACGTTCACCTTCACTCTGCCCTCCTACTCTCTGGCCAAGTTGCTCGGTCCAGTCATCACGTACCAGGACCGTTTACGCCCGTCTTTTGTGCTGGTGCGCGTCGAACTCACACCACTTTCCAACCCTCCGCGCGGAAATTGGAAAGAGACCTGGCAGCAGTGTTTGGAAATCGTCCGGCGCTGCGTCTATCTCGACAAGGACTTGGTCTTGCCTCCGATGGGCACGTCCGGAGCTGCTGAATCTTTTTTTGTGGTGGCCTCCACCACTCTCGAGCGTTCCGGGATCATGACTACGCGCATTCGCGAGCAACTGGAGCGCGTCACCGATCTCAAAACCAAATGCGTCTTAACCATAACCACAGTTCCGGTTCAATTTCCGGACACCGGGACGAACGAATCCCTTGACCAGCAGGTGCAAACCGTGGCCGGCTGCGTAACTCAGTTGATTTTGACCAGCATGGAACGAAAACACCTGTCTGCCGGGAAAAGCACACAAAGCGCCAATTAACACACACATAAAAGGAGAACTGCAATGGCAAAACCGAAGATTCTGGTAGTCGATGATGATCCCGATCTAGTGCGTGCTATGCGCCTGCGTCTGCGCGCCAACAATTACGAAGTCTCCACCGCGACCGACGGCTATTCCGCCATCGCCTCCGCCCAGAAAGAGCGTCCCAGCTTGATTATTCTGGATTTGGGTCTTCCGGTCGGCGACGGCTTTGTGGTTCTGGAACGGCTGCAAAACAGCGACGTGCTCGCTGGTATTCCTGTCATCGTGTTGAGCGCCCGCGATCCCCAGAATAACGAGGAACGTGCTCTGAAAGCAGGGGCAGCAGCGTTTTTTCAGAAGCCCGCGGACAATGACGAACTGATGAACGTGATTCGCGTCAGTCTTGGGCCCGGCACCGCGCGGCCCGCCCCCTGGCCCTCTTAGCCTTAGCTATAGATGGATACGGGAGGAAAACGGCTCCGGGCCCGTGCTCGAAAGTGCACCTTGCGGCCAGCACTGGCCTAAGGCTAGACGGTGTGTAGCGACGCAAGGTTTCACTCCGGACTCCGCCGGATTACCGGTTCAACGACCGCAAATTTTGGGTCGGCGCCTGCCCTTTCGAGGAGGCGCTCCGGCAGAGTCATGTCTAATTCAGGCTTGGATTTGGCTGTACTTTCCACGTTCGCGCCATTCAGCTCGCCAGCCTGCTAGCCGACCGGTCGGCAGGTTCGCAGCCCAAAAGCTCGCCTTATAATCTTCCCACCCAATTAGATACAAGATTCCACACAAACCTCCGGAAAAGCGTACTCAGTTTCCACAAATCCATCTATAATCTTGGAACTTGCTTTAGACACGCCACTTAGGAATACCTGATCGGGAACTATCATGGCAGCGAACTTGCTCACAGAGCATCAGTCTGGCATTGATCTGCGGCTCACCAGCCCGCCTGTCGGGATGCCGCCGAAACCCATGAATCGGGAAAGCCAAGTTCGTTCCGTTGCCGTGCTGTTGTTCCTTATGACGGTGGCCGCCGTCGTCTTCGCGGCCTTCAATTTTAATTCAGAGTGGAAGTTTTTGGTTCCCGACGACGGCGTTTGGTGGGTCGAGCATGGCGGGCGACTCACGGCTGATCGGGTCGAACCTAGCGGACCGGGCGCCAAGAGCGGCATTAAGGCCGGCGACCAACTGGTTTCCATTAACGGACAGGAAGTTCAAAACATGTCGGGCCTGGAGCGCCAACTCTATCGTAACGGCGTCTGGTCCAAAGCCGCGTATTCCCTTCTCCGGCAATCCGTCCCTCTCGATTCCAGCGTCATACTTGTACCTGCCGAGCGTTCCCTCAACAACTGGCTGCGGCTGATCGCGCTCATCTACCTGGGCATCGGCCTCTACGTGCTGCTCCGCCGCTGGACCGCTCCCGGATCCACGCACTTCTATATTTTCTGTCTGGTTTCTTTCATCGCCTATTCCTTCAAATACACAGGCAAACTAAACGATTTCGATTGGGTGATTTATTGGGGTAACATCGCCGCCGGGGTGCTGCAGCCTGCCCTGTTTCTTCACTTCGTTCTGACCTTCCCTGAGAAGCGCCAGATCGTACGCAAGCACCCTCTTTTGCTGGCGCTGGTCTACGTGCCGGGAGCGCTGTTGCTGATGGGGCACCTCACCGCAATGCGTTGGCTTCAGGCCAGCGAACGCCTGCGCTGGAACCTCGACCGCATGGAAATGTCCTACGGATCGCTGTTCTTTCTGGCTGCGGCAGTCGTCCTCTGGTACAGCTACCGGCGCGCCAGCACCACCATTCTGCGGCAACAATTAAAGTGGGTAACCCGCGGAACCGTGCTGGCGATTGTCCCCTATACCCTGTTCTACGTTGTCCCGTATCTAATCGGGTCGCTGCCCGGCGCAACCATGAAGGTTTCTGCGCTGTCGCTGGCGCTGCTCCCGCTCACCTTCGGCTACGCCATATTCCGCTATCGCTTGATGGACGTCGATCTCATCTTCAAGCGGGGTGTGGTCTACACCCTTGCGGCGGCCATCGTTGTCGGTTTGTATTTCGGTCTGGTGGCAGGTGTGGCCCTTCTGGTACACAACTGGCAACCCAGTTCCGGTCCGGTAGGTCTCATCCTCGCCGTCGTAGTAACCGCGTTGCTGTTCGATCCGGTTCGCAAGTGGATTCAGGACCATATCGACCAGTTCTTCTATCGCACGCGCTATGACTATCGCCGCACCCTGCTGGAATTCGGCCGCGAATTGGGTTCGGAGACCAATCTGAATACCCTGCTTTCTTCGCTGATCGACCGCTTGTCCCGCACCCTTGCCGTCGATCGCATGGCGATTTTCCTGGCCGGCGACGAGGCCGGAAAATTTGCGCTCGCGAAATCATTTGGGCTGTCCGCCCCCGGCAGTATTGACTTTGCATTTTTGAGCGCTCCCCGGCCCGAGCAGGCTGGACATCTCTTCTTCGAAAACACGCACCAGGTGCCTCGGGAAACGCCCGCCGCCCAGCAAGCCATCGCCCGGCTGGACCTGAATTACTACATCCCCTGCCACGCGCAACATAAGACCATCGCCGTCCTCGGCCTGGGCAAAACTACCCAAGGCGACTTCCTCTCCAGCGAAGACATGGAATTGCTGGAAACACTGGGCGGTTATCTGGGCATCGCCATTCAGAACTCGCAGCTCTATGCCTCTTTGCAGCAGAAGGCGGCCGAGTATGAGCGCCTGAAAGACTTCAACGAAAACATTGTCGAATCCATCAACGTGGGCGTGATGGCTCTCGACATGGAAGACCGCATCGAAAGCTGGAACGCGCAGATGGAAGTGATGTACGCCTTGCCGCGCTGGCAAACCCTGACTCAGCCGCTGAAGGCAATTTTCCCGCCCGAGTTTGTCGAAGAATTCAATCGCATGCGCCGCGAACCCGGTATTCGAAATCTGTACAAGTTCCGTTTAAAGACGCCTGCCAGTGAAGTCCGCACCGTGAATGTGGCTCTGGCGCCGCTGGTTACCCGTAAATTCGAGGTCATCGGGCGGCTCATCATCATGGACGACATCACCCAGCGCGTTGATCTCGAAGCCCAGCTTTCCCAGGCCGATAAACTTTCGTCGATCGGTCTCCTGGCTGCCGGGGTGGCTCACGAGGTGAACACCCCTCTGGCCGTGATCTCCTCCTACGCGCAAATGCTCAGCAAGCAATTGCATGGCGATCCACAGAAATCGGGACTGCTCGAAAAGATCACACGGCAGACTTTCCGCGCCTCTGAGATCGTAAATAACCTTTTGAATTTCTCGCGCACAACCGGCAGTGAGATCGGCGATGTGGATGTGAACAAAGTGGTCACCGACACTCTGGCGCTGCTGGAACACCAGTTCAAGGTGGCCAAGGTCGAGGTTGAGAATGCGCTCGCCCCCAGGCTGCCGGCCATTCAAGGGAACGCGGGGAGATTGCAGCAGGTGTTCTTGAACCTGTTCCTGAACGCCAAAGACGCCATGCCCGGCGGCGGCAGGCTGCGCGTGGCCACTTTGAACGGCGAGAGCGTTAGCGTGTGCATAACCGACACGGGATCGGGCATCGCTCCCGAGCACATCCAACGCATCTACGATCCGTTCTTTACCACCAAGACCTCGCCCCGCGAAGGCCAGGCCCGAGGCACCGGCCTGGGACTTTCCGTCACCTACGGCATCATTCAGGAACATGCTGGAAAGATTCGCGTAGAAAGTCATCCCGGGGCTGGGACAACCTTCACGCTCGATTTCCCTCTAAGTAGAAAGGCAGTTCATTCCAAGGTTGAATATGTCTGACACAGCAGTTGTCTCTCGCGCGCCTTTGAACGAAACCCGCGGCTTGGCCGGCGCGGTGCTCATCATCGACGACGAAGCTGAGATTCGCGAATCTTTACAGACTCTGCTGGAGATGGAAGGCTTCGCCGTCGAGACGGCGGTCAGCGGCGAAGCAGGACTGCAGCGCATCGGCGAGCACCCTTTCGACCTCGTCCTCCTCGATCTTGCTCTGCCGGGCCGCGACGGCATGGAAATTCTGGCTGAGATTCGCGCCCACGAAACCCGCCTGCCGGTCATCATGATTACGGCCTATGGCACCGTCGAAAACGCGGTGCACGCCATGCAGTCGGGCGCCGCCAACTTCGTACAAAAACCCTGGGACAACGAAAAGCTTCTCGCCGATGTGCGCGCCGCCATAGGATGGCGCCGGGCCGAAGAAGAAAACGTCCAACTAAAGCGTGCTCTCAAGCAGCGCTACAACTTCGAAAACATCGTCGGCAAGAGCGAGCCGATGCTGAAGATCTTCGACCTCGTCGCGCAAGTCGCTAACAGCCGCTCGACCATCCTGCTGCAGGGCGAAAGCGGAACGGGCAAGGAAGTTATCGCCAAGGCGCTGCATCTGAATTCGCCCCGCCACGACCGGCCCTTCGTCCCCGTCAATACCGGCTCCATGCCCACCGACTTGCTGGAATCCACCCTCTTCGGACATGTGAAGGGCGCATTCACCAGCGCCATCGCCTCGAAAAAAGGCCTGTTTGAGATGGCGGACCGGGGTACGCTGTTCCTCGACGAAATCGCCACCATGGGCCTCGACACCCAGGCCAAGATTCTGCGTGTGCTGCAGGACCGTCGCTTCATGCATCTCGGCGGAGTGCAGGAGGTTCAGGTGGATGTGCGCATTATCGCCGCCACCAACATCGACCTGCGGCAGTCAGTGCGCGAAGGCCGCTTCCGCGAGGATCTGTTTTACCGACTCAACGTAATCACTATCGAGCTTCCTCCTTTGCGGCAGCGTAAAGAGGATATTCCCCTGCTGGTCGATTTCTTTCTGAAGAAGTACGCCGAAGAGAACGACCGTCCAGTACGTAACATCACGCCCGAGGCCTTGCGGCCTCTGATGTCCTACTCCTGGCCGGGCAATGTGCGCGAACTGGAAAACGTAATCGAGCGGGCCGTCGTCCTGTCTTCGGGAACCAACATCGGCATGGACTTGTTACCCGACAGCCTGCTGGGGCGGGGTTCCGCCTTCTCCCTTCACGATCCGCCCGCGGATGCTTCGCTGTTCGAAATCGTGGAAGACGTGGAGAGGCGCATCATTGCCGAGATGCTGGAGAAGTGCAACTGGAACCAGACCGAAGCGGCCGAGCATTTCAAAGTTCCACTCTCGACACTCAATCAGAAAATTCGCCGGCTCAGTATCGAGATCAAGAAAAAGACGCGAGGATAACAAAGGTTAGCGCGAAATTCACCGTCCTGCGAAAACGAGACCTCCACGAATTTGTCATCTAGGTTCATTCTGCAGGGCTGGCCTCGTCCTTTTACAGAATTCACAGCATAAAACACTGTCTTCGCGCCGGCATCTTAGTCCTGTGACCACAAACCGCAGCGACTCGAAGCCTCAGGATGGTACTCCTTCCGGCAAAGAACCACACTCTCCCCGAACATCGATCCTCGTCTGTGGCCACCCGCGAGGCGGAGAGACTTGGATTGCCCCGTGCGCACGAGCCGCGGTCGAACAGGACACGAAGCGGCTCCTGGAGTTGGTCAGTGAAATCAACCGTCTCCTGGATGCCAGAAAAAAACGTCTGGCGTATGAAACCGACGGAAAGACACTCAATAAAATTAAAACAAGTTGACATCGGTCAGCGGCTCACTTCCGGGGCGCCTATCTACGGAATTGACTGTATGCATCGACCGGCGAAGCTGGGGTAACCTGTCAGGTGCCTTTCCATAAGCTCGACGATCGCATCCGCGAACTGTGCGCCAAGGTTGTGGCCGCAGAAGGCAGTCAGTTAGAGTTGCTTATTTCGGAACTCAAGGCCGCACTTCGCGAACACAACAAGCAGCTCAGACAAATGGCCGCTGCCAAACTTGCCAATCTCTTGCCGCCTCGCAATAGGCCTTCTCTTTAGAACTTATGTCCGCAGTTCAGACAATTGATGAGTTGAAGCGGCAGGATGCAGGATGAAGGATGAATGATCGCTGAAGACTGGCTGCCTTCTCTGCTATAGTTTCGGGAAAGCATCGGCGGATTACTGCCGGGCTTTTCCGAGCCGCATGGAACTCACCTCGCCCACCTATTTCGCCAAACTGAAAATCCAGACGGTTCAGGATTACGTCCTGTTTTGCGTGCAAGCGGTGGCCAATCTGTTCCAGAAGCCTTTTTATTTCACTGACATGGTACGGCAGGCGGATGCAATCGGCGTGGGATCGCTGCCCATCGTCGTGCTCACCGGCTTCTTCACAGGAGCGGTGCTGGCGCTGCAGGCTTCGAATACATTGGAACGCTTCGGGTCGCTCTCTTTGGTAGGACAACTGGTTTCAGCTTCCATGGTGCGCGAATTGGGACCCGTACTCACCAGCTTGATGGTGGCCGGGCGGAATTCCTCCGGCATGGCCAGCGAATTGGGATCGATGATGGTGACCGAACAAATCGACGCCATGCGTGCCCTCGGCACCGATCCCATGAAGAAGTTGGTGACCCCGCGCGTCGCAGCCACAGTCTTCATGCTGTTTTTCCTAGCGATCGTCTCCGATCTGGTGGGCTTGGCTGGCGGAGGTTTGGTCGCCAAGGTGCTGCTCCATCTGGACGCCAGGCAGTATTGGTCTAACGCATGGCAGACGTTAATTTTTCAAGACGTGTTTATGGGACTGGTGAAGCCGGTTCTGTTTGGTTTCATTATCGCGACCATAGGCTGCTTCTACGGCATGAATGCGCGCGGGGGAACCCAGGGCGTGGGCCGGGCCACGACGCAAGCCATGGTCGCTTCTTCCGTGCTGATTCTCGTGCTCGACTTTTTCGTAACTCGATTTCTCATGGCCGTGCTTTCCTACCGTTAATCCGATGTCCGCGCCTACTTTGCCACTCGATTCCGCTTCCGTGATCACGAAAGAAGATCCCTCGCCGGTGGTCATATTTGAAGACGTTGAGCTGGGCTTTGCCGGAAATGAAGTTCTTCGCGGAGTCTCCTTTCGTCTGGCCCGGGGCGAAACTAAAGCGCTGTTCGGTGTTGCCGGCTCCGGAAAAAGCCTGATGTTGAAGCTTGTCATGGGACTCATCCGGCCGGACTCCGGGCGCATATTGGTGCTCGGGCACGACATCTCGCAGATGCGGGAAGAAGACCTGTTCACGTTGCGCGGCAAGATCGGAATTGTTTTCCAGGAGAGCGCCCTGTTCGATTCTCTCACCGTGCGGGAAAATGTTGCCTACCGGTTGATGGAAGAGCACGGGATATACGATCAGGAAATCGACCGCAGAGTACGTGAGGCCTTGCGCTTCGTGGAACTGGAGCAGACGCTCGATCTTGATCCCGCGGAGCTTTCCGGAGGCATGCGGCGGCGCGTGGCTATTGCGCGGGCCATCATTACGCAGCCGGAACTGCTGCTTTATGATTCGCCTACCGGCGGTCTCGATCCGGTAACGTCAAACACCATCATTGAATTGATTGTGAAGCAGCGTGATGTGAACCAGACCAGCGCTCTGCTGGTGACGCATCGCTTGCAGGATGCCTTCACCATGGCCACGCATCAGTACGATAAACAAGCCAACCGCATGGTGGCGCTCCCGCCAGGCCAGCATTGCGCAGTGCCCCTGAGCTTTCTGATTCTGCGCGACGGCAAAGTAATTTTTGACGGCGATCTGCGCGCCCTCACGCTGACCCAAGATGAGTACATCCAGGAGTACATCTCGTAGGAATCGGGTAATTTTGCAATTGGGTAATTGGGTAATTTTAGAACGGACCTGCATTTTACAATTACACAATTACCCGATTACTCAATCTCACTTCTCACTTTCCCGTCATCAGCCTTTCCACGTCTTCCGCTTTCGAAGGCAGCGCTTGGCTTAGATTAATCAGCTTGCCGTCCTGATCGACGTAGAAATCGTCTTCGATGCGCACGCCGAGATTTTCCTCGGGAATGTAAACCCCAGGCTCAATCGTGAAAGTCATGCCGGGGCCGAGAGGCACATTGTAGTCCCCAGGATCATGAACGTTGAGTCCAATATAGTGGCTGAGGCCGTGGATGAAGTATTGCCCCAGCGGCTGGCCGTGCAGATCTTTACCGTGGGTATTGATGTAGTCGTAAGCAACTTTGTAGATCGATTCGGGATCGTCGCGCTTCATGGTCGACTTACCTGACTTGAAGGCAGCCACAGCGGCCTGCTGCGCGCCCAGAACGATGTCGTATATCTCCCGCTGCCGCGCGGTAAAGTGGCCATTGATCGGCATCGTGCGCGTGATGTCGGCGGCATACATCGAATACTCACCGGCAGCGTCGATGACAACCACGTCCCCGGATTTCATGACATTGTCGTCGTCCGAGTAGTGTAAAACCGTTGAGTAATAGCCCGAGCCCACGATTGGGGCATAAGCTACGCGCTCGCAGCCGCGCTTACCCCATTCGTATTGCATAAGCGCGGAAATCTCCCGTTCGTTGACATTCGGCTTCACCGCCTTGAACGCCGCGAAGTGCGCCGCTACCGAGGCATCCACCGCTTTGCGGATCAGCGCGACCTCGCCCGCGTCCTTGGTGGTGCGCAGTGAAGAAAGCATGGGCTTCACGTCTTGAAAGAAAAGATAAGCATTGAGCCGCTTCAAAAATGCCAGCGGCTGAGTTGAAGGAGAAGTCTCGCCCTGCGAAGCAACATCGGTGTATATCGAAGGACGAGCTCCACTCACAAACCGGGCCACCTCATTGGGCAGTTGTCCCATGTCTTCGACGCGATCGAAGCCGGTAATCCTTGGCGCCTCGGGGTTCTCCGGGCCAAGCTTGGGTCCCGTCCATTTCTCCTGAGTCGAATTGCGTGGAGGAAGAAAGAGAATTTCGCTATAAGCGCGAGCGGGCATATCACCTTTTGCCTCGGAGGCCGAAGCAATTAGCAGAGCGGAGCCTGGTTCGCTCAGGCCAGAGAGATAAAAAAAGTTGTCGTCCTGCCGAAAGCCATAAAGGTCGTTCGGTCCGTCATTCTCGATGGCCGCAAAGAGAACGAACACGCCTCCGGCTTTCTTGGCGAGGGCTTCGCGGCGGGCGTGATAGTCGGAGTTAGGTTG
>WNFC01003459.1_pt1 | contig 22967 bp, 22 predicted proteins | sample 5400541 | NCBI WGS metagenome assembly WNFC01 (sample SAMN13153342, study PRJNA577476) | soil metagenome | isolation source: 120 cm saprolite under Douglas fir tree site 2 hole 2 replicate 1 | place: USA:California | collected 2015-04-18
ACGTCACCTTCGAACCGGGAACGCCCGAACAGAAAATCTTCAAGGACTGGCTCACCAACCGCTATCACGCCCCCTCTGACGACGTGAATCAACCAGTCGATATGCAAGCCGCCGCGCTCTACGAAGAGTTTACGCGCCGCTTGCTCCTCGAAACCGCCAACAACGCCGCGCCTCCCCGCTGGAAGCCGGACTCCTTTTTCCGCCGCTACGCCGCCGACTAAATTTCGATCATTTCCTCTGTAGGGTCCGCGCGGGCTCCAGCCAAGAACGCTGTCAGCGCCAGGATGACGCTTGAATGTCGAGTGAAAGTGAGTGATTCCAAACAGTTGTTGTTCTAGCCGCGCGCGTCCTTCTTGAGAAACGTTCCTTTCTCAAGCTCGTTGAACGCCTGCCGCAGCTGCTCCTGCGTATTCATCACAATCGGGCCATACCACGCCACGGGCTCCTCGATCGGCTTGCCCGACACCAGCAAGAAGCGGATCCCATCGTCGCCCGCCTGCACCATTAGTTCGTCGCCGCGATCAAACAGCACCAGTGAACGGTTGTCCGCCTCCGCGGGCGGTTTCGTGTCCGCCCAACTTACCGGTTCGGTCGGCACGGCGAGGGGTTCCGACGCATTGCAGAACTCTCCGTCGCCCGCGAACACGTACGCGAACGCGTGCCGCGTGACTTCCACTGGCAGCGTCTTCCTTCGTCCCGGCGGCACGGACACATCCAGATAAATAGGATCGGCAGCGATGCCGTCCACCGGTCCGCTCTTCCCCCAGAAATTTCCGCACACCACGCGCACGTGCGTGCCATCGTCGTCCTTGATCTCCGGAATATCCAGCGCCTTCACCTCTTGATAGCGAGGCGCCGTCATCTTCAGCGACGACGGCAGGTTCGCCCACAACTGAAACCCGTGCATCCGTCCGGCATGGTCGCCCTTGGGCATCTCCTGGTGAATAATCCCGCTGCCCGCCGTCATCCACTGGACGTCGCCCGCCGCAATTGCCCCGTGGTTCCCCATGCTGTCGCCGTGCTCCACCGTTCCCGCGAGCACATAGGTAATCGTCTCGATCCCGCGGTGCGGATGCCACGGAAACCCCGCCAGATAATCCTCCGGCACGTCGTTGCGAAAATCATCCAGCAGCAGGAACGGGTCAAAATCCGAAGTGTTGCCGAAGCCAAATGCGCGCCGCAAATGCACGCCCGCGCCTTCCGTCGTTGGCTTGGACTTGATCAGCCTCTTCACCGGTCGTATGGACATAGCCGTCTCCTTCCCCGAGAGTCTACCGATTGGATGCACTAACGCCAATGGTTTGTGACACAAAAGCAGCCGAGCCACAGGTAGGGCGTTTTCACGCTGCCGAGAAGCAGATCCGCTGGAGACGCGGCCAGCTGCCCGCGAACACTACGCTCCGATTGAGAAAAGCATCCTGAGGAGGTATTATGCGCGGGCCCGGAATCGGCCACGGAGGCACAGAAGCACGGAGGTTCCGAGAGGAGCGGCCATGAAAAACATGCGAAGAGTCCGGATTGCGACGATCTCGATTGTGCTTGTGCTGTGCGTTCCGCTGTGGGCGGAGCGGCAGGAAAAAACGGTTGAGAAGCCGGCCGCCGCTTCGGTGGCGCCCGCGGTGAAGCCGGGCGCGGCGGAGATGGACCGGCTGAAATTTTATCTGGGCGAATGGGAGTACACCGAGACATTCCCAAAGTCGGGGTTCTCCCCGAACGGCGGGAAGAACACCGGTGTGTACACCAGCAAGCTCGGACCGGGCGGGAATTCGCTGATCAACACGTTCCATTTGCAAGGGCCCGTCGGCGATTTTGAAGGATTGTTGGTCATGACCTGGGACGCCAGGGAAAAAGCTTACAAAGCGTATGCTTTCGGGAATGATTTTCCCGGAGCCCTCGTGGAAACCGGAACATTTGAAGGAGATGCCTTGGTTTTCCGCTCGGAATTTCCCGTGGAAGGCGCAAAGCTGAAATTACGAAACGTCACGCGGCTCACCGCGCCGGGAAAAATCGAGAGCGAAGAATACATGGCCATGAAAGATGCGCCGGAATCGTTGCTCGTGCGCGTGGAAGCCAAGAAGCGATAGCAGTTGCGGCTACCTACGGTGTTGCGGCTGCGCCACTATCCTTGAAACTGAGCTGAAGATAGCGGGAAGGCTTTTTCCCTGGAATCGATAGCGTTTCGAGCGAGCCGGCCTCAAGCCAAATCACTTCGCCTCCGCGGAGGGTCTTTGTGGGTTTGCCTTCCACCTCGATTTGAATTTCGGATTCGTTCAGCGTGATTAGCAGAGATTCTGTTTGCGGAATAGTTCCGAGCTTCCCGGCCTTCGGACTAGTTTGGATTTGATCCAGGGTAATTTCCGCGGTTTCAAACTGCGGCTCGATAAAATAACTCTTCTGTTTGTCCGCAGCCGTGGTCCGGCAAGGAGCGGCAAGACCATCAGGGACGATTTGCGCGCAAAGATTGCGGGGTTCGCCCTGAGGCTTCAATAGCTCGATGGTTACATTGTTGAGAGAGATCCCCGAATCCGTGCGGGCGATATGTGCGAAGCCGCCGCGGGAGTAGCCGACTTGTCCGTCCGTCATTACCAGATGAGCTTCGGGTTTGCCGGCGACGGCGTGGATGACGTCAGTGGGGCCCAGCGCCACGTAGATGTAGGGCAAGTCGTGCTGGTGAAGAAGAGTGGACTCGTGTGGGGGGATGTTCACGCGGAATACGCGGACGTAGGAGTTTTCAAAGACGAGCTGGTGATGCGGCTCCTTCGGGATGGGAACGGCGACCGGGGCCTGAGCGCTGAGAGAAAATGCGAAAAGAAGCAGGAGCGAGCAAAGAAGCGGCCTCATCTGTGACCTCCGTCGAAAGCAAATCCGCAGCGAAAAGAAAGATGGCGAGATATACTCGCCGCTACAAGAGCGAAAGCTGCCGGTCTGAAACCGGGCGCTACAAAAACAAGACCCGCGGGTCTAAAGACCGGTCACTACATGCGAAAAATTTCAAAGGCGCTCAAAGATGCCAGCGGCGCCCATGCCACCGCCGATGCACATGGTAACCATGCCGTAGCGCGTGTTCTTGCGCTGGAGTTCGCGGATGATGGTGGCGGTGAGTTTTGCGCCGGTGCAGCCGAGCGGGTGGCCGAGGGCGATGGCGCCGCCGTTGGGGTTGACGCGCGAGCCGTCGAGGCCGGCTTGCTGGATGACGGCTAACGATTGGGCGGCGAAGGCTTCGTTGAGTTCGATGACGGCGATGTCGTTGAGCAAGAGGCCGGCGAGCTTCAATGCTTTGGGAATGGCTTGAACCGGGCCGATGCCGAACTCTTCCGGGAGAACGCCGGCCGTGGCATACGCGACAAAACGCGCGAGGGGCTTGAGGCCCAGCGATTTGGCGCGGGAGTCACTCATGATGACGGTGGCGGCGGCTCCATCGCTCATCGGCGAGCTGTTTCCCGCCGTGACGGTTCCTTTCACATGAAACGCGGGCTTGAGCTTGGCGAGGATGTCGAGCGAAGTGTCCGCGCGGGGGAGTTCGTCGGTGGCGAAGACGAAAGTTTGCGTTGCGGCTTTTGGTGCAGACTTCGCTTTGGACGATGCGCCGTTGCCGTTGGGGAGAGCGGTGATCTTCACTTCGACGGGGATGGTTTCGTCCTTGAAATTACCGGCAGCGATGGCGGCGAGAGCTTTCTTGTGCGAAGCGGCGGAGAACTGGTCGGCCTGTTCTCGGGTGATGCCGAATTTGCGCGCGATGTTTTCCGTGCCGAGCCCCATGTTGATGTAGGCGTCGGGATAATTGTCGACGAGCCAGGGATTGGGGGAAATCTTGTTGCCGCCCATGGGCACCATGGACATGGATTCCGTGCCGCCGGCAACGATGACTTCGGCGGAGCCAGCCCGGATGCGTTCGGCGGCCAGCGCGATGGCTTGCAAGCCGGAGGAGCAAAAGCGGTTGATGGTCATGGCGCTCGTTTCAACGGGGAGACCGGCGCGGAGAGCGGCGATGCGCGCGACGTTCATGCCCTGTTCGCCTTCGGGCATGGCGCAGCCGAGGATGACGTCGTCAATCTCTTTGGCGTCGAGGCCGGGGACGCGGGCGAGCGCTTCCTTGATGGCGAGCGCGGCGAGATCGTCGGGGCGCGTGGCGCGGAGCGAACCTTTATAGGCCCGGCCTACGGGAGTGCGGACGGCGGAGACGATGACGGCTTCGGGCACGGCGGGACCTCGCAGGTGGAGAATCAGAGCCTATTGTTAGGTGAGGGGAACGAAAAAGCAAATGTTGGTGATTTCTAGTCAGGAATAACCGACCCTCCCTCCCCCCACTATTTTTGTAGCGATATGATCCGACAGAGTTTAGGGGGTGGGAAGCGGTTAACGATATGAGAGTAAACGAGTTAGCGCGATCCGCGGTGAATTCCAAAAGAATTGAGGTTGCGTTCGATTTCCCGAAACTGAGGAAAGGAAAGGGGTTAATGAGTGAGAAGCAAGACTTAGAGGAGGGCGCTTTAACCGCGGAAACCGGCGGGGCGACCATCCCAATTAACATGCCCCGAATATAGCATATCCGTTAAGTTAGTCAAAGCATAAACGAAGATGCTGAAGTGGGTGTGGTGTGATACCTGGTGTTAATGCCTTTCATCTCCACTTAGTCGCGGTTCATTACTCGGCGCGGAGGGCCTCGACGGGATCGACGGTTGAGACGCGGCGCGAAGGCAGGTAGCTGGCCAGGAATGCGGTGGCGACGAGGCCGACGGAGGCGGCGCCGTAGGCGACCGGATCGACGGGGCTCACCTTGAAGAGCAGGGACGACATCAGGCGCATCACCACGATGGCCACCGCAAGTCCGCATGCCACGCCGATGCCCGTAAGTGCCAAGCCGTGGCGGACGAACATGCCGGTGAGCGTTTTCTGCTGAGCGCCGAGGGCCATGCGAATGCCGATCTCGCGGGTGCGCTGGGAGACGGAATAGGCGATCACACCGTAAATGCCGACGACGCCGAGTAACAGCGCCATGCTGCCGGCAACGCCGAGCATGATGAGCGTGAAGGAGGTCCGTGCCATGGAGCGCTTATAGAAAAAATCGAGAGCGTGAACTTCGGCAAGGGGAAGATTGGGATTCATGGACCAGACGGCTTGCCGGACCTCGTTCAAGAAACTTTCCGAGCCGGTGCGGGAGCTGCGCAGGACGAAGGCAACATCGCGGAAAGCAAAGGAATCATCGCTTTCGAAATGATCCATCAGAAGAGGCCAATAAACGGACGTGGTGGCGGGCTTGTTGACGCCGTCATCGTACACATCGCCAACCACACCGATGATTTCGCGCCAGTCGTCTTTGGTACTGACGCGGATGCGTTTGCCGAGCGCGGCGGACGGGTCGTGCCAAAGTTCGTGAGCTACGTTTTCAGAGATCATGGCGACAGGGATTTTCTTGTAGGTGTCGTTCCAGGTGATCTCACGGCCTGCAACCAGCGGCATGCCCAGAGTGCGGAGAAATCCAGGTGAGACGAACTTGAAGCGACGGAGCGGCGGAAGCTGGCCTTCGGCATAGGTGCGGCCTTCGAGGAAGACCGGGTCGGTCCAGCCTTGGCCGGTCATGGGGAGCTTGGAGCCGATTCCGACGGAAGAGACGCCGGGAATCGCAGCGAGCCGATGCGAGATCTCCTCTTCCATGCGGACGACCTTTTCGTCTTCTTTTGCCTGCGCAGTGACAATCGAAATGCGGAAAGTCTGCAATGCGGCGGGCCCAACGAATCCGGGATTGACGTTGGTGAGGGCCCTGAAAGTGCGAATCATCAGGCCGGAGCAGATCAATAAGACGAGTGCGAGGGCGACTTGCACGACGACGAGGACGCTGCGCGCGCGATGTTGCTCCCTGCTCTGGCTGAGGGCGCGGCCACCCTCGCGGATGCCGGTGCTGAGGCGCGCCCCGGCGTGCTTGAAGATGGGAATGGAAGCAAACAGGATGCTGGCGAGGAGCGAAATCAGAAGCGTGAAAAGCAAGACCGGTCCATCGATGCCGATTTCACGAACGCGGGGAAGTCCCGCGGGGGCGATGGCGGCGAGGACGCGCAATGCGGCGTAAGCGAGGCCCAAACCGACGGCGCTGCCAAGCAATCCGAGAATGACGCTTTCGAGCAGAAGATCGGAGGACCATGCCGACGGAACCCATCAAGACCCAGAGGACGCTGCCGACGTCGCCGACGACGTCGCGCTTGAGTGGACGGACGTTGGGGCCAATCTTGGCGTCCTCGAAGAGCTTGATGCTGAAGCCCGGCGGGGCCGGAAAGGACCTCATAACGATGGGAAGCATGCGAGCAACGTCGGCGTTGACTTGCTCAAGGGTGACGCCAGGCATCAGCCTGGCGAGACCGTCGTAGCTGAAGTTGCCGAGGTTGACTTTGCTGCGGTCAAACTGGAACGGGGTAATCAGGGCGGAATCATCCCGATCCAGGAAATGAAATCGCTGCGGCAGGACGCCGATAATTTGCCGGCTTTTGCCATCGACGATTATGTTGCGGCCGATCGCGGAGGCGTCGCCGCCAAATTTGCGGCGCCAATAGCCGTAGGTGAGCATGACAGTTTCGGGAGCGCCCGGCGAATCGTCTTGTTTGGTGAAGCTGCGGCCCAGCAGGGGAGGAATGCCGAGGAGCGGGAGAGTGCCGTCAGTGACACGCAAGGCGGGGACCTGTTCGGGCTCGGCGACACCCGTCACACTTACGGAGTCACCCGAGTACATGCCGATATCCTGCATGGTGCGGTTTTGTTCGCGGTAGATGAAGTAGTCGGAGGGAGACATGTCGAAATCTTTGAGCTGGATGCCGGGCGCGGTATGCCAGACGCCGATGAGTTCATCGGGTTTGGGATAGGGCAAGGGCTTGAGGAGAACGCCTTCAAGCACACTGAACACAACGGTGTTGCCGCCTACGCCGGCGGCCAGTGTGATCAGGGTGATGGCCGTGAACATTGGGGCACGGCCGAGCCTGCGCAGGACGTGCTTTAGCTGGCTATTAAAGAATTCCATCGGCTACCCCCATCCTGACCGTGCCTATTCAATGGGCACACGCATTGCGCGATCTAACAAAGGGATACGACAAGGAGAGGGAGAAGTTCCCTAGAATCTTGTGCCCGGCGACGAATATCGACAGTGCTTTCGGTGAATCATGCTGGTTCGCCTAAGGATGACGATCTATTTATCTTTCCTTGAGAGGAGCGCCTTTGCGCGGAATGAAGATAGTGCCAGGAGGCTCGACGTCGAACTTCTTTGAGTAATTGCCCTGGTTGACGGCAATGCTGACGCGGCCGCGAGAATCGATGAACAGAAGCGAATTGCCGACGGGGACATCCATGAAAGTCTTCACGTAAGGGAGGGTCACCGATTTTTTGTTGATCTCGACCCTGAGTTTGTCGCCGAGGTTGTAGCCGAGCTGCTTGAATTCGTCGCCGGGAATATCGGTGAGCAGGGAGCCGAAGGGGTCGTCGAGGGCGATGATGTCGCCGGCGATGCCCTTGTCGATGGTGGTGGAAGTTTTTGGAGTGAGGCGGACGAGTTGAGGAACCTCGGGGCCGACGAGATTGTAATCCCATCCGGCGGCGAGGTGCGCGGCTGCGGGAGAAAAGATATCGCGGCCATGAAAAGTAGAAGAAATGGCGGACTGAATCATCCAGTTTGAATTGGTGATCTCGCGTGCGGAGTCCAGGCCGTCGCGATCCATCACCGGGGTGATCAGGCCATTGTCTGGAAGAACAAAAAACTGAGCCTTTTTTGATTTCACCATGATCGCTTTGCGCGAGGTACCAACTCCAGGGTCGACTACCGCCACAAATACCGTTCCGGCGGGGTAGTAAGGGGACACCGCCTCCAGGAAGCGCGCAGCCTCTTCGATCGAATACGGCGTCACCTGATGGGTGATGTCCATGATGCGCGCGGCCGGCGCGATGCCGACCATGACGGCCTTGCAAACGGCCACGGAGTCGTTGGCCGTGCCGAAGTCGGTCATGAAGACGATGGTGGGACGCGCACCCGACGGTGAGAGGGACGTGGAAGCTGAATCATTCCGCCCCGGAGCCTTCGAGCAGGCGGCGCCGAGCAGAGCGAATGCGAGCAGCAGCAAGACGAACGGACGAAGGCGTGAAACCATCAATCTCCCCTGACGCTAGAAGAAAAAAGTATACAGGAAGGCCACCAGGAAAGCGGGCAAATCCCCGTGTCCGGCGATGGTTCTTGATGGATTGGATTCGGGAAATAGTTCCAGTAGACTTAACTGATTTCGCAGGGAAGCTAGCAAGAAAAAGCAATCCTGCCCCCTTCCCGAGAAGGCCCCGGGCGACAGCGTAAGCAAAATTTAAACAAAGGAGAACTATTGTGCGCCAAAGCGAATGGGTTACAGGGATGTTGTGTTTCTTCGCGGGGAGCGTGATGGCGGACCAGGTAACGCTCAAGAATGGAGACCGGCTGACAGGAACGATCGTCAAATCGGATGGCAAGACACTGCTCATCAAAACGGAGTTCGCGGGCGAAGTGAACGTGCCATGGGACGCCATGAGCGCCATGGTGTCCTCCCAGTCGTTGCACCTGGCTTTGAAGGATGGACAGACGATCGTCGGGACAGTGACAGCCGCGGACAATAAATTCGATGTCGCGACCAAAGAGACGGGACCGGTTACGGCTTCCAAGGATGCCGTGGCCGCCGTGCGCAACGACGCCGAACAGAAAGCCTACGATCAGCAGGTCGAGCGCTTGCGCCATCCTCATTTGCTGGATTTCTGGAGCGGGATGCTGGACACCGGGCTTAGTTTGACACGAGGAAATTCTGATTCGTTGACGTACTCGCTGGCGAGCAAGCCGTGCGTGCCACGGAGCGCGACAAAATTACGGTTTATTCCGATGCCATCTATAGGAAAAGCAAGGTGAATGGCATCAGCAGCACGTCAGCGCATTCGATTCGCGGGGACATCCGCGGAGATCTGAACATGAGGGAAAAATGGTTTGTGTTCGGGTTTACGGTTTTCGAGTACGACGCTTTCCAGCATCTCGATTTGCGCAACGTCCTGGGTGGCGGCCTGGGGTATCACGTGGTCAAGACGGAAAAGACGACGTTCGATCTGTTCGGGGACGGTGACTTTGAACAGGAATTCTTCTCGCCCAATCCGCCAACGGTGCCCACCAGCCTGACTCCGAAAGAGCGGAGAAATCGTGGTTGGGGAAGAACTGAACACAAAACTGAGTAGCCGGATGACGCTGAGCGAGCGGTTTGCGTTCTATCCAAACCTGCGCAACACGGGGAGCTACCGCTACCAGTTTGACACCAGCGCGGCCGCGAAGTTGAAAAATTGGCTGAGCTGGCAAATCACCTTCAGCGGCCGTTTCCTCGGCGATCCGCTGCCGGGCTTGAAGCAGAATGACTTGCTTCTCTCGACCGGCGTGCGGTTGACACTTGGCAGGGGCGCGTTCTAAAGAGGGACGCAAGCAGGATCTCTATCCTTAACAACGCAAGAGAAAAAGAGGGGGCGACTATGGGATTGATTTACTGGATCGTGGTTGGGCTGATCGCCGGGTGGCTTGCCGGAAAAGTGATGAAGGGCGGCGGATACGGCGTGCTGGTGGACATCGTCCTTGGCATACTCGGCGGCATCTTCGGTGGCTGGCTATTTGGGATGCTCGGTATTTGGCCAGGCGGAGGCATAATTGGCTCGATCATCGTTGCGTTTGTCGGTGCGGTGATTCTGGTATGGATCACGCGGCTGTTGAAAAGGGCGTAGCCCAACATCGAGAGAAATTAAAGCCGGTTCCAAAGGCCGGAAGAGCTGGCGGAGCAAATCGCAATTATTTTGAGAAAACCCTAGTGAGATTTGCCGATGTCTGGGTGCGTGACCAAAAACCACTCGACGGCCGGTCCCCGCTGGTACTTCAGGAGCGTGCGAGTTGATTGCGCGGCATCGGGTTTTCCCAGTTTTTCCTGGGTGATGGCAAGTTGCTGGAGGGCCAGCGGCGAACGGGAATCCGCGGCCAGTTCGTCGGCGGCGTTTGAGAAATCACCTTGTTGAAAAAGAGCAAAACCGCGCGCAGACTGATAAGCATTTTCGACGACAAGATCACGGGAAGATGTCGCAAGGCTTGCGAGTTTGGAGATCGTGCTGGTCGCAAGGTCCGAGAGGCCGTTAAGCGTGGCCACTCGCACGTGTTCGCGGAGAACCGCGGCGCGGGCGATCCCGCGGTCCGATTCGCTCATGCCGGCTAGAGGCTGTTCCAAGGAAGCAGCAAGAGCGCCGAGCTGCTCGACTTCATCCTGGGCATTGCCGGCAAGCATGGCGCGTCCCAAGGCGATGGCAAATTGCATGTTGGGTTCTTTTTTGTCAGCGGCTTGTTCGGAGAGAGCGGCAAGCTCCTTGCGGCCCGCGGCAGCGTTTCCTTCCCAGAAATAAACAAGCGCCTTCTGATATTTGGCGTTGAGTTCGTCGCGCGGATTCTCCGCGATTTGAAAGGCCCGGTCATATTCTCTTCGTGCGCCGCTGAAATCACCCATAAGAGTTAGCGTGTCTCCGAGTCCGATCTGGGAGGCGAAGTAGGTGGGATCGATCTGCAAAGCCGCACTGTAATGCTCCAGGGAACCGCGATCATCGCCGGAGGTTCGCAGAACCTCACCGAGCGAGTCCTCAGGATTAGGGGAGCCGGGTTCCACTTCCGCGTATCGTTTCAGGGAGGCGACGGCGTTTGCGATCTCACCGGCTTGGGCGTACACATAGCCGAGTCTGTTCAGGACCGCGGGAAAATTCGGATCGATTTGCAGTGCCGTCTCCATCATCGTTCGCGCCCGATCGTAGTCCTGCTGGAGATACAACCACTCCGCAGTCAGGTAAAGGACATGCTTGTCCTTAGGGTAGTGCTTCAGGAGGTCGTTCATGTTCATGATCGCGGGAAGAAGGTCGCGCTCCTGAATGCTGGTCATCCAGCGGACAAGGAGTTGCTCGTCAGACGTGGTACGAGGGAGAAGAGATTTGGCTTTCGCCAGCGCCGCCGAATTGGGAAGACCGCGCCGGGCAACGAAGGAAAGCAGCGCATAACCCAGTGCCGATTGCGGGTCCTTTTCCGTGGCGTGACGGGCATTCACTATTGCGTCGTCATACATTGAGTTTTCGTACTTGTCCCACGCCAGTTCGATGAACTTGCGGGCCTCTCTGGATTCTGTGGAGAGAGGGATGGCGCCGAAGAGATGCTGGCCAGCGGACGACACGGGCGGGGTCTTCCTGGCCGCGCGATTTGCGGTTTCCGCGACGTGAGAAGCGGGCGCTTGCGCCAATGCACCGGTGGCAAAGAGCCAAGGGAAAATCAGAAGGAAATAGCGCGCCGCGAAACGTTTCATGGCAAAACACTCTCCGTTTCCGAAAGGAACAGAATGAGCCCTGATTGAGAACGTAGCGCGGAGTACGGGCGCGCGGATACTGGCCTTTAGTATAGGTGTGCGTGATGATAAAGAAGGGGTTAACCGATTGGCGACAAAAAAGGGGAGGCGCACAGTTGGGCACAGGGCCAAAAACCGGTACTTGCTCCGCACAATGACGGTTGCACATACTGTTGGTAACCTGTCTGAAAGTGAGCGTGGTAGTTATGAAGCAGAGCGCCCGTGGGAAATGGCTGCGAATCACGGCCCTCTTATGTATTGCTTCGATGCCCGGCGGTTCGACCGTTGCAGCAATCAAGAATTTGGCGGTGGTCATGTCCACGGGGAGCAAGCTCTCGGACGTCCCACTGGCCGACCTCATCAAACTTTGCAAGGGCATCCAGAAGGCCTGGCCGGACGGAAAGAGTTTCACTCTCGTAATCAAGAATCCCGAGTCTCCTGAGATGCGCGTGGCGGTGCAGAAACTTTTCGGTGACCCCAGCGGCGACCCCAAGACGGCGATCGCGAAACTGAACGAGTCCCGCGTGACGGTAAAGATCGTGGGCAGCGACGAGGAGTTGCTGCGCGCGGTGGAATCCACGCCAGGGGCAGTGGGAATTCTCGACGTTTATTCCATCAACAGTTCGGTCAAAGTCCTCCGCGTGGATGGCAAGCTGCCCTTTGACGTGGGCTACGCTCTAAAAGGGAATTAGCTTACGTTCTCGAAGAACTTCCTGAAAACACCCTTCCATCTATCGGTTGAAGTCGCAGGAACCCAGACCGAAGCCTTCCTGTCGATCGCCAAATCCGCGGATGTTCGTTAACCCTGGCAAGACCGGCCGGTAACCATTTGCAATGTGAGCCGTTTCAAGCACGAACGCGTACTCACCGGTGGGCGTAGGTAACATCGGTAGAAACTTGAGACGCATGCAGTAGGGTCATGCAGCCCGAAAGGGAAGTGATCACGCAAGAGGGATGGCCCTGAAATCTAGCTGATAGGATAGGCATGCGATGAACGTATGGGTGCAGGGAGTCATTACGGATGAAGATTCAGAAGGCCTGTACGTAAGGACAGGTTTTCAACAGCTAGTACAGGGAAAAAGGGGCGAAAACTGGGGCGAAAATCGAGTTCTGTATAACATATTTGTTTTGTGTTACTTAGAAAAGCCTAAGGTAGAGAGTAGTGGTACTAGGAGACTGGTTTGGAAGCCAAAATGTATCTTCTGTACCATCGCTTTTGGGGCTCGGAACCTGTCAAATAGGACAGGTAAGAGGAATCGCGTCAGAACTTTGGGACAGTGTCCGGCATCTAAGCAAGTGGCGAAAAAAGGGACAAAGCGAAACATAGATTAAGGGCCAGTGTTAGATCGAGCGGGGAACGGGAACAGAGGGAAGATGAACACCAAGGACGAGAGTCGAAAGTGGATGTGGATGTTCCTGGTAGCGCTGGTTTCGCTGCAAATGTATTTCGTGTGGGAATTGCTGGCGGTGTTCGCACTGTTTGCCGTTGGATTTGCGGCTATCGCTTTTGCGGTCGGAAGCTTGTACATGCTGCACCGCGGCTGGGCCTTGGCCGTGGAGCGCATCGCGGACAGCCGGCACCCGGTTATGGTGGCCATGCGGCAGGGCATCTACACGATCGAAGACGTGGCGCGCAGAACGATTCGGCGCCCGGGTTCTGCGCCAGCCCGCTAAGTTCTTGACGACCTTCTGGCCTTGGCCAGAGCACACGCAGAGCTTGTCACCCTGCCTCCTTCAGGACTGACACAGCCTCGGCGACAATAGGAACGAAGAAAAAGGGCCAACCGTCCTCTAGAGAGCGGTTGGCTTTTTTCTTTTGCGGGGAGAAGAGATTTCGTGCCGCGGCCGCCTCGTGATCCTTCGGCCGCGACAAGTTGAATCAACCCGTCGCTCAATTTGTTGAGGATTGACCGGTCCCAAGGATGTGCCGGCAGCGCCGGCTTCTCCGGGCAATTGTCCATCCATCAATGAGTCAGGGGATCGACGTCGGGATCAGGAATAATTTCCCCTTCATCCTGAGTGCGTGATTCGCCGTCCGCTTCGAACAGAGTCTTCCCGTTGTCTTTGACGAGCCCGTCCAAGGTGGATTTCGAATGCTCATCCACGGCACTGACGGCGGCCACCAGGCAGGAGTACAGGAAAGCCTTCATTCCTTTGCGGAATTGCTCCGTGGAACGCTGGGCGGAACGGGCAACTTCCGTCTCCAAAGCCTGGCGACGAGCATCACAGGTGGCGCGGCTCTCCGCGTCGAGTGAGGAAAGGGCAGAAACCGCTCGCTCCTTGGTCTCGGCGAGGACGGCATTCGCAACCTGGTCCGTCTGCCGCTGGAAGACCCCAAGAGCGGAATTCACCGCGCTCTGCACCAGCGCTTGCACTTCCGCGGAGCGCGCATCGAGTTTCAGGAGCGCCTCCTGTATTCCAGCCTGGGTATTCTCCAGCATGAGCTGGTAGCGGCGGTCGGCGGAGCGGGCGGTCGCCGTTTCGAATTGGGATAGGGCCTGGGCCACGGCTTCGTTAAGGCGCGCTTGGATCCGGGGTTCCCTTTCGAGTGTCATTCTTTCCACAAATTCCTGCGACCTGGCCAGTTCGTGCCGCAACTCCGCCGCTTGCTTCTCTAGCCGCTGCGCCATCTCCTCCGCCTGGCCGCGGTATTTTTCCATTTGTTCTTTCCAGTGCGAGGCGATCTCGCCGGTGAATTCCTCCTTCGAGGAAAGCCGCATCGCCTCCACCCGCGTGGGGAAAAGTTCTTGAATCTCGCGCACGCTCGAGTTGCGTACGTCATCAATCGAACTGAGCGCCTCGCGCACCGCTTCATCCACTTGGCGCGCCATCGCCCCCTCGACTGCTTTCTCTGCCGCGAGCTGCAGTTTTCCTTGCAACGCAGAGATGAGTGCATCCGGCGTGACGACCACGCGTTTCGGCTGGGGGGCCTCGGCCGCCCTCGGAGCCTGCGACTTCGTAGCAACCGGCGAAGGAGATGGAAATGTAGCGACCTCGGCCATCTTGTGCTCGGCATTCGCCGGCAGTTCGTCGATTTTTAGCGTCCTGGGCGGGGGATCCAGCGCAGGCGCGACCGCCGTTGCGAATTGCGCCACGGTGGTGTTCGATCCCGCCACCTTCATCCAATCCTCAGGGGGCGTAACAATCCCCCAAACATTCCCCGGGTTTTCCAACTCCACACCGACTTGCTGCAATTCCCGCAAACTTTGAGATGTGTGGACCGAGCGCACTCTTGCGCGTACCGCCGGGGGCTTCGGCTCGACTTCCAAGCCCACCACCTGCAACGTAACCCACGATCCAACGCCGTAATCGTGCCGCGAGGGATACCGGCAGCCATGCAGGTTCAGGCTGGTCGAGACCGTTCTTTCTACAAATGGCTCGCCAAGGCGGTTCTGACCGAAAACGATCAGCGGGACGGACCGCTCGATGCGCGTGCTGCGCCGCGCGTCTTCTCCCACGGAATTGCGAGGTGGATCAATCAGAGACGATTGGCTCACGTTTGCTCCAAAGAGTTGCAGCTCCTAATGCCAGACATCTTTTCCGCAGGGAGGCAAAACTAGATCTAAGTGTGAAGCAGCTTCCAGCACATCTGTCGGCCGTGCGCCTCTCGCGGAACCCCAGGTGGCAAATGTTAGCCGAAGCCCGCTTCATTGTCGATATTTGCGTGGAGGGTTCCCGGAGGGTTCCCGGATTCCGGCAGTTCAAGTCTTGTCGGACACTTTCAGGAGGCGACGAAACTTCCTGTTTCTGATACCCTCTTGCGTCTTTGAAGGAGGAACTCTCTGATGCGTCTGCTTATTGCGTTTGGTTTGAGTCTCGTAATGTCAATGTTCGCCCTTTGTCAGACCCCACACCGCGTTGCCATCCTTGCGGGAAAGCTGATTGATGGGAAGAGCGATAAGCCGCTCGAGAATGTGCTGATCGTAATCGAGGGCGACAAGATCGCGTCCGTCGTGGCAGGAGCAAGCGCGCCCGCCGGTGTGGAGGTGATTGACCTTTCGAAGGCCACCGTCTTGCCTGGTTTCATCGATACCCATACGCACGTCCTGCTGCAAGGTGACATCACAGCCGAGGAATATGACGTGCAACTGCTGAAGGAATCGATTCCCTATCGCGCGATCCTCGCCGCGCGCAACGCGCAGATCGCGCTTTCGCACGGATTCACGGCCATTCGCGACCTGGAGACGGAAGGTGCGATGTACGCGGACGTGGACGTGAAGATGGCGATAGCCAATGGCGAAGTGCCTGGCCCGCGCATGCAGGCGGCCACACGCGCGATGGCTCCCACGGGAATGTATCCGCTGCTTGGTTATTCCTGGGAGCTAAAGGTTCCTACCGGTGTGCAGTACGTGGACGGAACCGACGGTGCGCGCAAGGCCGTGCGCGAGCAGGCGATGTACGGCGCCGATTGGATCAAATATTACTCCGACCGCCGCTACCACTTCGAAGCCGACGGGGTGCTTCACTCGATGGTGAATTTCACCGATGAAGAAGCAAAGGCCATCGTGGACGAAGCGCATCGCATCGGCAAGAAAGTGGCGGCGCACGCGATTGGCAGTGACGGGATCGCCGCTGCGCTGCGCGCCGGCGTGGATACGATCGAGCACGGTGACGGGCTTACCGACGCCCTGATGGACGAAATGGCTAAAAGAGGGATTTATTGGGTACCGACGATCACCGTTGGCATGTATGTCGCCCCAGGGCGCGGCGGCAACTGGCCGAAGATGGCGCAATTGCAGCGCGAAAACTTTCCGAAAGCCATCAAGAAGGGCGTGAAAATCGCGCTGGGCACGGACGCCGGCGGCTTTGATTGGAAGGTGCTCAACCAAGCCAAGGAATTCGAATACTACGTGCAATATGGTATGACCCCACTGCAGGCGATTCGAGCCGGCACCTCAGTCCCCGCCGAGCTTCTTGGCTGGGGCGACAAAGCGGGTACCATCGAGGCCGGCAAGTGGGCGGACATTGTGGCCGTCAGCGGCGATCCGCTGAAAAATATTAAAGAGCTGGAAAATGTGAAATTTGTGATGAAGGGCGGGTTTGTTTACAAAAACGAAATGCGCTGATTCGGGGTCTTCTTAGTAGAACGCCACGCCGCCATCGACGTTGACGGACTGGCCGGTCATCGCGCTGGATTGCTCCGAGCATAGGAACAGTGCGGCGCGTGCGATCTCCTGCGCCGTCTGTGCGCGGCCCTGTAGCAAGCCGTTCAGAAAGCCGGCCAATTGTTCATCCTCGTTCACACCCATTTTCTTTGCGAGCACGGCGCCCAGGTCCTTCGACATCTGCGTTTCCGTCACCGGTCCTGGGCAGATAGCATTCACGCGTACGCCTTTTCGCGCTCCTTCCGCGGCTGTGACCCGCGTCAGCCCCAGCATCCCTGCTTTTGCCGCGGCATAGCCCGAGCCCCACGCGTAGGCCGCCTTCGCCGAGATACTTGAGATGTTCAGGATCACGCCAGACTGCCGCGCGTACATTTCCGGCAGGACCAGTTTCGACAACAGAAACGCGGCGCGAAGGTGAACGGCAATTACTTTGTCGAAATCCACCAGCGGATAGTCTTCAACGGGAACCACGGGGCCATAGTGTCCCGCATTGTTCACCAGGATGTCGATCCTGCCGAACTTTTCTCGCGCCGCAGCCACGGCTTGCGCGCAATCGGATTCCCGCGATAAATCTGCCGTGGCGTATCCGCTGCGGCCTCCGGCACGCGAAATCTCCCCCGTTGTGGAGGCGAGTTCCTTATCCGTGCGTGCCGTCAGAAACACCGCGGCGCCCTCTTTCGCAAAAAGATGCGCAATGGCGCGGCCAATTCCTCTGCCCGAACCAGTGATGAGTGCGACCTGATCTTTGAGCAGCATAAGGACACTGAGAATAGAAGGAAGGAAGCGCCGAGGCAAGCAGGCCAGCCATGGCGCTCTCCAGCCTGCTCCCAACGCGCTAGCCAAAAACTGTACCGCAGTTCACGCGCAATTCCCCCGGGCGCGAATCTAGTAAGGCCTTACAGTTTTCTCCTAGGCCGTATTTCAGGTATTTTTCTCCTAGACCGTATTTTATGTATTCGCTAGCCTGGTTCAATCTGCCCCGGCGTCTCGCTCCCTGCTTAGCCCAGCCGCTGAGTTCAATATCGAGGGTAATGCTAATGCGGCGAATCGCCGTCTCATGCTCAATCATAGTCGTTCTCATTGCGTTCTCTTTCGCGGGGTGTGGCGGCAACTCCATCACCGCTTCCGTAAATGGGGGCGGGGCAGGTGGCCCCTATGCAGGCGTGGACGTCCTCACGTATCACTACGACAACCAGCGCACTGGCCAGAATCTGAATGAAACAGCGCTGACTCCGGCGAACGTGAATTCCACGAAATTCGGAAAGCTTGGAGAATTCCCCGTGGATGGCAGGGTGGATGCCCAGCCTCTCTATCTTTCCCAGGTGACCATCGGCGGGCAAAAGAAGAATGTTCTTTACGTCGCTACGGAACACGATTCCGTCTACGCCTTCGACGCCGACTCCGTCAGTGGCGCGACCGCTTCGTCCTTGTGGAAGACGTCAACCCTCGGCAACAGCGAAACGCCGAGCGATCCGGTGGGAGGATGTGCCCAGGTCTCGCCGGAAATTGGCATCACCGCGACGCCGGTCATTGACCGCACGCGCAATGCCATCTACCTCGTGGCGATGTCGAAGAGCACGCCTGGAACCTATTTCCAGCGCTTGCACGCGCTCGATTTAACTACGGGCAAGGAGCTCTTCGGAGGCCCGCAGACGATCACGGCAACCTATCCCGGAACGGGCGACAACAGCTTCGGCGGAAACGTCGTCTTTGATCCGAAACAATATAAAGAGAGGCCCGGCCTGCTGGAGATCAACGGAAAGATTTACACCACCTGGTCCTCTCACTGCGACCATCGCCCTTACACCTCATGGGTCATGGCCTTCAGCGCGGACAACCTTGCCCAAACGAGCGTTTTGAATCTGGTACCAAACGGGAGCGAAGGCGGAATTTGGATGTCGGGTTCCGCTCCTGCCGCCGATTCGCCGGGGAACATCTTTTTCCTGGAGGGCAACGGCGATTTTGACACCACTCTGAACGCTCAGGGGTTCCCATCCAACGCAGATTGCGGAAATTGTTTTGTGAAGATTTCCACCGAGGCGGGTCTCAAACTGGTGGATTATTTTACTCCGCACAATACCGTTTCTGAATCAAGCGCCGACCTGGATCTCGGCTCTGGCGGCGCGATTCTCCTGCCGGACGCTCGAGACGCGGGGGGCGTGACGAAGCACCTGTCCGTCGGCGCCGGTAAAGACACCGTCATTTACGTTGCCGACCGCGACAACCTGGGCAAGTTCAACCTAAACTCGGACCAGATCTATCAGGAAATTTCAGGCCAGCTCGGCGGGCAGGTCTTTTCCATGCCCGCGTATTTCAATGGCACGGTTTACTTTGGCGCCGTGGGCGACGTCCTGAAAGCATTCCCAATGACGAGCGCGAAACTCGCGAGCACTCCTTCGTCACAATCCACGCATCGTTTCGGATATCCCGGGACGACGCCGAGCGTCTCCGCAAACGGCACAACCAACGGAATCGTCTGGGCCATCGAAAATAGCGGGGCCATCCTTTTTGCGTATGATGCCCGCGATCTCACCAAGGAACTTTACGATCCCGATCAGGCCACAAATGGACGCGACCACTTCAGCGGCAATGGAAAATTCATCACCCCGGTGATCGTGAACGGAAAAGTTTACGTGGGCACACCAAACAGCGTCGCCATCTTCGGTTTGCTGCCATAGCTGTTCGGCCTTGCCTTCTCGTGAGAGTATGGGATTTAGCCGGCTGCGCTGCGCGCGCGTTTTGAATTCTGCCAGGGCGGTGATGCCGAATGCTTCGAGTATCTGCCCTCGAATCTCATCCGTAAGTGCCCGACGAAAGTGGATCAACCCTACGCGGTGGTCTTCAACTTCCCGAGCATGTGGTGGACGAATTCATTGATCTCGTCCTGATTGAAGGTATCGCGGTCGACCGGCTTTTGACCAATCGCGCGATACGCCAGCCGCTTCGTCGATTGCTTCACAAAGTCAAAGACCACCGTGCCTTCGCGGAAGCGAATATTTTCGTAGCTGACTTCCGGCGGCCTCCAGCCCCACGATTCCCAGCATCCATAAGGGCCGCAAACGAGGCCGGGGTATCCGCCCGGGTACACACGTTGCACGGTCACGTCGTGCCGCCGTACAGCGACGTGATAGTCCACGAGGAAATTCGCAGCTTGCGGGTCGCTGACTTGCCGCAATCCCTTGGACGACAGTGTCTGCTCGATTGCCGCGCGGATGCGCTGGCGAACGATTTCGGTGTTGGCGCCGGGTTCGCGCGCGACGGTTTCTCCGCGCGCGATCACGTCCCGCGATACAACCGGACGTCGGTCCGCGTCCTTGGGTGGCGCGACAGGCTTCCAGGCCCAGGTGCTCCCCTTGGGTATGGGGATATTCGCATCGCGAATCACGGTGACGCGGTCGTCGCAACCGGCGAGCAGCAGTCCAAGAATCAAAATCGAAGCCGTCAGGAGCGGCGATCTTCCAATGCCATTCATCCGATATTTCATCAGAGCGTCCTCCAAAGTGGACACCGTCCCTGCTATATCGAACCCTGAATTGTTGGAAGAGTTGCGGTGGTCGAGGGATGCACGTGAGCCGGTAAAAAAGGGGAAGGAGTCAATTCCGTGCGGCTGAAGTTGCCTAGCGAGGCATCAGGCGCGCGGAGCATCCCAATCCGAGGGCGGAAAAACGACTGGCCAGAACTTGGGGTTCGGTTGATCGAACTCGAACGCCACGGAGAAATATTCCGGTGACGTATCTTCCACGCGAATGACCCGGCAGTTTTGCTCCACACTTTTCTGCGGGTTTACGAGTAGCATGGGCTGGCCGACGTGCACCTCCATCTTCATTTTCAGCAAGCCGCCATGAGCGTTGACGACCAGCGTCAGCGCTTCTTCTTGACGTGATTTGCGCTGGACGTCTTCCGCGATCACTGTGACCTTCATCTGCAGCATCACGCGCTCGCTGCGCCGGCGGTTTATCGGATTGTCGGGCGTAGCCACGATCCTCCTTCAAACAAATCGCATTGTATGCGGGCTGAATTTTACCCTAGTTGATGATGTTGGAGTGCTGCCGAATGGCGAGCCGTTGCGCAAGAGGTAGGGCATCACGCCGGCCCGCGCGGCTCTAGTGCTTGCGGGAACTCAGTATCGCTTCGAGGCGCGCTTTCACCGCCGGCCACTCGGAATCGATAATGCTAAAATAAACAGAATGCCGGATGCGCCCGCTCGCCGTAATCATGTGGTTCCGGAAGGTGCCTTCCTCGCGAGCGCCGATGCGCAGGATCGCCGCGCGCGAGCGCTCGTTCAGCGAGTCCGTCTTCAACTCCACGCGCATGCACCCCAGCGCTTCGAAAGCATGCCTCAGCAGCAGATACTTCGCTTCCGTATTCACGGCCGAGCGCTGCCACTCGCGCGCTACCCACGTCCAGCCAATCTCCACGCGATGATGCGTACGGTCGATATTGCCGTAACGCGTGCTCCCGATCGGGCGCCCCGTGGCCTTCTCAAGAATGGCAAACGGCAATGACACGCCCCGTTCTTGTTCCTGGAGCGCAGTCCCGATGTACGCTGCCATTTCATCCATCGTTCGAACCGGCACGGGAATCCAGCGCCACAACTCCTCGTCCAGGCCGGCCTCGGCCAGTCCCCCCAGATGCGCCTTCGTTAGCGGCTCCAGCCGCACGTGCTCGCCTTCCAGCATCACCGGTGAGACGGCCATCTCCGTTGCCATGATGTGCGAATCTTACGGCTGAACGCATTGGTTCAGCGAGCGCCAATTTGGATATGGACAGAAAACTTTTTCAATGTGCGGAACTACCCGACCAACGATGTGCCGCTACGCGTAGTAGGAAGCCAGCATGGATCTTCCTATTACCGGGAGGTATTCGCCGTATCTGCAGATCTGCGAGAACTTCACCACGAGGGAATCATCAAGCCAGCCGTACCCAGCCTCTCTGTTGAGAATTTCCAAGGCCTCCACTGAAGAAAGCGCATCCCGGTAAGGGCGATCCGTGATGAGCGCATCGTAGATGTCTGCGATTTGGAGGATCCGCGCCATCAGCGGGATTTCATATCCGCACAGGCCATCAGGATATCCACTCCCGTCCATTCGCTCATGGTGATGCCGGATCACCGGCAGGATGCGGCGCAGCGACTTCAGCGGGGCGCAGATGCTCTCCCCAATAACGGGATGTTGCCTGACGATCTCGGTCTCTTCCGCGTTCAGTGCTGCGGGCTTGAGAAGAATCTCATCCGGCACGGCCACTTTTCCGACATCGTGAAGCAAGCATGCGATCCGCAACTCCTGCAATTCTTCTTCCGGCAAACCCACACTGCTGCCGAGATGCACGGCGTACTTTGCTATCCGGTCGGAGTGCCCGTTCATGAGCGGTTGTTTCGCTTCGATGCTGCGGGCCAGCGAAAGCACCACGGCCTCCGCCTGTTCATCGATATACGTCTTGAGCCGCAAGAGCGACTGCACGCGGCTTAACGCTTCCGCGAGCGAACTGCAAGTTCCCCAGAAGTCGGCAGCGCCTGCTTCCTGTCCGCGCGCGACATCTGCTGGTTGCGGCGAAGACTTGATCAACACAATGGGGAGCTCGTGATTGAGCGGGTTTCCCTTCATACGGCGACAGACTTCGAAGGCATCGACATCCGGCAGCGCGTCATACAGCAGAACCAGATCAGGCTGAAGTTGCAGACACTCCCGCAGAGCGGATTCCCCGTCATCTGCAGTAAATACTTCGTAGTTATGACTCTGTAGAAATGATTTCCAGGAATCGCGGCTCGCCGAAGCAACATCCACAAGCAAAATGGCTGTGTTCATGAGGCCCTCGTTATTCCCCTGCGCGTTAGCGCTGGGGTCTTGCGAAGGATTGGACTGGCTTCCGATCTCCAATCCCTAACTTCGGAGGATTCTACCTCCGCTTCCTGGGGACGAGCAGGAACGAAATGGCTCGGCATGGTTAAGTAATGCTTATGGAATGCCAAAATGGGTGCCCCATAAGTGATTAAGAATTCTGGTCTTGCGGCTTGGTTGGCAAGTGGGTGTGCGAGCCGCTAGGGATTATATTCATAGTACCTGCTAAGTTTACCCGTTGCCGCGCGTCCTCCCTGCCTCCTTTCGTTCCCTCTTCGCCAGCTTCAAAGAACCCTCCCGCAGAATTATGCAATTAAGCGACTGACAGTCGGCGATAGCTCTTGGCTTCCTCTTTCATCCTGAACCTGAAAGCCAGTGGAATAATCGGAGTTAGGTGAAAGGGAATTTTTGGGAAACGGGATGCGGGCGAGGCGCGCCGTGAGGTATGATAGAGTCTTCGGAAATCAACTATTTAGGACCAAAATGCCGACTGCAGCGAATGGAAAAGTATTGCTGAGGGTAAGGCCGCGGGGTTTTTGCGCGGGCGTAGTGCGCGCCGTGGATATCGTCGAGCTTGCGCTGGAAGCGTACGGTGCGCCGGTCTATGTACATCACGAGATCGTCCATAACACTTACGTAGT
>WNFC01001772.1_pt1 | contig 22958 bp, 27 predicted proteins | sample 5400541 | NCBI WGS metagenome assembly WNFC01 (sample SAMN13153342, study PRJNA577476) | soil metagenome | isolation source: 120 cm saprolite under Douglas fir tree site 2 hole 2 replicate 1 | place: USA:California | collected 2015-04-18
CGACCTTTCCGGCTACACGCAATCCCAACTGGACAAGATCGCGCTGCGCTTAAATCAACGCCCGAGAAAAACCTTAGGATTCCAGACCCCTGCAAGTAAACTTCAGACGAGTGTTGCGGCGACCAGTTGAGCTGGCACGTGTTACCGGTCCCCTTCGTGGTCACCATGCCGGTACTATCGACGGTTGCCACCGCTGTGTTTGCGGAGGACCACTGCGCAGAACTGGTTACGTCCTTCGTCGAGCCGTCGCTGTAATTTCCGGTGGCTGTAAACTTGAGAGCGATTCCCGGAGCGACTGAGGAATTAGCCGGAGTGACACTGATCGTTTGCAGAGCAACGGGGGGTGGTGGCGACGAATAACTCCCGCCACCTCCACAGCCGGAGACGGCAAAGACGATGACAAAGATCAAAAACGGGGAAAATACCCGTGCGGCTATCCTTCTAAGGACCCCAGGAGTGGACATATCTTGCCTCCACGGGGGACGGTTCTCAGTCTTCGGTTTGCGCTCATTCTGCCTCAATACCAAATGGCTTGTCAATTGGATAAGCTCGCCTAGGAAGCGATCTCCCTTACGGGCCGCGTCCAGATGGGACAAGAAAAACGTGACAAATAACGAACGACTGATTACGCGCGGTGCCGCAGCCTACGCCATAAAGGCTGCGGGTTTTCACTTGTTCCCCGCCAAACTGTCTGTCGCCTTGTTTCTCCCCCGCTTCGGCGGCTGCTCCTCCCGTTTCGCCGCGAGTTTTTATTGACAGAACAGTCATCACTCTTGTATATTAAATCGGTAAAGTAGTACGCCTGCTTCCCGCGAGGCTTTTTTATTTTAGCTCGTAGCGCCGGCATCCTTGCCGGCTCTTTTCGTCAGCAATCCAACTCAATTTTAGGAGCCACCCATGTCCTCTCTTCGCCCACAGGACCGCAAGTCCTTGTGTCGTTTCACCTTTGCCGACGGCCGCCAATGTCGCACTCCCCGCTCCTCCCATCATCCCCACTTCTGCTCTGACCACGCCCGCAAGGAATCCCAGGCCTGCGCTGCCGATAAGCTTGGCAGCGACCTGGCCTATTTTTTCTCCGGCCAGTACCTTTCCGCCTGCGATCTCAGCGCCGCCCTCGGCCGCCTCTTGCCCGCCGTCGTCCGCGGAGACATTAAGCCCCGCTCCGCCCGCACCCTCGCCTATCTCTCCCACACTCTCGCCCAAACCATCCATCTTGCCGAGCAGGAATATATCAACGCCCTCGGCACCGACGGGCGTAAAGCCATCTGCAATTCCATCCACCAGAACTTCGACTACGACAACGATTCCCCAGAACCCGAGCCCCCATCCACCCCGCCGCAAACGCCTTTAGAATCAACACTTATAGAAAGGCCCGCAAGTGTTGATTCTAAACCACTTACACAATCTCTAAGTCCTTTAGATGCAACACTTACAAAAATCCCAGGGGGAGGGGTGATACCCGATGATCGAAGATTCCGACCCTGTCGGAAGGGAGCACTCTTCGTTTCCGAGAAGGACGGTGACATCCACACTTACCTGTAGCGTTTCGCCCCGAAATGCTTATCCTCAACGTTCGGAGGACACGCCCGCCCATGCAACGCCGCTCTTTCGTGCAGCTCTCCCTCGGCGCTCTCGCCGCCTCGGCCCTGCCTCTGTCTTTGAAGGCGGCCGAATCCGCCAGGCTGCGCGAAATTGCCGCCGCCAAAGGACTTCTTTTCGGCGCCGCCGTTTCCGATCCGCAGCTCAAGCGCCCCGAGCTCGCGGCGCTCCTTGCCGAGCAATGTTCCGTGCTCGTCGCCGAGAACCAGATGAAGTGGCGCGCCGCCCATCCCGAGCAGGACCGCTACGATTTCACCGCCGCTGACTTCTTCATGGATTTTGCCGAATCTCATCGGATACCCGCGCGCGGACACAATCTCTGCTGGCACGAACACAATCCTGCCTGGGTCGAAGCTACCGCGACTTCGGAAAACGCAGCGGGGCTTCTGCGCTCCCACATCCAGACCGTCGCTGGCCGCTACAAAGGCCACATCCATTCCTGGGATGTCGTGAACGAAGCCATTCGGCCCGACCACCACAATCACAACGACATGGTCAACTCCGTCTGGCTGAAAACGATCGGCGAAGACTACGTCGAACTCGCTTTCCGCGCCGCCGCCGAAGCCGATCCCTCTGCGCTCCTCGCCTACAATGACTACGACATCGAAACCGATGCCCCCGAGCAGGAAAAAAAACGTGAAGCCATCCTCGCCATGCTTCGCGGCTTTCGCAAGAAGCAGGTTCCGATTCACGCCCTCGGCGTTCAGTCGCACCTGCGCCCGCACGGCGATCCGCTCACCTGGAATGGCCTGAATAAATTTCTGAAAGAAGTCAAAAAACTAAAGCTGGAAGTGTATGTGACGGAACTCGATGTGGACGATCAGAACTTCCCCGCTGACATTCCCGAACGCGATCGCCTCGTCAGCGAAGTCTACCGCAGCTATCTCGAAAACATTCTTCGCCAAAAATCCGTCAAAGCCGTGCTGACGTGGTGTCTGTCCGACCGCGATTCCTGGCTCCAGGGCTTCCGCCCCCGCAAAGATGGCCTCCCCCAGCGCCCCCTGCCCTTAGACGCCGACCTCCATCCCAAGCCGGCCTTCGCCGCCCTCCGCGACGCACTCTCCGTCGCCGCCAGGAGATGAAATAGTGCTTAGCCCGAATTGCGCTCGTTCCGCCGTCACGCATATGTGACGGCAACGCCGGCAACATAAAAGGCTAGCGCGAGCGCCACACCAACCAATGGCCGATCGAACCAATAGAGTTTCGCCAGGACGACATAGCAGAGCAGAACAAGGGCGCCTAGCATAACCAAGAAGGGCGACCGAATGAGGAAGTCACGCTCGGCCAGGGCCAAGTAGCCATAAACCAAGCCGAAGAAAATAACGCTCAAGGAATGGCTCGCGTGGAAGCCGACCCAGGCTTGAGACATCGTCATTTGGCGGCTGATGCGCGGTGACACCGATTTGAGCTTTTCTTCGAGAGCTGCGTCGCGCGCGGCGAACGCCCGCGTGAAAAATGTAAGATAGATGTGAGCCAAACCGAGCAAGAGGGCGATCGTGGCGCTGGTGGCTATGAGCACGCTGGCAAGCATAGAGTTTCTCGCTCTTTAGTGCGTCTCCGCTTCTGCTCGAATATGTTCCAACACGCGAAGGTGAATCCGATGAATGATGTAGTCCGACCACAAACGCCAATACCCCGCAGGCCACATCGTGTGCTGATACCACGTCGTTCCTTCGAGTCGTGTCCGCCCTCCGGGGAGTGCAGTCAGCAAGAATTGTCCTTGCTTGGAAACGAAGTACCCGTGCAAATGCGGCGGCTGGATATTTCCATATGGACTGAGTTCGTTCAATGGCGCTGGATTCGCCGTCACGCCAAACTTTAGCAACCGCGGCTCGTCCCATACTTCGATCGGCTCCACAAACGGCCCAGTCGAAAAAACACAGTGCCGCACCGCACCAGCACCGCGCCCGGAAATCTCCGCGCGAATCGGATACGCAATCCCCGCTCGAAACAAAAGTTCTCTCGGCGGCGGTATCTCCGCAAACGCTACCACCTGATTCCACACTTTCTCCGGTGGCGCATTTACCTCAATCGCCGTCCGCACTTCAAAGGTCAGCGGCTGCAGCGCCGCAGCGTGCTCGATCCCAAACGACGCCGGCACGAGCAAAAGAACAATCGAAAGCATCGCGGGTCTCTGCTTTGCTCCCCAGTGACGCTCTTGAATCGTATAACCGATCATTCCTCCAATCGCGGACAGCGCGAGGGCAAACGGCGCGGCCATCAAAACACAGATCACACCTTCCATGGCAATCAGGACCAGCACGCTACCTAGCACACCCACAGGAAGCAGTGCCACTCCAAAGCAAGACTTCAAGTCGCGCGGCGCATGATAGCTGTGCAGGAGGACAGAGAACATTCCCAAACAGAACGGCAACGCGACGAACAGTCCCCAGCCGTACGCTCCGATCGCCAGAGTCCCGAACCCCAGGAACACCAGCCCCAAAACTGTCGTCAGAAAAATCGAAAGTACCGCGCTGCCCAGCGGACTGCTTGGAATCATTCCGCTCAATCCGCTCGGTCTAGGCCAGGGCGCACCTTCGGACTCCACGGCGCGCGCTCGTGGCGGCAGCGCGCAAAGCGCTAAAAAGAACAAGATATTGATCACCGGAATGAAAAAGAGCACCACCAGCCACACCGGCTGTCCCGCATCCCGCAACCGCTGCACCGTCATTGCCACGCCCACCCACAGAAACGGAATGGACACAAGCAGCAGAGTGCCGAGAAATCTCGCTTCCGTACTCGAAAGGTGATCGAGCCGCGCCGCCTTCCCCAAAGGAGCCCAATAGTTGAAAAAACTATTCGGGTAATCCAAAAGCGAGGCCGCAATCAGTCGGTCGATGCTGTGTTTCAGCAATACGCCGACGATGCCGACCGCCGCGTATTTCCCGCGGCTAACTTTTCCGTCCCATTGCCACAAATCTACAAATTTCATGGCCATTTGCCGGCTCTTTCTGTGACGAAGTTGCTGCGACTGGTTCCTAAACTCGTGTGGAAGTTTCATTCGCCGGACAAGAAACCGCCGCGCAACTCCGACTTGCGGCAACCCAGCGATAGCCCTTGCGTAGGATTTCCATCATGCCGGGAATCTTCGAAATCCAAAGCAGCGGACGTCCCCACCAAATTTCATGTGCCAGCGCGACGGCCGCGTCCGCGCCGCCGTACCGGCTGCCGTCACTCAGAAGGAATTGCATTTCGCGCATCAATTCTTCGCGCGGCAATCCCAGCAATGCTCCTACGCGCGGATCCTGCAGCGCCGCCAGCGCCATTCCGCGCTTTTCCAAGATCGGAACGAGCCATCGCGCGATTCGCGTGCAGAATTTGCAGTCTGCATCAAAAAAGAGCCAGCCGCGCGCGTGCCGTCCCTTTCCGTCCGTGTATTCGCTCACCAGCGAAATCATTTTTTCTTCTCTTCCTTGGTTCCTACTTCCTTAGTTCTCTTCATCCGACTCTTCTCTGAGAATCTCAGCGTACTCTGCGTCTCCGCGTTATCTTTTTCTGTCCGAAACTTTTAACTTTCAACTTTCAACCGTTGGCCGCCTTCTTCCCCAACAAGGTAATCACCTTGCCGCGCAATTTCACGACACCCTTTAGCGCGCCGGTCGGCATGCGAATCACTTCCTCGAACAGCCCGGTCATCGCGGTCAAAAATTCCAGCATGCTTTCCAGCCGTTCGCGCGTGTACGCATCGCCCTGTGCATCGGATTTCACTTCGTGCACGCACTCGGCCAGCACGCGCAGCGTCGGATCGATCTCCCGCCGCTTGCGCTCCTCGGAAACGATGCGGAAAATCTCCCACACGTCCTTGATCGACTCGAAATGGTCGCGCCGGTCGCCCAGCACGTGCACCACGCGCACGATCCGCCACCCTTGTAGTTCGCGCAGGCTAGTGCTGACGTTGGAGCGCGCCACCGCGAGCGTCTCCGCAATCTCATCGGCGGGCACCGGCCGCGGCGACAAGAACAGCAGCGCATGCACTTGCGCCACCGTGCGGTTGATGCCCCACCGCGTGCCCATCTCGCCCCAGTGCAAAATGAACTTCTGCGCCACCGGCGTTAGGATGTTTTTTGTTGGGCCAGTCATTTTACCCTTCCATCTCCAACGTCTTTCCTGCCACTTTCAGCACGTCTGTACTTTCTGTCAATACAGAATATACAGTTGTTTCCGGCTCTTGTCAAGCCTTATTTCCCTGTTCTTTTTCTGGACTTCCTCGCCCCGCACGACGCTGCTACCTTGATAGGGGAACTCACAGAAAGCCTTGGAAAGGCTTTGGTCACAAATGCCCGGAGACAACCGAACCTGCGCCTCCTGGCTGATAGCCATACTTCTTTGCCTCTCTTGTCGTCTGGCGGTCGGGGCGGTTTCCCAAGACCCTTCCAACACTGCCGACGACACCTCTCTCTCCGCCGCCGCTGTCTGCCCTGTCGTCTACCAACTTGAGCGATCGCCATCCCCTCGCGGCTACCGCTACAGCTTCTTTGGCAACGGCTTCTTCGTCAACGAGCAGGGTTACCTCCTTACGGTCGCCCACGTCCTGGAAACTTTCCGCAACGGCGGCCAGCCCTACATTCTCGTCAGTCGCCCTAACAGCCCGCCGCAACTCGTTCAAGCCTCCGTCGTCGCCGCGGACCCGGAACACGATGTGGCTATTCTCCTGGCCACTCCCAATCCCTTCGCCGGTATTCACAAAGTAGCTTTTCTGCCGCTTGCGGCCGAACCAGCATTCCGCGGTCAACCCGTTATTGCCCTGTCGCTTCATCCTCCCAGGCTGCAGAACCCCAATACTTTCGAAGTTCCCAGGGAGGACCGCTCTTCCGGTGAGGTCCTCTCCTACGAAACCACGCAGCTAGAAAAGTCCGCGCCATCGGCTGAGGTTTTCCTGCTCAGTCATCCCGTAACGCTTGGTCAGAGCGGCTCCCCGGTCCTCGCTTTGGACTCCCGCGCGGTAGTTGGACTCGTCGAAGGACGCTGGCTGCGGTCCAGCGCCATTTCGGTCGCCAAGTCGTCTCCTCCTTCGATGTCGACTCCCGGCGCCGCCATTCCGATTCGCTACGCCATCGCTCTGTTGCAGCGCCAATCGATCGCCTGGCACGCGTCTCCGTCTCCACCTCCTATTGCGAGAAGTAATCCGGTAGTGGTACGACGTTAGTATGAAAGTGAGGACTTCGATCACACTCTCCGAGGATGTCTTGGAGAGCATCGACCGGCTAGCCAGGTCAAAACACTCGCGCTCCGCGCTCATTGAGCGCGTCCTGCGCAGATATCTGCGCGATCGTGCCAAGTCAGCATTGCAGGCCCGAGACCTTGAGCGCATCAATCAAGCCGCGGATCGACTCAACCGCGAGGCTGCGGAAGTTCTGGATTACCAGACGTCAGAAGAATTATGACCGCCAACGAATTTCGCCGCATGGCGCTAAGCCTCCCCGAAACGGAGGAACGCGCCCACATGGACCATCCCGATTTTCGCTTGGCCGGAAAGATTTTCGCCACCCTGGGTTACCCGGAGAATGGCTGGGCCATGGTGAAACTCACTCCCATCGAGCAGGAGATGTTCGTCAAGGCCCACCCAACCGTTTTCAGTCCTTGCAACGGTGCTTGGGGCCGCCGCGGCGCCACAAATGTCCAGCTGAAAGCCGCCCGCAAGCACGTCATTCGCCGAGCACTGCTATCCGCTTGGAACCTTATCGCCCCGAAGTACATCCGTCAGCAATACGAAGCCCGCAGCTAGGGCCAGTTCAACCTTCACACGGCAACTGCGGTTTTGGGGGGGCACTATGAATCGCGCCCAGTCCTTTAGGGAAGCGAAGCGTGGACCAATGAGCAGTGTGCTGGGAGCACCAACGTTTGGCGTCAGCAAGCCGGAAGTAACTCGGTTACTTCCGTATCGCCCGTGACTCGGGAGCAATGCCTGACATCGAGCGTCTTCAAGGGAGAAAAGACCTGGGCTTGATCACTTCCACTCAGCTTGGAGTACCCCTTAACAGGCGTCCGAGCCCCATTTCGGTCGGTGGTTCTTTAGAGCCCAGCACAGCATCAGCAAGGATTTCACCCATCACGGGTCCGTGTTTGAAACCATGGCCCGACCCTCCGCCGACAATCCAGACGTTTTCCGCTTCCGGATGGCGATCCAAAATGAAATTGTGGTCTATGGAATTTTCATATTGACAAACTCGGCTTTCAAGTAGGGGAGCACCTGCCATACCCGGAAAGCGCATGCGCAAATAGGCTCGCGCCGCGGACAATTTCTCTTCCGAGACCACGCGCTCCATCGTGCTGGGATCAATGAGCGGCCCGCGCGTGTCATCAGCAATCTTGAACCCGCGCCAATGGTTTCCAGGTACTCCAAAAAAGGGATGCTTACCTCCGTCAATCCAAGTCGGGAGGTGTTCTTCGGAGAACCGAGTATCGCCGGCAGGAACACCGAAGAAGAAGACCTCCTGGCGAGTAGGGGTGATACTGGACGTTAAGAACGGAAAGACTCTGCCAAGCCATGGACCAGGAGCGAAAACGTAGGAATCAGCCTTCAGGACTTCGCCTGCGTCAATACTGATCCCGTCCATGCGATGAGCCGTGATTCGGCCCGGCATGGCCTGCGCCTGTCGGTATTGGCCTCCTTCTCTGAGGAACGCGTCCAGAACGGCCTCGCATCCCCGCCGCGCGGCTAAAAAACCAGAATCGGGCTCGAAAACACTCCAGGACACTCCGTCAAAGTTGACCTGCGGCCAGTGCCGAGCGCATTCTGATGCCGAGAGTTTCTCAAAACGAATCCCAGCCTCCTTCAATACCGGCAGCGCAGCAGTCTCGTAGGAATCATCGGCGCCTGCCATGCGGAGTGCGCCACTACGAAAGAAAAGTTTCAGATTCCATCGTTGCTGGTACTCCTGCCACAACTGGAGGGCGCGGGCCACCATCTTGACGTAAAGGGTGTGTGCAGGACCGTAGGTTGCACGGATTGTCCGAGTCTCGCCGCCTGAACTAGCGCGAGAGTTTCCCGGCCCCCAGGCGTCAATGAGAGTAACGCGGATGCCCCTGTGCGCGAGCTGGAGCGCTGACCAACCGCCGAACGCGCCCGCGCCGACGACGATCACAGAAGATCCAACTGAAGATGAAAGCGCTGGTGAACGGAGCATGCAGCCCGCACCTACTAGGGTCGAGCTTTTCAGAAAGCTTCGCCGCGAGCTATTTGGGGACATGGTTACCGCGCAAGTTGCCGTGCATTCGTACGCGCATTCTAGCTCGTATCCAGCAATCTAGTCGATGGGAGAGAAACGAGAGCCGGAGCATCGATCGTGTTTCCGATCTGAAAGATCGCAAAGTGCCCGTTGAAGCGATTCCTGATGGATGGTCGGCCAACCGGAAGTAATTCGTTTCGCGCGTCGGGCGGCCAGTGACGGCCTCTCGTTTTCGTGGATGGGCCCGCGTCCGCAGCCGCGTGCAGGGTGTTTCCGGGCTAGCATCTGATCGTTTTTCGCTTTTGACCCACCCGGCCGGAAGCCTCGATCTTTTCAATGCAGGCAGTGGCAAGCGGTACGTTGCACGCTGTGTCGCCGACGTCCACGGAAACGGCGCCAATCTCGTGGGCTGCGGTCTTCGCTTGTTTCAACAAGGGTCTTACGCAAGTTCCCACGGCAATGACAAAACCGTTCATGGTGTAGCGAACCCTGTTTTGCGCACCTTGGATTCCCTTGACGACAGTGCCGAGAAGGTCCTCGATTTCGGCAAGGTCCAAGGCTCCGTCGGCTTTGGTGGCGACGAGGCCGGAATAAGTGCGCCAACCGGAGGAAGCGACATGCTCCTTCTTCGACTTGATCCATTGCATGGCCAGATCGCAAGCGTGCATGTTCTCAACAGCCACCCAGGGGACGGTATACTCGGAAATCATCCGCAAACTCGCCGCGCCCTCGGCCCATCGATTCAACTGTTTCTCGGTCATCTGCCCCCGTCCGCAACCAACCCGGCGAGGTACATGGCGTCGAGGTTGCCCGTTTCGTACAGTTCGCAAGCGAGAGCCTGCTGCCCTTTGATTGCTTTCGCGATGACCTTGAGGTCCGCGACACTCACGCCGAACATGGCCTTCGCAGCCATTCCATGACGCGCATAGGTAATACGCGTCTTCTCACTGCCCTTTTTTTTCAAGTCGGCCATGACGGACGTGACTGTTGGCATGATTTCTCCCTGGTCCTACTGTGTGAGGCTGATATTTTGCACGATGAATGCCTGGAATGTCAGCATCCGAAGTGGCATGCAGTTCGGCTCTGTTAGTCGGCTGATTGCTCCGTTCGTGCGACGGCGAGTAAGGATCGCCTCCCGGCTTGACACCAACCGGACGCTGACCTATGGTCTTGCGCAAGGAAAGTGGAAGTCGCAAGCTCCCGCCTGCTCGCAAAGATTTCCGCTTTGGAGGTTTCCCATGCCATTAAGCCTTACGACGCTGTCGCTGGTGGCTTCGCCGGTGACGCTGCAGGAAGGCCTGAAGATTCTGGAACGCGACGATTACCGCTGCCAATACTGCGGTCTGGACGGCCGCGCCAGCTTCGAGAATGCCCTGGTTATGTCCGTGGATTTTGTGGTTCCGCGTGCCCGCAAGGGAAAGAAGGATCCGCGAAATCTGGTAGCCTGCTGCCGCCCCTGCAACGCCATCAAGGGCACGCGCGTTTACGCCAATCTCGAGGAGGCCAAAGCCTTTGTGCTGAAGAACCGTGAAGCGTTGCGCAAGACCTGGGGATCCAAGACCGCGCGGCTAGCCGCGACAGCGTAGCGGCGAATCCATCCGCCGCTTGACGCCACATGAAGGACGTTCAGAATTGTCTTTGTGCTCGTGCGACCCTCGGATCACTCGATCGTCACGGTGGCTATCCTGAAGATTGGCTAGGAGGCGGACGGCGTTTTGTTTCCCCGCCATTCCTTCGCTGAAAGAAAGCGCATGCACGGGCAGTAGCCCTTGTGATCGCCGGCGGCCTGGCAGGAATACTTGAGCGCCGCGTGGTTGCGGGCCCGGTGCCCGCACGTGCAGAGCTCTCGTGCAAGCTCGGGCGAAATTACCACTCCGCGGCCGCGTCTACTGCCCGTCGAATTAGCGACTTCTGATTTCTTGTTATTCACAATTCCTCACTCTTCTCTGACATCGGGCGTCCATCGCGACGGGCGCCGCGCGGTTCCCGTTCTTTTTCGTCTTGCATCCACACTGACAGAAAACCAAGCGCCCAAGCCCCCGCAGCAGCTACCTCTTTCAGGGGCCACTCTTTGAGAGGAATGAGTCTGCCCTATAGTTTGCGCTTCTATATGTCTAACTACAACGTGATTAAACACGGTGCGCCTATCGGCTGCAGAAGGAAGCCTCAGCTCACCTCCTGCATTGACGCAACCAGCTCAGGGATCTCGATGCGGATCACCGTGCCCTCGCCTGGCCGGCTTTGGATGTCCAAATGAAAATCCGTCCCGTACAGCACACGCAGCCGCTCGCGCACGTTGCTCAAACCGATTCCCTCAACGTACACGTGCGGCATTTTCTCCTCGGAAATGCCGACGCCATTGTCTTCAATCTCGATGAATAACCGCCCGTCGCGGTTGGTCGTGCGCAACTCGATTTTTCCGCCGCCCAGCTTCGGCGCCAGTCCGTGCTTCAGGCAATTCTCGACCATGGGCTGTAGCAGCATGCTGGGAACAAACGCTTCCAGCGCAGCGTCGTCAATCTGCTTCACAATGTCCAGATTGTCCTTGCCGAAGCGCGCCACCTCGATGTCCAAGTAATCGTCGATGAACTGCAATTCCTCGCGCAGCGGCACAAACGTTTCATGCTTGCGCAGCAGCCGCCGGAGAATGTTGCTCAACTTCAGCACCACGCCGCGCGCCGAATCCGGATCAAAACGGATCAGCGCCGAAACGGTGTTCAGTGTGTTAAAGAGAAAATGCGGATTGATCTGGCTGGAGAGCGCATCCATGCGCGCTTTCAGCAAAAGCTGCTGGTGCCGCTCGAGATTCATCTCGATGCGCGTGTTGTTCCAGATTTTCAGCGGCGCAGCCACGGACATCAGCGTGGCGATGACGGTAAGCCCCAGCCACCAGTTCCAGTGCGCGTCAATCGCGAAAAGCCACTTTGGTTTCGTGGCCAGGACGAGCGCCACGCGCCCCAGCTCCAGGCCCACGCATACCGCCAATGGCGCCATCTCCCACGACAATTCCGCTTTGCGCAGCAGCTTCACGGTGGCTTTCGGAATGTTGAGAAACGTGAACGGCCCGAAATTCCACAGATCTTCTTTGTTGGGAATGGCCTGGCGGATCAATCCTCCGAGCAGCCCCGCCATGGAGGCTGCCGGCATGGCTAGCCACTCGCGCGAGATGAGCGCCGGAATGGTGATAATCGCGCCGCCGATCGGCCCTACCACGCGGCCGCCAAGAAGTCCCATAAGGAAAGCGCCTTCCAGCGATAAATCGGCGAATTTATAAGTGGAGCCGACCAGGCGCAAGATCACACCGACGATCAGCGCGGGCGCCATGAACAACAGTAATTTTAGTTTTTGATCGACGTCGCGCTCTTCCGTGAACAGCACGCGCCGGAAGGTGTTCCACCGCGCGAGCAACGCGGAAATGGACGACGCCACCCCCACTTTGAGCAGCAAGGTAAAGAGCAAATCGCGAATGGGCGGTACAGTCTCCATCTTTGGCGGCGCGTCTCAGGCTAACGCTAGCCAATCCGCCGCTCGATGTAAAGCGCGTAGCAGAGGCGATATGTCGCGCATCCAATCGTTGAGCAAACACGACCAGGGAATACGAACACCAACCGACCAGGTCGACGCAGGTTGCCTGCTATACTTCTCGCTTCTCAATGAACACAAAATCTCAGCACGGCAAGCAGTCGAAGAGAAAAGACACTGGCCTGCAAATGATCGCACATGCCGAACTCCCCACGCGTTACGGGCGCTTCACCATTTACGGATTCAAAGGGCGCGGCCCACAGGAAGAAGCTGTTGCGCTGGTTCGTGGAAAATTAAATGGAAAAACCGCGCCGCTGGTGCGCGTCCATTCGCAGTGCCTGACCGGCGACGTTCTCGCGTCGCTGCGCTGCGACTGCCGCGCGCAACTCGAATTGTCGCTGAAGAAAATCGGAAAAGCCTCCGCGGGAATCCTGCTCTATCTTCCCCAGGAAGGCCGCGGCATTGGCCTAATGAATAAATTGCGCGCCTACGAACTGCAGGACGGCGGCATGGACACGGTGGAAGCCAATGAAACGCTGGGGTTTGCGGCGGATGCGCGCGATTACGAATTCTCTGCGCAAATTCTGAAAAAACTCGGCGCCAGCAAGATCCGTCTGCTTTCGAACAATCCGGAAAAAGTGCGGCAGCTCGAAAGCTCTGGCGTTCGCGTCGTGGAGCGCGTGCCATGCCAGCCGCGCGTTTCGAAAGTCTCTCGCGGGTATCTCAAGACCAAAAAAAGCAAGATGGGGCATCTGCTGGAAGGTATCTGAATTCCGTACAAGGGAAAAACAGATTCCTCGCTTCGCTCGGAATGACAGTTTTTGTTTTTTGGGAAAATGTAGAATTTTTGTTTTTTTTGGGGGGATGTACAACTGAGGACACTAGCCGCCGCCGACAAATTGTACGATTTCGTAATGGTCCCCCGTTTCGACGGTGGTTTCGGTCCACCTCTGCCGAGGCAAAATTTCCAGATTTCGTTCGATGGCCACGCGTCCCGAGTCGAGCCCCATCTCGCGAAGCAAGTCCGTTACCGTAGCGCCGGGCCGCGCGGCACGATCTTCTCCGTTGACCGTAATTGAAATGGTGGACTGCATCTGTTAACTGGCCGCCGGAACGCGCGGCTTGCTGCGCAACTGAAAACGCAATTGCCCGGCGACATTTCCATACGATGCCTCGATGACCAGCGCTGGCTCGGGGCCCGCCAGCCGCGGCATTTCGAATTCAAGCCGGGCGGAGCCGTCGCTTCCAGTTTCACTTGTAAAAGTTTGCGTTTCGGCAGCGCCGTCAATGCGCGCGGAAAGGCGAGCGTGCTGCACCGCATGGCCGTTTTCCTTGTTTCGAACGGAAACGTGAAGGATTGCTCTCTTTCCTGTCAACCAATTCCTGGCGTTGAGCAGCTCCAGCAACAAACTGTTCGGAGTGGACGCCGCGCCTGGCGCTCCCGCCAACTGTTCGTCGTGCGGCAGGGCGAGATGCAGCGCACCTGTCCGAAGCTCCTCGATAACTGTGCGGTGTTGTTCATCGAGGCGCAATTTAAGGGCTTGCTCGGAACCGGGGTTTAGCGGCAGCAGGTCGAAATAATTATTGGTCCGCCGGTGCAAAACGCGTCCAAGGAAATAGACGGTGGTGTCGATGAGCGCGTTGGTGGCGCCGCGATCCTCCGTTTGGACGTGATACGTGATGTCACCCGCTTTCACGTTCGAATTGTGGCCGAAGAGCATTCTTCCATTCGCCTTAGCCCGCGCGCGGAAATGAGACCGCCTCGCGGGAATCCTTCCACCGGATTTGACCGAGTGGCGCTCGAATCGTTATTATAGCCCTTCGCCCATGAGTGGTTCTGGATTACATACCTATGCTCCGCTTCTCTTACACCTGCTGATTGCCGCGGTGCTGGCTGGCGCGTTGACCGCTGTTTCCGTTCTGGTGGGCTGGCGGCGCCCGAGCCGGGCCAAGCAGCAAGCCTACGAGTGCGGCATGGAACCCACGGGTGACGCGAGAGAGCCCTTCTCGGTGAAGTTCTACCTCGTAGCGATGGTTTTCATTTTGTTCGACGTGGAAGCCATCTTCCTGTATCCCTGGGCCTACATCTTTCGCAGTTTGCGGTGGTACGGCTTTGTGGAGATGATGATTTACATCGCCATCCTTTTAGTAGGTTACCTGTATCTGTGGAAAAAAGGCGCGCTGGACTGGCATAAATAATCGGCGCAAATGGGATTCTAAACTGTGACGGAGTCTTCCAGTAAAAACGCTAATGTTGTAGCCGAATGCCTGCGTTCGTGGAACCCGAAAGCCGTCGTGGGAGTGATTGAATTCCGGGGCGAAACCACGATTGTAGTGCCGTGCGAACTTCTTCGAGCCGCGGCGGAGCACTGCCGCGAGGACGCCAAGCTGCAATACAACTTTCTAACCGACGCTACCTGCGTGGACCGCATTCCAGCTGAACCGCGATTCGAATTGAACTATCATCTCGTTTCCATTCCGAGACGTGAAAAAGTGCGACTGCGAGTATGGCTCCGCGGTAACGATCCGGTTGTCGATTCACTGGTTCCAGTTTGGCCGGGCGCCAACTGGCTCGAGCGGGAAATTTTCGACTTGTTTGGGATTCGCTTCCACGGGCACCCCGACTTGCGGCGCATTTTGCTTCCCGATGATTGGGAAGGCCATCCCTTGCGCAGAGATTATCCTGTGGAGGGTTATCGCGACGTGCCAAATACGGGAGAATTATTCAGGAAGAGCAGCACGCCATGACCACTGTGGAAACCGCCGTCGGAACAGCAAAGACCATGGTCCTCAACATGGGACCGCAACACCCCTCCACGCACGGCGTGCTGCGCATTTTGCTGGAGCTGGACGGCGAAACGGTTGTGAAGGCGATTCCTGACCTCGGCTATTTGCACACGGGAATCGAAAAATCGTGCGAGGACAAAACTTATTCGCAGGCCATCACGCTCACGGACCGCATGGATTACCTGAATCCGCTGGGGAACAACCTGGTGTACTGCCTGGCAGTGGAAAAGCTGCTTGCGCTGGAAGTGCCGAAGCGCGCGCAATACATCCGCGTAATGATGGTGGAGCTGCAACGGATTTCTTCGCACCTGGTGTGGCTGGGAACGCATGCCATCGACCTGGGGGCCATGTCGGTTTTTCTTTATTGCTTCCGCGAGCGCGAAGAGATTTTGAAGATATTCGAGTTGTTCACGGGCCAGCGGATGATGACCAGCTACATTCGAATCGGCGGGCTGGCGCTGGATCCGCCGGCGGGCTGGCGGCAAGGGGTGGACCGCTTCCTGAAAATGATGCCGCACCGCGTGGATGAATACGAGACGCTGCTCACGGAAAACCGCATTTGGATTGGTCGCACGAAGGGTGTGGGGTACATTTCGGCGGAAGATGCCATAGCGATGAGCATGAGCGGGCCGACGCTGCGCGCGGCGGGAGTGGCGTACGACAATCGAAAAATGTTTCCATATTCCAGCTATGAGGAATTCAATTTCAGCGTTCCGACCCGGACGGAATCGGATTGCTATGCGCGGTACCTGATTCGCGTGGCGGAAATGCGGGAGAGCCTGAAGATCATCCGGCAGGCATTCGACAAGATTAAGGATGAAGGGCCGATCAAGGCGGATGCGCCGGGCATCATCCCGCCGCAACGCGAAAAGATGAAAACGGAGATGGAAGCGCTCATCTACCACTTCAAGATTTTCACGGAAGGGTTTTCGCCGCCTCCGGGCGAGGTGTTTGTTACCGTCGAATCTCCACGCGGGGAATTGGGCTGCTTTATCGCCAGCGATGGTTCGCCGAAACCACTGCGCGTTCATTTCCGCGGCCCTTCATATATTAACTTGCAGGCGCTGCCGAAGCTCATTGAAGGGCAGTTGATTTCGGATGTGATTGCCTGCATTGGGACCATCGATATCGTTCTCGGAGAAGTGGACAGGTGAGCATGCAACTTTCCCCTGCACTCTCGGCGAAATTTGAGAAATTGCAAACCAGCTATCCGGTGAAGCGCAGCGCGCTGATCCCCATGCTGATGTACGCGCAAGATGAGTACGGTTGCGTCAGCGATGAAATGATTGCCGAGATTGGGCGGCGGCTGGACCTGAACAACGTGCAGGTCGAAGAGACGCTGGCCTACTACTCGATGCTGCACCGCAAGCCGTGGGGCAAGCATCATGTGCAGATTTGCACCAACGTAGCGTGCATGCTGAAAGGCGGGAACGAGATTCTGGACCGCGCCAAGAAGCGGCTGGAGATTGGGCACAAGGAAACCACGCAGGATGGCGTTTTCTCGCTGGAAGAAGTGGAATGCATCGGCGCCTGCACGGGCGCTCCGGCGATGCAGGTCAATTACGATTTTTACGAAAATCTTACAGCGCTCAAGTTCGACCGCATCATTGAAGATCTCGATGCGGGGAGACACCCCGCACCGGAGCCTGTGATTTCCGGCGCGCTGCATGAGCGCCATCCAGCGGAGACTCCCCTCATCAGCCGTCGTTGGGGGATGAAGGACTCGCACAAGATTGACGTTTACCTGATGCAGGGCGGCTACCAGGCGCTGGAAAAAGCGCTGAAGGAGATGACGCCCGAAAACGTGATCGACGAAGTGAAAAAGTCGAATCTCCGCGGACGCGGAGGAGCGGGATTTCCGACGGGAATGAAGTGGTCGTTCGTCCCCAAGGATACGCCGAAAGCGAAGTATGTAATTTGCAACGCGGATGAATCCGAGCCAGGCACGTGCAAAGACCGGCCGCTGATGGAGATGGACCCGCACCAGTTGATCGAAGGCATGGTGATTGCTGGACGCGCCATCGGTTCGCACCAGGGCTTTGTTTACATTCGCGGTGAATACCGTTACGTGCTCGACATCGTGGAAGCGGCGATTGCCGAAGCCTACGAGCGCGGTTACCTGGGAAAAAATATCCTCGGCGCGGGATTTGATTTTGATTTACTGGCGCACACCGGCGCGGGCGCCTACGAATGTGGCGAAGAATCCGCCTTGATGGAATCGCTCGAAGGCAAGCGCGGGTATCCCCGGATCAAGCCGCCTTTCCCTGCCGTGGTGGGATTGTACGGCTGCCCGACGATCATCAATAACGTCGAGACGCTGAGCGCCGTGCCGTCGATCATCCGTGAAGGCGGCGAAGCGTACGCCAATCGCGGCACACCGAAAAATGGCGGCACGCGCATGCTGTGCATCGCAGGGCACGTCAACAAGCCCGGGATTTATGAAGTGCCTCTGGGCATGAACATGAAGAAATTTATCTACGAAGTAGCGGGAGGAATCCCTGACGGGAAGAAGCTGAAAGCCGTGATTCCGGGCGGAAGCTCGTGCCCTCTGATGACGGCGGATGAAATTGACATCCCGATGGACTATGACTCCGTCGCAAAAGCGGGTTCGATGCTGGGTTCTGGAGGCATGGTGATCATGGACGAAGACACCTGCATGGTGGATATGGCGCGCCGGATTATGCACTTTTACGCGCACGAATCCTGCGGATGGTGCATTCCCTGCCGCGAAGGAACGACCTGGCTGCGCAAGATGCTGGAGCGGTTTCATGCCGGCATGGGGCGCGTGGAAGACATTGACATGATCGCGGACCTGGCGAAAAACATGCTGGGGCGCACGTTTTGCCCGCTCGGAGACGCAGCGGCGATGCCCACGATCAGCATCATGAAGAAGTGGCGCGGCGAATTCGAAGAGCACTTGAGGGGACGCTGCGCGTATAAATCCGCACTGGCGCTGGTTGGTTCGCGATAGGAATCCATGGCCGAACAGAAACTGATCAAGCTGAAAATTAACGAGCGCGAAGTGCAGGTGCCGCAGGGCACGCTGGTGATCGAAGCGACGCGGCGCATCGGGACGGAAGTGCCTTCCTTCTGCTACTACCCGGGGCTATCGCTGCAGGCCGCCTGCCGCATGTGCCTGGTAGAAGTGGAAAAAGCGCCGAAGCTGCAGACCGCGTGCACGATGGTGGCGACCGAAGGCATGATCGTTCGAACGGACACCGAGCAGGTCCGCCAGGCTCGCAAGTACATGCTGGAATTCCTGCTGACGAATCACCCGTTAGATTGCCCGGTGTGCGACAAGGGCGGCGAGTGCGAATTGCAGGATATGGTGTTCCGCTACGGCGCGGATTCGAGCCGCTTTGTGGAAGAAAAGATTCACCGGCCGGAAGAAAAATGGTCGGAGCTGGTTTATTATGATGCGCCGCGTTGCATCCTGTGTTTCCGGTGCGTGCGCGTTTGCGATGAGGGTATGGATGTCAAGGCGCTGGGTGTGGGCATGCGTGGCGCCAACAGCGTGATCATCCCGAACCGGCAGGATCATCTCGAATGCGAAGAGTGCGGGATGTGCATCGACATTTGCCCGGTTGGTGCGCTGACAAGCGGGACGTACCGGTATAAAACGCGGCCGTGGGAGATGGCTTACGTTTCGACGGTGTGCACGCACTGTTCGAATGGTTGCAAGACGACTCTGAGCGTGCGCAATCATGACATTCTGCGCTCGAACAACCGCGACCTGAGCGGCATCAACAAGGATTTTCTGTGCGTGAAGGGTCGCTTTGGATTTGACTTCACGAAGCACGCCGAACGCATTCGCCAGCCCATGGTGCGCAAGGGAGACAAACTTTTCCCCGTCTCGTGGGAAGAAGCGGCGCAGGCCGCGGCTACGAAACTGAAAGAGGTTCACGACGCTGGCGGCGGCGATGCGATTGGCTTCATCGGTTCGAATCGTACTTCCAATGAAGAGAATTATTTGCTGCAGCGGATGGCACGCGCGACTTTTGGAACGAACAATATCGATCATCACCGCACGGCAGATTACACCGGACTGATCACTGCCCTGGGCGAGCGCGCCGGCGATTCCCTGCTCACCATGGAGCAGTTATACCAGTCGAAGGCCGTCTTGCTGATCGGCGACGATCCCACGAATCAGAATCCGCTGATTGGATGGCAGATTCGCAGCGGCATTCGCCATCACGGCACAAAACTTTTCGTCATCAATTCGAACGAGATCAAACTGAAGCGCAAAGCCATGCAGTTTGTGAAAGTAGCTGCGGGCCAGGAAGCTGCTGCGTTGCGCTGGCTGGCGCATGAGGAAGGACAACTCCCGCCGGAACTTGTCGAGCAACTGGTGCTCTTGAAGGCCGGGCTTGAGGCACTGGGCGATGTAGCGGTGGTTTTCGGCGCAGAACTTTCCGGCGCGGCGATTGCCCAGCTCGTAGCTTTCGGTTCTAAACTGCCAGGGAAGACGCGCTACATGGCGCTTGGCGATTATGCGAATTCGCGCGGCGCAGCGGATATGGGCGTGTTGCCGGACCGTTTGCCGGGCTACGCTTACGTGGACGATGCCGGCGCGCGCGAAGCGCTGGAAAAACTTTGGGGCGGTGTGATTCCTTCGAACGCGGGCCAGACGGCGCTGCAAATGGTCGAAGCAGCGCAAGCCGGAAAATTGAAGGCACTTTATGTTGTAGGTGCGAATCCGCTGGCACATTTCGGCACGCTTGGTTTCGGGCGCGGCAAACTCGAATTGCTGATCGTGCATGAAATGTTTCTGACGGAAACGGCGAACGTGGCGGACATTGTTTTTCCCGCAGCTTCGGCGTACGAAAAAGACGGCACGGTTACCAACACTTCAGGCGAAATTCAAATGCTGCACAAAGGCGCGGAAGTGATGGGGCCACGGAGCGACTTCGATCTGCTGAGGATTTTATCGCATCAACTGGAAAAACTGGGACTAGGGAAAGCGTTTCACTACAAGTCGCCCGCGGCCGTGTTTGAAGAAATTCGCAAAGCGGTGAGCGGTTACAACGTGCAGCAGGCGGGGCTGCTGACCGGCGGCGCGGAGCCAACGCGCGTGGAATTCGCAAGGAACGGACACGCGCCTTACGACGTGCCGGATGGATTGATTCGCTCGGCGAAGGACACTTTGTTTACGAGCGGAACGCTGGGGCGCTTCTGCACCATGATGGAATCTCTGCCAGAGGCGAAGATCGCGCCGTGAATTCTTTTTTATCCGCGAACGCCGAACTGGTTATCACGGTCGTGAAGATCCTGCTCCTGCTGTTCATCGTGCTGACGGTGAATGCGTATCTCACGTGGTTCGAACGGAAAGTCGTGGCGCACATGCAGTCGCGCTGGGGACCGCACCGCGTTGGTCCGCACGGATTGTTGCAGCCGCTGGCTGACGGCCTGAAATTTCTTTTCAAAGAGGATCCGACGCCGGCGGGCGTAGACAAATTCGTCTACTATCTGGCGCCGCTGCTGGCGCTGGCATTGGCGCTGACTTCGATCGCGCTCATCCCGTTTGGACCGGACCCAATTCGCTTGTTCGGGCACGACATTTATTTGGGGATTGCGCCGCCCGATGTGAATATCGGGATCCTGGCACTCTTTGCGATTACCGCGATGGGCGTTTATGGCGTTGCTCTTGCGGGATGGTCTTCGAACAGCAAGTATCCGTTGCTCGGGGGGCTGCGCAGCTCGGCACAAATGATCAGCTACGAATTGGCGCTGACGATGTCCGTGGTCGGGGTACTGCTGATGGCGGGTAGCTTCAATTTGAAGAAAATAATTGAAGCGCAGGCGCACCATCCGCAGTGGGGAATCTTGGGATGGAACATCTGGCCGCAGATTCTAGGATTTTTTTGTTTTTTCGTTGCGGCCATCGCGGAAACGAATCGCGCGCCCTTCGATCTGCCGGAAGCGGAGTCTGAGCTAGTCGCTGGTTTTCATACGGAATACGCCAGCTTCAAGTTCGCGATGTTTTTCATCGCGGAGTACACCAGCATGATCACCGTTTCGTGCTTGTGCTCGATCATGTTTTTTGGAGGGTGGCTGTCTCCCTTCCCTGCTTCCTGGACGTTCACGCATTACCTGCCGTCGGCGATCCTGATTGCGTTCGGATTGTGGGTGATTTGGGATGGCATTCGCTATGAAACGCTTTTTGGCCGAATCATTTTGCCCGGCGTGGGCACGGCAATCACCGTGCTGGGTGCGGTTTTTGTTTTGCTCCCGAACGTAAACTTGTTTATTCAGGGGCCGTTCTGGCTGCTGTCCAAGATTCTGGTTTTCTTGTTTGTGTACGTGTGGATGCGCGGGACGCTGCCGCGTTTCCGCTACGACCAACTGATGGCCTTCGGGTGGAAATTGCTGCTGCCGCTCTCGATCGTGAACGTGATTGTCACCAGCTTTGTGATTCTCGCGAAAATAACGTGGTGGGGTGCGAAATGACGGCGCCGCTCGTGGTTTTTTTTGTCCTCGCGGGGCTGGCAGTGATTGGCGCGGTGAGCCTGATTTTTCAAAAGCATCCGATTCATAGCGCATTATCGCTGATCGTGGTCATGATTGCGCTGGCCGGACTCTATCTGCTGCTGGGCGCGGAATTCGTGGCCGCAGTGCAGATCATCGTTTACGGCGGCGCGATCATGGTGCTGTTTGTGTTCGTGATCATGCTCCTGAATGCGGGTGTGGAGGAGCACACCAGCATTTCAAAGGTAGCGGGAGCACCAGGCTTGCTGCTGGTCGTCGCGCTCGCGGGGTTGGTGGCGGCAACGATTGCGCGCTCGACGGACAGCATACAATCCATTTCGCAAACCGGAGAACTTTCTTCGACGCTCGGGATTTCGAACATGCTCTTCAAGGACTTTGTATATCCGTTTGAATTGACGTCATTCCTGATTCTTGTGGCGGTTCTCGGAGCGACGGTGCTCGCCCAGCGGGAGAAGAGTTGAGATGGTGCCGACGAACTATTACGTGATCCTGAGCGCGATTTTGTTCGGGCTGGGCGTGTTTGCGTTTATTTTTAAGCGCAACATCATCACGATTTTCATGTCCATCGAATTGATGCTGAACGCTGTGAATCTGGCGTTCGTGGCGTTCAGCCAGGCGCTGGGAAAACTGGATGGGCAGGTTTTTGTCTTGTTCGTGATTGTGGTGGCAGCGGCGGAAGCGGCCGTGGGACTGGGAATCATCATCTTGATTGCGCGCAACCGTCAAACGCTGAACGTCGAACGCGTGGACCTGCTCAAACTCTAATGCCGATTCACCCGATGCTCGAATACTTATGGATTGTTCCGCTGCTGCCGCTGCTGGGCGCGGCGGTGAATGGACTTTTTGGCACGAAGTGGCCGAATAAAATCGTCAACAGCGTGGCCATCGGCTCGACGGGACTTTCGTTTCTTGCCGCTATTGAAGCGGTACGCGAGTTTTTCGAATCAGGCCAAGTTTTCTTCCACAAGGAATTTTTCACCTGGATTGCGGCGGGAAATTTTCGCGCCGGTTTTGATTTGCAGATGGACCAGCTCACGGTGGTGATGGTGCTGGTGGTGACCGGAATAGGCTGGCTGATTCACATCTACGCCACCGGGTACATGGCGCATGAGGGCGGTTACTACCGTTTCTTTTCCTACCTCAACCTTTTCATGTTTTTCATGCTGATCCTGGTTCTGGCTGCGAATTACGTGCTGCTGTTCGTTGGCTGGGAGGGCGTGGGGCTGTCGAGCTACTTGCTCATCGGATTTTATTTCCTGAAAAAATCCGCTGCGGATGCGGGGAAAAAAGCATTTATCGTCAATCGCATCGGCGACTTTGGATTCATGCTGGGAATGTTTTTGCTGTTCAAGACATTTGGGACACTGGATTTTGTGCAGCTTTTCGCGAAAGCCG
>WNFC01002520.1_pt1 | contig 22956 bp, 25 predicted proteins | sample 5400541 | NCBI WGS metagenome assembly WNFC01 (sample SAMN13153342, study PRJNA577476) | soil metagenome | isolation source: 120 cm saprolite under Douglas fir tree site 2 hole 2 replicate 1 | place: USA:California | collected 2015-04-18
TCGCCACCCACCCGAACCGGATGTTCCACTTCCACACCGGGCGGCCGCTGGCGGCGCGCCTGGGCTACGACCCGGGCGCCGTCGACCCGCTCACCGACCGGGCCGTGGAATCGTTCGCCGGCGTCGGCAACCCGTTGTCGCTGCGGGGCCTGCAGCCGGGCGAGCAGGTCGTCGACGTCGGCTCCGGTGCAGGGTTCGACACCTTCATCGCCGCCGGCCAGGTCGGCGACACCGGGCGCGTCGTCGGTGTCGACATGACCCCGGAGATGCTGAAGAAGTCCCGGGCCACCGCCGAGGCGCTCGGCTATGCCCACGTCGAGTTCCGCCAAGGCCTGGCCGAGCAGCTCCCGGTCGAAGACGGCTGGGCCGACGCCGTCATCAGCAACGGGGTCATCAACCTGTGTGCCGACAAGAAGGCGGTGTTCACCGAGATCTACCGGGTGCTGCGCCCGGGCGGGTGGCTGCAATTCGCCGACATCGCCAACGGCCGGCCCGTCCCGCCCGAGGCGTTGCGGGACATCGACTTGTGGACCGGCTGAATCGCCGGCGGGCTGCCCCGTGCGGGCTGGCAGAAGATGCTCGAAGACACCGGCTTCACCGGCGTGAGGACCGGGCCGCCCGCCGACACGTTCGCCGGCGCCACCGGAGAGGACAAGGCCCGGGCGTATGAGGTGTACGGCTACGCCTTCCTCGCCCGCAAACCCTGAACACCACCACCCAGCACAAGGAGGAACGACCATGGCAGGCGTCGAGCACTACGCCAAGCCGAGCTGATGGCGGCGACGCTCGGTCTGTTCTCGATTGCGGGGACCCGGACAAGCTCGCCGAGTTCTGGTCGGCCGCCGTCGGTTACGTGCCCCTCGGCGGTGCCGGCAACTACGTGCTTCTCCTCGATGAGGCTGGCCAGCAGCCGAAGCTGCTGCAGCAACGGGTCACCGAACCCAAGGCCGGCAAGAACCGCATGCACTTCGACATCGTGCCGATCGGCGACGCCAACGCCCGGATCGAACGTGACGTCATCGGGGCAGTGTGGGGCGCCAACGGCTACACCACCGTTGCTCAGGCGAACGAGCTCTCTCGCCACCTGGACCTGGGGCCGGCCTCCCGGTTGCTCGATCTGGGCACCGGCTGCGGGTGGCCCGGCCTGTACCTGGCCAAGCAATCCGGGTGCTCGATGGTGGGCACCGACATGCCGGTGGAAGGCCTCGCCATCGCGGCGCGCCGAGCAGGCGCCGAAGGCATGGACCAGCGCGTCTCATTGGTCGCCGCAGCCGGCGCCGCGCAGCCCTTCCGGCCCGCTTCGTTCGACGCCATCGTGCTCACCGACGTGCTGTGTTGACTGTGGCGAGAGCTCGCCGTGCTGTGGGCGCTCAAACAGCTGCTGCGTCCGGGCGGGCTCATTGCCTACACGACGATCTTCGTCACGCCCGGGCTCGACCCGCTCCGCCGTCGTCGGGCCCGCCGATCTGGTCCTCGGGCGGTCGGGTCGCGCAGCGACCAACGCCGACTCCTGGTCTCAGCTGGTTTCACCGACATCGAAGTGGTCGATCTCACACCGGAGTGGGTCCGCACCGCGCGGGGCTGGTTGGCGGGATGGACAGCCAACGAAGCAGAGCTCACCAGACTCGAGTCACCCGTCGCCGTCGCTCAACGCCAAACAGAGCGCCAAACGCAGCTGCGTGCTCTCGACGACGGCCTCCTGCGCCGGGCCCTTTTCTCGGCGGCGCGCTCTCGATGACGCGACCCGACCTATGCGCTGGTTGCTGTCTCGGCTCGGAAGCCGGAGCACAACAGGTCGAGCGAGTCGATGGTGTCGCCGGCATCGGCGTACGCCTGCTGCTCGATCACATGCCAGCCGTCGCCGATGCCGAACGGCGCCGGTCGCACCCGCAGCCGCCAAGACAGGTGCAGGCGGCCGCCCACCTCGCCAACCGTGGCGTCGACGACCTCGAAGTCGGCGGCGTCGCCGAACCAGGAGCTGAAGACGCCGCTAACCGTGTCGGGTCCTTCCCAATCCATCGGGCCTGGCGGCAGCATGGCCCGGAACTTCACGGCCGGTGCCAGGGTGGTCGCCATACGCGGGTAGTCGCGGTTGGCGAGTGCTTCGAGGAACACTCCCCCGACCGACCAGCGGGCCACCGACTCGCTGTTACGCTCCTGTGTTGCTGACATGGCGTCCTCCCATTCGGTCTCTGTGCAGTCGAGAGTACGGACGCGTTCTGGCGGCGTCGTCCGGGGTTCACCCCACAAATCAAAGGCGGTGCAATGGATGTGACTGATCGCGACTCGGGGGTCGCGCTGGCCGAGCTCGTCGGGGCGTTCTCGCTCTCAACCGACTTGGGACTAGGTCAGCCCATGGAGCACGTGCTGCGATCGTGGGTCATCGCCGCCCGCCTGGGCGACCACGTCGGACTCGCGATCGACGATCGCAGCGCTCTGTTCTACGTGGCCACCCTGGCGTGGGTTGGCTGTGTCGCCGACACGCCCGAGCTGGCGACCTGGTTCGGCGACGACATCGTCTTCCGGCGCGACAGCCGCGAACGACTCGGGCTCGGCACCGACGTGTGCGATGCGCTGCAGCAGGCGTTCGCCCGCTGGGACGGCAAGGGCGTTCCCGGCGGGGTCGGCGGCGAGGAGATCTCGCTGTCGATGCGGCTGTTCCATCTCGCCGACGTCGTGGAGGTGTTCCACCGGAGCGGCGGAGCCGACGCGGCTGTGGAGGTGGCTCGCGACCGGCGAGGCAAGCACTTCGATCCCGACGTTGTCGACGCCTTCTGTTCCGTGGCGGCCGACGTGCTCGGCGGTCCTTCAGGTGACCTCGACTGGCAGGCCCTGGTCGACAACGAACCGCTGCTCCGTCGGTGCCTCACCGAGGCCGAGCTCGATGCCGCCCTCGAGGCGATCGCCGACTTCACCGACCTTCGAGCGCCATCACGCGCCGGTCACTCTCGTGCCGTCGCCGACCTCGCCGCCCGGGCCGCAGCCAGCGCCGGATTGTCGACAACGGACATCGCGACGGTCCGACGAGCGGGACTGGTGCACGACCTCGGCATGCACGGCATCCCCGCCACCGTCCTCGACAAGACAGGGCCGCTTACATCCACCGAGGCCGAGCGGATGCGCATGCACACCTACTACACCGAGCGCATGCTCGCCCGACCGGCGGCCCTGGCCCGGGTCGGCGCCGTCGCCTCGATGGCGCACGAGCGCTGCGACGGCTCCGGATATCACCGTGGATCGGCCGGGCCCGCCATCCCGGCGACAGCCCGCCTGCTCGCCGCCGCCTGCGCGTTCTGTGCGATGACCGAACCGCGTTCGCATCGCCCGCCGCTGACCGCCAAGCAGGCGGCCAGCGAGCTGCGCGCCGACGTCCGGTCCGGCCGGCTGGACGCTGGCGCCGTCGATGCGGTGCTCGGCGCGGCCGGTCAGATAAGCGGCAAACGTCGGGCCGGTCCGGCCGGGCTGACTCCTCGGGAGATCGAGGTGCTCGCCCTCATCGCCCGTGGTGCCTCGACACGCCAAGTCGCGCACCAGCTGTCGATCACCCCGAAGACGGCGGAGACCCACATCGAACGGATCTACGCCAAGATCGGCGCGTCCACCCGATCAACGGCCACGTTGTTCGCCATGCAGCACGGGCTGCTCGACACCCTCGAACCGTTTGATCTGTAGGGGGAACCCCGGACGACGCCGGTCGCTCTTGTCCGTACCGTCTGATCTCAACCGATCGACAACGCGGAGGAGAACCCATGGCCGACAACGCCGTCATCAGCCTCACCACCGGACTCGAGGACACCGAGAAGGTCACCGTCGCCTTCCTCGTCGCGGTGGGCGCCGCCGAAGCCGGACGACCGACGCTCATGTTCCTGACCAAGGAAGCCGTTCGCCTCGCCCTCAACGGTGTCGCCGTGGGCGTCGCCTGCGACGGCTGCCCGCCCCTGCCCGACCTGATGAAGCGCTACGAAGCAGCCGGCGGCCGTTACTACGTGTGCCCGGTCTGCTTCAACGCCAAGAAACTCGACGACGGACAGCTCATCGCCGGGGCCGAAGTGCAAGGCACCGTCCCCATGTGGCAGTGGATCGGTGACGAAGGAGCCACCACCTTCAGCTACTGACGACCGACCGCCCACGGCCGGCCGGCCGACCTACCGTGACCGTGCCGAGAGGAGAAGCCCATGCCGTTCATCCAGCTAATCGAGTACAAGACCAGCAAGATCGACGAACTTAACGCCGCCCTCGATGGGTGGCTCGAAGCGACCAAAGGCAAGCGGGCCGCCCGCCGCGGCGTGCAGACCAAAGACCGCGACGCCACCAACACCTACGTCCAGATCGTCGAGTTCCCCTCCTACGAGGAGGCGATGGCGAACTCCAACCTGCCCGAGACGAGCGAGTTCGCCGGCAAGCTCGCCTCGCTCTGCGACGGGCCGCCAAGCTTCCGCAACCTCGACGTGCTCCGCGAGGAGCAGATGTAACTCACGAAACTCAGCTTGGCGGCCTCTCGGTCGCGTCGAAGAATCGGTCAAAGACGTCGCTGCTGACGTGCACGTAGATCTCCTGGATCACGCGGATCGACGAGTGGCCCAGCAATCGGGAGACGTCTTCGATGCGGATGTTCGGTTGGCCGAGCGCCCAGGTCGCGAACACGTGGCGCAGCGAGTGGAACGTCCACAACCAGCCGTTGCGGTCGGGGTGCTTGGGCCAGCCGATGAACTCGCATGCGGGGTCCCACAGGTTTCGGCCGTAGTTCGATCGCCGCTCCCATTCTCCTCGCGGCGACGGGAACATCAGGTGCGACGCGTCGGGAAGTTCGGCCAAGCGCCGCTCGACCATCTCATCAATGTCAATGCCGCCAGGGGTGCACGCCGGGTACATGGTGACCCGCCGGCGTCGTCCCTTGGGGAGCGCTTCGCGCAGTTCGGATCGTGTCTCGACGACTTGGCGGTCAACCGTGATGCGACGCCGGTCGACCTCGATCTGGTTGCTGGTCAAGGCGGCGTGCTCGCCCCAGCGAAACCCCGAATAGGCGGTCAGCAGCACTTCCAGCTCTCGCCACCACACTCGCGATCGCTCCGCGCACTCGCGCGCCAACCTGTGCATGGCTTCGGTGGCCGGGATCTCCTCCTGGGTCATGGCGCGGGTGCTCGGCTCGGCGTCGAGATCGGTTCCGTCCGCTGGCAGCCAGCGCACACCCCGCAGCAGGTCCTGGCGGGGCAGCAGGAGCTTCGAACACCCCCATTTTCCCTTACGGGAGAGGCACTTTGGCGTCATTGCCGACCTAAATGCCCAAGAATGGTGAAACAGGGAGGCTAGAGCTTCTGATGAGTTCGGGGGACGTCAGGCACAGGGCCGGGGGCGGTTACCCGATCTTGGCGCCAATGGCCTCATTCTCTGCGGTTGAGGTTCGCGACGGGTCGGCACCGGGGGTCGGTTTCAATGAACGACTCGGCGAGCTGACGGGGGTGCTTGTGGCCTGAGGAGACGGCGGTGCAGCTCGGACCGGTTGAGAAGCTCTGCTTATGATGAAGAGGTGGACATTCGGCACCTCAGGTGTTTCGTGATGGTCGCAGAGGAACTGCACTTCGGGCGGGCGGCGGATCGGCTGCACATCGCTCAGCCCGCGGTAAGCCAGACGGTGAAGGGCCTCGAGCGTGAGCTCGGGTTGGTCCTTTTCGAGCGCTCGAATCGTCGGGTCGAGTTGACCGACGCCGGCCGTGTCTTGCTGGGCGAGGCGAAAACGGTGCTCGACCGGTTCGACGGAATCGGCGGGCTTGCAGAGCGGCTGCGGTCGGGGCTGACGGGCCGGGTGACCATCGGGGTGCCGCCGGCGATGCCGCCCAACCTGTTACCCGAGTTGTTGGCGGTGTTTCGGGTGGCCGCGCCCGACGTCAGGGTTGTGGCCAAGGCGGCTAGCGACGCGCGCGATCCACTGGCAAGCCTCGTGGCGGGTCGCGTCGACTTCGCTCTGTTACGCGGCACGGTGGATGCAGCCGGGATTGCGGGCGTGGTGCTGGCTCGCGAGTCCGTCGGGGTCGCGCTGCCTCGCAGTCACCCCTTGGTCGCGTCGGAAACTGTCCCCGTCCGAGCGTTATCTGGGCAGCCGCTGGCTGCGTTCCCCCGCAGCGCAGACCCGGCCCAGTTCGATCGGATCTTCTCGGCGTTGACTGCGGCGGGCCTGGGTGAGGTGGGCGAGATCCACGAGTCGCCGCCAGGGGCGGTCGAGGGGTCGCTTCGCCTCGTCGCCGCGGGCGAGGCGGTCTCGCTGAAGCTGGCCAGCGAAGTCGACGCCTTCGGCTCGACCGAAGTGGTGTGGCGGCCCTTCGAAGATGTGGACCTGCCGGTCGTGGTGTCAGCGGCGTGGCGGCTCGACGTCACCTCACCGGCGACCCGCCGGCTGATGGACGCCCTAGCGGACTGGCTCGCCAAGGGTTGATAAGTGGCGGTTCTTCATGTATCACGACCACGTCCTGGAATGCGTCCTAGACCGATGGTCCACTGCGAACCATGACAACTGACACGAAGACCCAAAGCGCCACGACCTCCCCATCGACGCTGTACTACGAGATGCGGGGCAGCGGGGCGCCAGTACTGCTCATCCCCGGGACGCCGGGTGATGGCGGCCAGTTCGAGGCGCTCGCCGACGTCATGGCCCGCGACCGACTCGTGATCACCTACGACCGGGTCGGAACCTCGCGCAGCCCGGCGCCTTCTGGGTGGTCGACGACCAACGTGGCCGAGCAGGCTGATGACGCCGTTCGGCTGTTGCGGTCGCTGACCACTGAGCCGGCGACTGTCTTCGGCACGAGTAACGGTGCCCTTATCGCTCTCGAGCTCGCCTTGCGCCACCCGACGGTCGTGGCCAAGGCGGTGCTGCACGAGGCGCCGCTGCTCAGCGTGCTCTCCGACCCCGAGCCGGTCGGCTCGATGCTCGGCGAGCTGATCGGCACGGCGATGGCCGTTGGCGGCCCTCCCGCCGCACTCCAGGCGTTCTTGCGGTTCGCCTACGGCGACACCATCGTCGACAGCTGGTCAGACGACCTTCGGGGCCGCTTCCTTGCCAACGCGGAGATGGTCTTCGGCGTCGAGCTGCCGGCCTTCCAGGCCTACCGGCCCGATGAGGGCGCGCTGGCGTCGCCGCACGCGCCGCTGCTCGTCGTGGTCGGCGCGGAGCAGCGGTCGCCGTTCTTCCTGGAAGCGGCCGCGTGGCTCAGCTCGCACAGCTCAAGCCCATTGATCCGCACGCCCGGCGCCCACGGCCCGCAGTTCAGTTGCCCTGAGGCGCTGGCCTCGATGTTGTTCCGCGACGAGTGAGTGCTCACGGGTCGTCGTGCGGGTCCTGCTGACCGCGGCGCCGAGCACCGGCCATATCGCGCCGATGCTCGGCGTCGCCGCCGCGTTGCGGGACGCCGGCCACGAGGTACGGCTCGCCACCCATCCGAGCGGCCACGCCGTCGCGCGTCGCTCCGACCTCGAGGTCGTCGCCGCCGGCATGAGCGAAATCGACATGGTGGCTGAGCGCCGCCGGCGATGGCCCGAGACCGAGCACCAGCCAGTGACGGCATGGGGCGTACGCATGTTCACGCAGATCCTCGCCCCCACCATGGTCAACGACCTGCTCCCTGTCGTCGACGACTGGCGACCTCATCTGCTCATCCACGAGGAGGGTGAGTACGGAGGCCCGCTCGTCGCTGCCCGGGCCGGCGTCCCTTGTGTCACTCACGGCTGGGGCAGCCCTCTACGACCCATCGAGGAGCTCACCGCCCTCGAAGGCGACGCGGCGCCGCTGTGGGAAGCGGCCCGGATCGACATGCCACCGAAGGCCGGTCTCTACCGCGACGGGCTGCTCAACCCGTGTCCGCCATTCCTGCAGGACGACCGGCCCGGAGCGGCCACGGCTTGGCGCGTTCGGCCGACGCACCTCCGTCTACCCGGCGGTGAGAGCGGGCCACGGCGCGGGAGGGAACTCAGCCGACCCACCGTCTACATCGGCTTCGGAACCGTTGCTCACTTCGCCGACGCCCCCGATGAGATCCGCGCCGCAGTCAGCGCCGTCGTGCGTCACGCGCTCGATGCCGTCGTCACCACTCCCGACGAGTCCCTTCGCCGTGAGCTGCTTGGAGCGCACGGCGACCGGGTCGAGGTGCGTTCATTCGTGTCGCTTCCTGGCCTCCTCCCGACTTGCCGGCTCGTCGTCTGTCACGCCGGCGCCGGCTCGGCGCTCGCGAGCCTCGCCACCGGTGTTCCCCTCGTGCTCAACCCGCGGGGCGCCCCCAGTCAGATCCGCATGGCCGACGCGTGCGTGCGAGCCGGCGTCGCGGAGATCGCGGACAGCCGCGACATCGACGAGGTCGTGTCCACAGTGCTCGGCGACGATCTACTTGCCGCTCGCTGCGCGGACGCTGCGATCGACATCGGGGCCATGCCGACAGCGGCTGAGGTAGTGCCTGCCCTCGAAGCGCTCGTCGGCTGAGTAGTTCTGGGCCCTTGGTCCTCGGTCCCGCGGAGCCGGACTTCGGCCTGTGGAATTCCCGGTCGGTCGGGACCTGGGCCCCGTGACGGCGGGACACCCCGATCCGCATGCTGGACCTGACAGACAATTCGGTTCGAGGAGGCGCGTGATGGGCAGTTTGAAACGGTTGGGCGTGATCGTTGCTGGTGTGGCGGTTCCTGTGATGGCGGCGATGTCGCCCGCCTTGGCTCAAGCATCGGCGAGCACCGTCCACGCGACGGGGACGGGTACCGAGGTGGGTGCCAATCCTTGTACCGGCGCGGCGGGTTCGTTCACTTTCAACGCGGACGAAGTCATGCACACCACCGCGGACGGTTCGGGTGGCTACCACTTCAGCATGACGGCCACCAGCGACGACCGCTTCGTGCCGGATGACCCGGCCGAGCCGACCTACTCAGGTCGCGACACGCTGCACGCCGACGCCCAAGAAGTTGGCGGCGGATCGACCACGACCTATGTGCAGGTCGGCGGCATCAGGGCGCCAGACGGCTCCTCGGTTCGGTTCCGCTCGCTGTACCACGTGACCGTCTCCTCCGACGGGACGCCGACTGCGACCCACTCCGTGGACACCTTCAGATGCGCATGAACGGGCGCGACGTGACAAGAGCTGTGCATGGAGAGGAGCGCAGCACGGACCGCACCATTTTCCAGGACCCGAGCAGTCGGCGTCGGCACGCTCGCCTTAGCCGTGACGGCCTTCGCCGCACGCGGCGTGGTCCCGAACCCACCGAAGGCCGACCCGCCGGCGGCGGCAATCGCCGCCTTTCTCGTCGTCCATAGCCACGCCGTGATGGCATCGTCGTACCTCGATGCGTTGGCGGTGTGTCTGCTGGTGGTGGCCACCGTCGGCATGGTGTCGCTCACCGGCGCAGACGGGTCCCCGGCTGGGGTGGTCGCGGTGGCCGGCGTGACGCTGTCGCTGGGATTGTCCCTGGTTCTCGACGGGACCATCGCGGCCGCCACAGCGCACCATGGCGGCGGCGACCCGGTGGCACTGTTCCGACTCGCCGATGTCGTGGATCTCTTCTTCGCCGTTCCGGGCGTCGTCTTCATGAGCGGGCTCGGCCTGGTGCTGCTCCGCAGCCGGCTCCTCCCGGCCATCTTCGGCTGGGCGGCGCTCGCCATCGGAGCGATCAGGGTGGCGGGCGGGCTCGCCGGCCTGGTGAGCGGCTCGGGTGTCGACGAGGGCCTGTTCATGCTGAGCGCGCTGTGGACCGTCGGCCTCGGGATTACGCTCGTGGCTCGCCCGTCACGGGTTCGGACAGCCGCTACCGCCGCGCCCGTGGCGACGCTCTGAGCGGGGGACCGTCGGGGTCACATCGGGCCGGCGCCCGCAGGGTCGGCGACAATGTGTTGCGGAGGATGGTCATGCACAGCACCAAACGCGCCACGTGGACGATCGCAGTTGTCACCGTGCTCGCGGTGGCCGTCTACGCGGCCTTCGCCATCGGCGACAGGCAGGTGGGGTTGGCCGATCGCTACGGCTTTCACGTCTCCCGGGCCGCCGACATGGTCGCCGTCCTGGGCTTTGGGGCGATCGGGTTGGCGGTCGCGCTCCGCCGGCCGGCGAACCCGATCGGCTGGCTGTGGCTGGCGGGCGCGGCCGCCAACGCCGTGAGCTTGGCCGCCCGCGGCTACGCGGTCCACACCCTGTTCGCCGACCCCGGGTCCCTTCCCGCAGGCCGCTGGGCCGCCTGGCTCGAGAACTGGCTTTGGGTTCCCGGCTTCGTGCTGCCGGTCATGTTCGTGCTGCTCCTCTTCCCCGACGGGCATCTGCCGGGACGGCGGTGGCGGCCGGTCCTGTGGGCCGCGGTCGCGGTGAGTGTCGGCTCGTGGTCAGGGGCGGCGCTGTCGAGCGGCAGGCTCGAAGACTTCCCCACGGTGCGGAACCCGCTGGGCCTGGCCGCATCCGATCCGCTCGCCGTGCTCACGCTGCTGCTGCCTGTAGTCGTGGTCGTGGCGGTCGCCGGGCTCGTCACCCGCTACCGGCACGGCGACAGCGAACGACGGCAGCAGATCAAGTGGGTGGCGTACGCGGCGACCACATTCGCAGCGGGCTTCGCTGTGGCCACGGTGCTCCAGCCGTGGAACACGCCGGGCGTCGTCGTGCTCGTAATCGGCCTGCCGTCCCTCGCGTTCTGCGCCGCGACCGCTATCGCCATCCTGCGCTACCGCCTGTACGACATCGATGTCCTCATCAACCGCACCCTGGTCTACGCCGGGTTGAGCGCGGTCGTGCTCGGCGTATCGATCGGTACGGTCGGCGTGCTGACGTTGGTGGTCGGTGGTCTGACCCGGCTGCCTGCCTCGTTGGCCGCCGCGGTGGTGGCGGCCACGTTGGCGCATCCGACCCGCGAGCGGCTGCAGCGGCTCGTGAACCGGCTCATGTACGGCGACCGCGACGAGCCGTATGCGGTCATCGCCCGCCTCGGCCGGCGGGCCAGCGACGCCTTGGCCCCCGACAGCATGCTGGCCGCGGTGGTTGACACGGTCGCCGAGTCCTTGCGGTTCCCCTACGTCGCCATCGAGATCCCCGGCGGGGCTGGCCTGGCGCCCGCCGCGACCCATGGCACTCCCTCCGGCGAGTGCGACACAGTTCCCCTGATCCACCAGGGACTGGAGGTCGGGCGCCTCGTCGTGTCCCGTCGTGGCGGCCATGAGCCCCTTACCCCGGCGGACAACGCTCTTCTCACCGATCTCGCTCATCACATCGCCGCTGCCGTCCGAGCCGCCGCACTGGCCTCCGACCTGCAACGCTCCCGAGAGCAGCTGATCGTCGCCCGAGAAGAAGAGCGCCGCAGGATCCGGCGTGACCTGCACGACGGGCTCGGCCCGTCCCTCGCCGCGCTCGGCTTGTCGGCCGGTGCCGCGCGCAATGTCTTGCGAACCGATCCGACGCGAGCCGAGCAGCTCCTCGACGAGCTCCAACGGGACTCACAATCCGCGGTCGGCGAGATCCGCCGGCTCGTCTACGCGCTACGTCCACCCGCCCTGGACGAGCTCGGCCTGGTGGGCGCGGTGCGTGAGCACGCCGTGCGGCTCGGCATTGATGTCGACGCCCCCGATGAGCTCGGGCCGCTGTCGGCCGCCGTCGAGGTGGCCGCACTGCGCATCGCGGTAGAAGCCATGACCAACGTGTCGCGTCACGCCAACGCGCACCACGCAACCGTCCGCCTGAGGCTCAACGGCGCCCTCGAACTCGACGTGACCGACGACGGCCGGGGTATTCCGACTGCCGTCTCACCTGGCGTCGGCCTGCGATCGATGCACGAGCGGGCCGACGAGCTAGGTGGGTCATGCCGTATCGAATCCAAGCCCGGTTCCGGCACCCGGATACTCGTGCGCCTCCCGGTGCTGGGCGACTGATGGACGCGATCCGCGTGCTCCTCGCCGACGACCATCCCGCATTCCGCCGCGGCGTGCGAGCCATCCTCGTCACAACCGAGGGGATGACCGTGGTCGGGGAAGCCGACTCGGGCGAACAAGCGGTCGCCCTGGCGCTCAGCTTGCAGCCCGACGTGATCCTGATGGACCTTCACATGCCGCCCGTCGGCGGCATCGAGGCCACCCGCCGGGTCCTCGCCGCCAGTCCTCACATCGCCGTGCTCATCCTCACCATGTACGACGACGACGACTCGGTGTTCGCGGCGATGCGTGCTGGCGCCCGGGGCTACCTCCTCAAGGGATCCGCCCAAGACGACATCATCCGTGGCGTGGCCGCGGTTGCGGCCGGAGAGGCCATCTTCGGCGCCGGCGTCGCCCGGCGAATGATCGACTACTTCGCCAACGTGCCCAAGCGCCACGCGGAACCGTTCCCGGAGCTCACCGATCGCGAAGTGGAGGTGCTCGATCTCATCGCCCGCGGCCTCAACAACACCGCCATCGCCGACCGTATCGGCGTCGCCACCAAGACCGTCCGCAACCACGTCTCCAACATCTTTACCAAGCTTCAGGTCCTCGACCGCTCCCAGGCCATCGTCCGTGCGCGCGAAGCCGGCCTCGGCACCAACGGAGCCAGCCAATGAGCGACGCGGCGAGCGCCGACCACCCCGGCTCTGCCGACTCGCCGACGGTCGCGCTCCTGCGTCCGAGGAGTACGGCGACCCCGAAGGCACGCCGGTCGTAGCCCTTGACGGCGCCCCCGACAGCCACCTGATCTGGTCGATCGTCGACGCCGCCGTCCGCAGCAATCGTGTGCGGCTAATCGCCCCAGACCGACCCGGGTTTCGGACGCTCCGACCGCAAGCAGGGCCGAACGGTGCTCGACTGGGCGGCCGATCTCCAACTGCTCGTCGACCACCTGGGTGTGCCGAGGTTCGCGGTCGTCGCCATCTCCTACGGCGGCGCGTTCGCGGCCGCTACCGCCTGGCAGCTGGCCGAACGAGTCACCGCCCTCGGCATGCTCAGCGTCATCGGCCCGCTCGACACGGCAGCGACGCGCGAGGGCATGTCCGCTGCCGTTCGCCGTAGCTATACCGTCGCGCGTCGTGCCCCCTAGTGTCCTGAATCGCTGGTTCGGGTGATAAGTGGGTTTACGGTCACTTTGAGGCCGTCGCGGAGACTCGTTCGCAGTAGCGGGCGACGGAGGCGAGGATCTGGTCTGCGGTCTTGACCCACACGTAGGGGCGCGGATTCTCGTTCCAGGTCTCGATCCACTCCTTGATGTCGCGCTCCAGAGCCCACGCTCATGTGGGCTCCTCGCTTGATCCTCTTGGTGGTCAGCTCCCCGAACCAGCGTTCCACCATGTTGAGCCACGACCCCGATGTCGGCGTGAAATGCAGGTGGAAGCGGGGGTGGCGCAACAGCCAGCGCTGGATGTCGGGCGTCTTGTGGGTGGCGTAGTTGTCCAAGATCAGGTGCAGGTCGAGATGAGCAGGGACTTCCTCGTCGATTTGGATGAGGAACTTCTTGAACTCCGCCGCCCGGTGGCGGTGGCGGAGCGAACCGATCACCTTGCCGGTTGCCATGTCCAAGGCGGCGAAGAGACTGGTGGTGCCGTGACGCACATAGTCATGGCTGCGCCGCTCGGGGGTTCCGGGCATCATCGGCAGGATCGGCTGGTACCGGTTGAGGGCCTGGATCTGGGACTTCTCGTCGACACAGAGCACCGAGGCCCGCTCCGGCGGATCCAGATACAACGCCACGATGTCGCGCACCTTGTCCACGAACAGCGGGTCGGTGGACAGCTTGAAACTCTCGGCCCGGTGGGGCTGCAGCCCGAAGGCCCGCCAGATCAGGCTGATCGAGGTCTGGCTCATCCCCATGGCCTTGGCCATCGACCGCGTCGACCAGTGGGTGGCGTCCTTGGGCTTTTCCTCCAACGTCTTGATGATCACCGCCTCCACCTTGTCGTCGGTGATGGTGCGGGGATGGCCGGGGCGGGGCTCATCGAACAGGCCGTTGAGACGGTTGGCCACGAACCGGGACCGCCACTTGCCCACCATGGCAGGGCCCACTCCGAGCTCGGCGGCCACGGCCAGATTCGTCACCCCCGGCTGGGCGCAGGCCAACACTACGCGCGCCCGGGTGGCGACGGCCTGCGCGGTCTTCCGCCGACTCGACAACCGCTCAAGGGTCAAACGCTCCTCGTCGCTGAGCACCAATGCGACCTTCGGTCGGCCCCGTTCTGCCATCTCGACTCCCATCGTTGTCGTTGATGACAAAATTCGCGGCTCAAACGAGTATTCCTCCCCAATCAGCAACTCAGGACAATAGCTTCTCGGGATCGTCGAATCTTGGGCGTCACGCCCGCCCATGGCACCCCTCGCCGATCACCCCAGTTATCCCGACGCCCGACGCCCGACGCCCGACGGCCTGAGGCGCGGCTGCAGCGAGGGTTGGTCGCGCGGCCACTCCACGAGACCGCGGGCGGCGCGGGCTTGGGCGGCTCTGAGCGTGCGTCCTCGTCGCGGTCGTGCGGCGCGAGCTTGAGGTGCCACTCAAAGGTGATGCGGCCGCAGCCTCGGGCCGGTCAACTTCGATCACCTCGCCGCCGCCGCCTTGGCGCTCCTGAACGTCGAGTCTGATGCATCCTCCGCGCGTGCCCGCTGCGTGGGGCGGCTCCATCGTTCCCTGGGCCCAGCCGGTCAAGCTCCGGGTTTGCGGGGCTGGCTCGGGTTGCGCCGACCAACCCGGGTTGGGGTTCGAGTGCCTCCTTGCCTTCGAGTCGAATCCCTCATGGCGCGGGTCGGCAAGCCGCTGACCTCGGTGTTCGCGTCGATCGCTCGGAGCTCAAGGACCTCGCCGGTGGAGGGGCGGCTTGCCGAACATCCCCAAAACCTGTGGCACCCCACGGCCGAGCGATAATGTTGAACGGTCGTCAATGTCCGATGGCCTCACTCCGCTGGCTCAGACTCCGCTGGTTCAGCGGACGGATTGGTGCGGGCCGGGGGGAGCTCCGCAGCCGCCAGGGCCGTCGCCGCGGACGCCTTCGTGGGCGGCGGGGACGCCGCTACCGGGCTGGCCTGGTCCTGCGAAGCCTTCGATGACCTGGCCGAGGCGATCGGCGCCGACGATGGAGGGGTCGGTGGCGACCTGGGAGATGCAGACGCCGACGCCGTGGGGGTACTGCGGTGGCGCCGCGCTGGCCGGTGAAGCGATGGCGATCACTGGGGCGGCCGCGGCGGTCGCGGCGGCGATGAGGGTGCGGATCTTCATGGTGTTCTCCGATCAGTTGGTGGTGGAGGGGGTGTGCCCCTGGGTCAGGCTCCGCAGCCCGAGGGCGACGGAGTACAGGACGGTCGCCACGAGCAGAAGGCCGAACGTGGCCCACCCGATGGCGCCGATCCAGTAGCGAGCACCGCCGGTATGGTGCGTGCCGTGCCCGGCTGCGGAGAAGGCGAAGGCGACGACGGCGGCGGGCAGAAGAATCCAATAGACGCGGCGTGGGTGGTTGAACATTTCGGCTGGCCTCCTCGGTTCGCCCGGATGGCGACACAGACAGGGTGCGCCGGGGTGTGCGTGTGGCGCATCGGCGGCGTGTCACGAGTCCTGTCACAATCCGTTTGTGACACCGGGCCCTTGTCGACTGGCTCGCGCCCGAGGATCGTGACGGTGTGCGGTCGAGCTTGACGCGCCAGATCCTGTTGGCGGCGACCGTCGTGGTCGCGGTCACGGGCATCGTCGGGTCACTGCACACTGGGAACCTGCCCGGCAACGGAGCCAACTGGAGCCTCGGCCTGGTGGCGGTCGGCTATGCCTGGCTGGGCTGGATGGTCGCAGGGCGCCGCCCGGAGCTGCCGATCGGCTGGCTGCTCCTCGCCGGTGGCGTGGCCAGCGCGGCGGCGTTCACGGCCGGCTGGTGGGCGACCGAGTCGGTGCTCGTTGATCCCGGCTCGCTTCCATTCGGCCGGGTGGCGGCGTGGGCGGCGGTGTGGCTCGGGGCGACGCCGTTTCTGCTGGTGCTGATCGCGCCGCTGGTGCTGTTCCCGACAGGGCGGCCGCGGTCCCGGCGATGGTGGTGGTTCATGGTGGTGGTCGGTGTGGTGATCGCAGCGCTTACGGCGGTCTCTCTCGTCGCCGCCCTCCCGGCCGCCGTCGGTTCGCGGCCGGTCTCGCTGCTCGACGTTCCGGGCGTCGACAAGAGCGGCTGGGGCGGTGCCGCCATCGGCGCGGCAGCAGTCGCTCGGCTCTTGGCGCTGTTGGCCGCTGTGGTTGCCATCGTCGGCGCCGGGTGGGCCCGGCGTGGAGCGGCCGGCGACAGTCGCCGCGCCTATACCACGGTCCTGCTTGGCGCGGTCGCCGTGGGGGTCGTGTTCGTCGCCGGCGCGCTCGTCGGTCCGCTGACGGCTCAGCGGCACAAGGCACCCGAAGAGTTCTACTCCGTCGCCCTGTTGTGTATCCCGGCTGGGATCGCAGTCGCGATCGCTCGCTTCCGGGTCTATGAGGTGCGCGCCGCGGTGAGCCGGTCGGTGCTGATGGTCGGCGTGGGCGGCGCGCTGACAGTGGTCTATCTGGCTGTGCTCGGCGTGCTCGCCGCGGTCGCGGGCGGCCACCGGGTGTTCAGCGTGCCGAGTGTGCTGGCCGCCGGCGTCGTCGCGCTCGCGAGCGCGCCAGTCGCTGAAGTAGGCCGTCGCCTGACGCGCGATTCGTTCGGCCGCTCCACCGAGACTGGTCTTGCCGCCAGGTTCAGCGGCCACCTGCGCGCCGACACCGAGGCCGGCGAAGCGCTGCGGGCGCTGGCCGAGGTGCTGCGCGACGAGCTTCGTCTCGGCTCGGTCGAGCTGAGCGTCCACGGGTTGCCAGCTTGCGTCGTCGGTAAGCGCGACCCCCCGCCGACCACAGTGGCACTCGAATACGCAAACAACACCATCGGCGAGATCGCCGTTACGGCCCGTCCTGGGGAGTCCCTCGCGCCGCGCGATCTGCGACTGCTCGGCGACGTTGCCCGCTACGTCGCGGTCGCAGCCGAGGCGATCCGCACGAGCGAGGACCTGCGACACGCCCAACACGCGCTCGAGACCGCCCACGCCGAGGAACGACGCCGTGTGCGCCGGGATCTGCACGACGGTGTCGCCCCGACCCTCGCCTCGGTCCGTTTGAAGCTCTCCGCCCTCCGGCGCACTAGCGGCGACCATCGCCTCGATGAGGTGATCGACCAGGTCGCCGACACGCTGCGGGAACTCCGCCGGATCGTCGACGGGCTTCAACCGTCGGTTCTCGAAGACCTCGGTCTGCTCGCCGCGCTCCAGATCCTAGTCGCCGACACCCGCCAAGCTGCCGTCATCCGAGTCGCGCTCGACGCGCCATCGAGCCTGCCTGAGCTGCCCGCCGACGCGGCCAACACCGCTTACCGGGTCGTCAGCGAAGCACTTGCCAACGTCATGCGCCACAGTCACGCGTCAACGTGCACGGTGCGCGTCGACCACCACGACGGCGTCCTCGAAGTCGAGATCCGCGACAATGGCCACGGCTTCGACGCCACCAACGGCCGCGGCGGCATGGGCTTGCGCAGCATCGCCACCCGAGCCTCCCTCGCCGACGGCACCGCTACCATCGCCTCCACGCCCGGCGGTGGGACGACCGTGACACTGCGGGTGCCCGCATGACACCTGAAGTGATCCGGGTCGTCATCGCGGATGACCATCCCGTCTACCGGGACGGCCTCGCACGGTTGCTCAGTGACTCGGGCGGCTTCGACGTGGTCGGCGCGGCATCCGATGGCGAAGAAGCCGTTGCGCTGGCGGACGCGCTCGCCCCCGATGTCGTCGTGATGGACCTGCGCATGCCGCGCCTGGACGGCATCGAGGCAACCCGGCGCATCACGAGCGCGAGCCCCCACATCGGCATCGTCGTGCTGTCCATGTTCGAAGACGACGCGCTCGTCTTCGCCGCCGTGCGCGCAGGTGCCCGCGGCTACCTGCTCAAGGACGCCGACGACGAGCAGGTCGGCTCGGTCGTGCGCGGCATCGCCCGCGGCGAAGCCATCTTCGGGCCCGGGACGGCCCAACGACTCCTCGATCTCCTCACCAAGTCCCCGGCACCGACGAGCCCCACCACGCCGGTTGTGTTCCCCGAGCTGACCGCCCGCGAGCGGGAGGTGCTCGAACTGCTCGCCCAAGGCCGACGCAACAGCGACATCGCCGACGCGTTGTTCCTCAGTGAACGCACCGTGCGGAACTACGTGTCCAACATCTTCACCAAGCTGCAAGTCGGTGACCGCGCCCAAGCCATCGCCGCCGCCCGCGACGCCGGCATCGGCGGACCGAACCGACGCCCCGCCGAGCCATAGGCGAGAGCAGCACCGACGCCCGTTCCAAGAGGCGCGCTGATACCCCCCTGAGCTGCGGGTTTGTGTCTCACCTTCGACTAGCAGAAGATCAGAAGGTTGCATCAGAAGGTGGGCTTCGGTGCCCCCCGGATGTGCACAACCCCCGTACTCAAAGGGGTCGCTCGCACGCGGGCGCGCTGGTCACGGCTTGAGAGCCGCCCGTGAGAGCCACTGACTCCGCGGTCGTTCACCGCTGGTGGGGCCTCACGCGGCGGACGATCCGTGCGCTACCGATGCCACCCCGTCAGGCGTTGCGTCATTGCTGGTGGGGCCGGGTTTCGAAGATCGGCCATCCGACCTCGGTCCTCCACGCCGACTCGTCCTCGGTGTCCTGGGGCCCGACCAAGTAGTACTCGCGTATCAGGCCATCGACCGCCACCGCGTGTTCGGTCACATAGGTCGCCAGTGCCCCGTAGGCGCGGTCCAGGTCGTCGTGGGAGCCGTTGTGGATGATCACGGCCAGCTCCGCCCCGGACACGGAGATCGGTGCTACTCGCCCGACGGGCCGGACCTCGCCGCTCATCGGCACGAAGAGCGTGGCGTCACCGCGCTCGTCGGTGAACAACTCGTTGGTGTAGATCCCGCCGGGAGGCCCAGATGCGACGACGCCCTGCGCCGAGAGCGTCCCCACGATCTCGCCCACTGCTCCTTGATACCAGGCCGCCAGATCTCCGAGGTCCACCGTGGACGTGACGGCCGCCGCCTGAGTGGCCGGAACCCGTCGGTGCTCGATCACCACCGACGGCGAGGGGTGCTCGAGAAGATCGCGCAAGGACGCCACGGCACGCTGGGTCTCAGCCAGGGTCTCCTCCAAGCGGGCGAGGTGGGCGGCGATGAGCTCGGAACGGACCGCCTGGTCGGATGCCTGTAGCACTGAGCCGATGTCCTCTAGGGGCATCTCGAGTTCCCGGAACCGGCGGATCACCTGAGCGACCGGGATCTGGGCGCTCGTGTATCGGCGGTACCCGGTGACCGCGTCGATCTCCGCGGGTTCCAGGAGGCCGACCCGGTGGTAGTAGCGCAGGGTCTTCACGCTGAGGAAGGTCACCCGAGAGAAGTCGCCGATCGTCAACGAGCCAGGCACGCCCCCAGTCTCAACCCTCCCCTGGTGGGAGAGTCAACCGGGCAATGACCCCTTGACTCTCCCATGGCGGCATCGCCCAGCCTGGCTCCGTCGGCCATGCGGGCTGACCTGACACGGGAGGAAGCTATGCCCACAGCAACGCAAGTCCGAGGAGTAGTAGCCGATCACATCGCCGCCGTCAACGCCTTCGACCTCGATCGGATCGTGGCCACCTTCACTTCCGACGCCTACGTCAACGACAACCGCCGGGAGATCTGGGGCACGAATGCCATCCGGGCCTTTATGGCCAAGGAGTTCGTGGGGGACCGCGTCACGATGGAGGTCCGTGAGGTTCTCGACCACTATGGCGACATCATCGTCCGCGCCCGCTACGACGGGACCTACGACAAGACCAATCTGCCCGACGAGCTGATTATGACCAGTTACTTCGGGATCTGCGACGACAAGATCACCAGTCTCACCCTGATTTTCAATCAGCCCAGTCCGTACTGACCCCGTCTACACGCTCCAGGCTCGGTCTCGCTAGTGGTGCCGGTTCCTGGCAGAGCGCGGCGATAGCGCGCGAGCAGAACGACAGCTATCGAGGAACTTGCGCGACGGACGGCTACCGCGCCAACTGATGCCAGAAGGGAGTCAAGGTGGTTCGCGTCCCACGCACACGACAACGAGGAGGGAGCGACATGTCCACGATCATTCCATTCGCGTCGAGATCAGTGACGCGGAGATCGATAACGTCCGCGACAGGCTCGCGTGAGCGCGATGGTCGGAGAAGGAGCCCGTCGACGAATGGTCGACGGGGATCCCACCGGCGTACGTGCAGGAGCTCGCCAAGTACTGGGCAAAGTCCCACGAGATGCGGCGCGTCGCCTATCGCTGAACCGGTACCAGCAGTTCAGGACGTCGATCGACGCGGTCAACATCCACTTCCTCCGGGTGCGCTCGCCCGCTGAGGGGGCGACGCCGTGCATCATGACGCACGCCTGGCCGGGGTCGATCATGGAGCTCATCAAGGTGATCGATCCGCTCGAGGGTCCTGTCAGCCACGGTGGGGAGGCGTCCGACGCGCTCGAGCTCGTGAACCCGCCGCTCCGGGGGTACGGGTGGAGCGGCAAGCCCACCGTGACCGGCTGGAACGTCGAGAAGATCGCTCTGGCCTCGATCGAGCTGATGGACCGGCTCGGCGATGACCGCCGGGTGGCACAGGGCGGAGACTGGGGAGGGCTTGTCAGTTCAGCGATCGGGCGGCTCGCCGATCCCGCGAAGCTGATCGGGATCCACTTCAACCGGGCGCTCACCGATCCGGCGAAGCTGATGCAGCTCGGAGAGCCAACCGAGGACGACCAGCAGTACCTCGCGCAGCACCAGCACTCGAGCGAGACCGAGGGCGGCTACGCGATTGCGCGGGCCACCAAACCTCAGACATTCGGCTACGGCCTGATCGACTCGCCGGTCGCACAGCTCGCGTGGATCGTGGAGAAGTTCAAGACATGGTCGGACTGCGGCGGCGACCTTCTCAGCCCGCCTGTATTGGCACTCGCTCGCGTCGAGTGTGGGGGTCTTCGACGAGGTGGCTGCGCGGAGTGCATACTCCCGCTTCCCGGCTGACAACGTCGCCCTGTCCGAGCGCTGGGCGCGGACCCGCTTCACCGATCTGCAGTACTACGGCACGCCTGCGCGGGCGTCATTTCGCCGCGTACGAGGCCCCTGCGGAGTTCATCGCCGAGGTGCGCACGGGGCTCCGCGCTCTCGCATCATTGTCAATTGGTGCGTGACGTTCGCAGGCCAATGGCACCGCTCGGCTGGAGAGCCATCCTGGGACCATCGACCAATTCACCGTCGATAATGGCGCCACCGAGATCACCCCGGGCGGCCAGTCGTCGACGGCGTTCAGAAATCTGGAGGCAAGGTAAGCGCCCCGCCCCCGAAGGGGCGGGGCGCTCGGAGCCGACCAGCAGTCGACAACTGGGGCGCCGAGGCGCCACGGACCCTCGTTTGGATCAGGCCTCGGGGGTCTGGAGGATGGCCTCGACCTCGAGTGACACCTGGATCTTGTCGCCGATCACGACGCCGCCGCCGTCGAGGGGGATGTTGGTGTCGATCCCGAAGTCCTTGCGGTTGAGCTCGGTGGTGGCCGAGAAGCCGGCCCTGGTGCCGCCGTAGGGATCCTTACCGAACCCGTTGAGCTCGAGGTGCAGCGGCACCCGGCGGCTCACGCCGTGGAGGGTCAGGTCGCCCTCGACGATGAAGGCGTCGCCATCGGCGCTCACACCGGTCGAGCGGAAGGTCATGGCGGGATCGGTCTCGACGTCGAAGAAGTCGGTCGAGCGGATGTGGTCGTCGCGCTGCTCATTGTTGGTGTCGATCGAGCGCAGGTCGACGGTGGCGTTCACGGTCGAGTCGAGGGGGTTCTCGCCGGTGACAATCTCACCCTCGAAGGTGGAGAAGCGGCCCCGTACCTTGGACACCATCATGTGGCGCACGCTGAAGGAGACGTCCGTGTGGACGGGGTCTATCGTCCAGGTTCCGGCCACGTAGCCGGGCAGCTCGGTCCTGGTGCTGGTCGTGCTCATCTTGCAACCTCCTGTCGTTGAACTCTCAATAACCTACAAGGGCATTGAGCGTTCAACTATTCCCACGTAGCCGGGTAGAATGGGTGATGGCCGCCCGCCGAGTCCCAAGCCGAGGCCGGCGGCGAGCCGATCTGACCTCGGCATACGCTCACCCGACATGAGGCTTGGACAAGATGCTCGCTACGTGGTGCTCGACCGTCTTGCGGCTCAGTAACAGCCGTGCCGCAATAGCCGGGTTGGAGACCCCTTCACCCACAAGACCGAGCACCTCTTCCTCGCGCTTGGTCAGCGTGCCAACCGTTTTGGCCCGACCCGTGCCGCGTTGACACCCAGGTCGCGCAGGCAGCCCGGCGGTGGCGCCGGCATCAGCGGCCGCGCCGAGCTAATCCGTCTGGATGATCTCCCACGTGACTGCATCCCCGCGGTAGCGGCAGTAGGTGCCCGTCACGATGGTGCGGTTCAGGTGGCTGGCGAGGTCGGGAAGGGCGGGCTCGAGGACCCGGATGGCATCCCGGATGCGGGCCGAGACCGCTTTGCGGGCCCGCTCGGCGGGGTGACTCGCGAATTGGCGAATGCCGCCGCCGAGTCCCGTGACGCTTCTCAGCTCGGCCAGGATCGCCGCGCGCTCCGCAGCCAAGGCTAGGGAGCGTCCGTCGTCGTGCTTGGCGTCAGCATCCTCGGCCTCCTGGTCGATGTGGTGGAGGCGTCGTCGGTACGCGTCCAGGGCCTTTCGATCAGCGAGCGGGCCGGTGGCGGCCGACCGATTGCCCCGGCCGGCCAGATCGAGCACGTGGACCTCGGTGCCGGGCCGGCTGAGGAGCACTGCGAGATCCGCCAGCCCCTTGGAGTGCCGGAGAGTGGCGCTCTTGCGCCCGAAGGTGACGTGCCACACCGAACCCCGGCGGATCATGGCCGCTCCTGACGAACTCACGGCGCGCCGGGTGATGTCGTCGAGATCGCGTCGGACGTCGCCAAGAAGGTCCGCTCCCAGCCGCTGGTATACGTCGCAAGCCTGGGCGAGGAGGC
>WNFC01001773.1_pt1 | contig 22949 bp, 25 predicted proteins | sample 5400541 | NCBI WGS metagenome assembly WNFC01 (sample SAMN13153342, study PRJNA577476) | soil metagenome | isolation source: 120 cm saprolite under Douglas fir tree site 2 hole 2 replicate 1 | place: USA:California | collected 2015-04-18
CCTGAAGGAATCCGAAGCTCAATTTGGTCCGTTCTTTCCCGGCGTAATTCCGGTCGAAGGCTGGAGAGTGGCACAGGCCTACAAACGCGCGATTCTGGGGTTCAACCGGCCGCGTCCACAAAGTCGATTGAGACTCACCGTCGGGCGGCGGCTGAGTGTGGTAAAATTATGAAGCTCACGAGCAATACGATTTTGATCACCGGCGGCGCCAGCGGCATCGGTTACGAACTCACCAAACAGCTCACGGTACTTGCTAACACGATTCTTATCACGGGCCGCGATCAAGCTAAGATGGACCGTGCGAAAGCGGCCTTTCCAAAAATTCACACCTTCCGAAGCGACGTTTCCGATCCGAAAGCGATCGCCACTCTTTACGAAGAGGTCACCAAACAATTTCCTGAGCTCAACATTCTGATCAACAACGCCGGCATTAAGGCGCAAGGCCGGCAACCACCCGCCCCGGCAGTCCAACAGGGTGGTCTCGAATGACGCATTTGGGGCATGAAGACCGGTTCCCGCCGCCCAGGCTGAGCGCCTGCTATCGGTTACGTGAAGGGACTTTCGCCGGGCCCCACGGCAACGGGCGAAACGCGCCGTTTCCGGACCGTCACCGCGCCGCGAAGCACGAGTTTCGACCATTGTCCGCGGTGCGGATCGTCGGGCGGCTCGGCCTTGAAGCCGTAGACCATCTCGGCGACGCGGCGGGCCGTGTACCAGTCGGGCACTTTCTGGCGCTTGACCTGAAATTCGAGCCCGGCCGAGCGGGCCGGAGCCGCTCTGGACGCGAGCCCGCTCCTCGCCATCCTGACTTTGAGCCCTACGACGTCCGCATCTCCTCACGTTCGGTCCAACCCTGCTCCTCACGCTCACCGACATCCGGCTCGATCGCTCCGATTCTGGTTAGGTCCAGGACCGGGGCGCCGTCTGCCGCGGTGGTCACCGCCTGCGCGTAGCGTGTGCCGAACCGTATGTCGCGCGCCCGATAATTCCGGATGTCGTGCACCATCGTGCCAAAGGTGGGATCGCGCGCTTCGAGCATGACAAACACTTGGGCGTCAGCTTTGGCCGTTCGCGGCGCATCGTAATTGTAGAGCGGGCTCTGCTCATCCAGCACGTGCATCAGGGTCCAGGAGAGCGGGAAGATTGGAAGGTGCGCTCGTTCGAGCCGTAGCTCATGAGCGCGGCGGAGCAACGTGCCATCCGGATTGACCTCGGAAAGCAGGACGTTCAGCTTTGCCGTGGCATCCGCCAGCAGGGCGGCACGGCCATTACCGACACGCAGCATCAGCGTCGGTTTGCCGTGGTGCGTTACGACCACCGGATTTTGCGCAAAGATCAGCTTGGCCTGCGGCCGCGAGAAACGGACAAAGGTCAGGCCGGTCAGGATCGCGGTGAATGCCACTCCACAAACGATCTCGACCGCCACGACGGCATGGGCGTAAGGCGTCGCCGGATACATCTCGCCATACCCGACTGTCGCCAACGTTTCGATGCTGAAGAAGAAGGCGTCAGCGAAGCTGCCCGGCTGGGCATTCCCCACCGAGCCGGGAAGCAGCCACAACAGCGCAGCAAAGACGACATTCACCGACAGGTACAGCGCGAGCAACGCGCCGAGGAATTGCGGCCAAGTCAGCGCGATCGCCAGATGGTAGGGATCGCGCAGGTCGAAGCGCGAAACCCCCTTCTTCCTGAACTCAAAGGCGCCGAGATGAACCCGCGCTGTCCGGACCGGCTTTCTGGTCATATGATCCGCGATCTTGCCGATCCACATCGGCTACCTCCTGGTCGGGCCCGGCCACGCGCATATCACGCACGTACCGGTCTGGCGCTTGTTTGTTTTCCGCTGAACCCGGCGTGATTACGCCTATCGAGTGCAGCCACTCATTCGACCCCAATGCGACCGCCTTTCTCGGCCACGGAGCGTTTCATAAATAGCACCGTGAATGCGACGACAAGCGTCAGTACGGCGATCATCCAGAAGCTATCGAAGTAGGCGAGTGCGGAGGCTTGCTGTTGGCGCAAGTTTTCGAGTTGCTGCCAAGCGAATTGCTGCGAAGCGATCGGATCGCCGGTCTGCTGAAGGAAGAACGCCTGGGTCTGCGCAAGAAAGGAATTGGCGGCCGCATTGAAGGGATCGAGATACTCCCCAAGCCGCAGCGTGTGGAACTGATCGCGCCGCTCTTGGAAGGTCCGGGCCAACGACGTCCCGACACTGCCTCCCTCGTTGCGCAAGAGGCTCAACAGGCCAACCGCAGCCCCCCGCAATGCCATTGGGGTATGGAGGTAAGCGGCTACGTTCGCCGGAGCAAAGCAGACCGCTAAGCCCGCGACCACGAGCACTCGCGGCCATATGATTTGCCCTGGGCTGATCTCCAGATTGAGTTGTGACATCCAATAGTTCCCGGCGCTCATCAGCACCAGCCCAGCGGCGATCAGCCATCGGGCGTCCGTTCGCAGGCCGAGCAGGCGGCCGACAATTGGCATTGCCAGGACCGCAAAGATCCCAGCCGGCGACATGACCAGTCCGGCGCTCAGAGCATCATAACCAAACTGCGACTGAAGCAGACCGGGTAATGAGGTGCTGGCGGCATAGAGCGCGAGAAAAGCGCAAAAGATGATGATGCAGCAGGCCGCGAAGTTGCTCTCGCCTAACGGACGGAAGTTGACCACCGGGTTACGATGACGTAACTCCCAAAAAATGAGCCCAACTAAACCGATAGTAAAGAGAACAGCCAGTGTCTGGACGCGCCAGAATGGATCACCCAGCCAGTCCCACTCCTGGCCTTTGCTGAGCAGCACTTCCCAGGAAACCATTACGATCACGAGCAGTGACAGGCCAATCGTGTCAAAACGGAACGGCTGCTTCCTCAACTCCATACGTTGGGTGACGAGATAGTCCGGATCGCGAAGCAGGGCGTAACAGCCGGCGAGCGCCAGCAGGCCGACGGGCACGTTGATTAAGAAGACCCAACGCCATGAGTAGGAGTCGGTGATCCAGCCACCCAGGGTCGGACCGACGACCGGCGCAATCAGCGCGGCAAAGGCGAAGAGAGTCATCGCGATGCCCTGCTTTTCCGGCGGGAACGCGTCGAGGAGCACTCCCTGGCTCGATGGCTGCAATCCGCCGCCCGCCAGACCTTGGATCACGCGAAATAGGATCAGCTGATCAAGGCTCCCGGCAATGCCGCACAGGAACGAGCTGAGGGTAAAGACCGCGATCGACGCCAGGAAGTAGTTGCGTCGGCCCAGATGCGCGCTGAGCCAGCCGGTGATCGGCAGGATGATCGCATTGGCGGCAAGATAGCTGGTTAGAACCCACTCACCATCATCGACCGTTGCCGACAGGCCGCCCGCGATATAGCGCAGCGCAACCACCGCAATGGTGGTGTCGAGCACCTCCATGAAGGTCGGTACGACAACGACGACCGCCACCAGCCAAGGGCTCGGCGCCGCCCGAGATCGCGCCGGCGACAACGTCAGGTCGGTCATTTCGTGATATCCCGCGGGTTCGGACCCGAACTGGCAGCTGGTGATTGAGAAGCGCCGGCTTGCAAAAACCTCCCGGCATCGGGTCCGGTAGGCGGCTGATTGATGTAGACGTAAGGAACAATCGACGTTCCGATGAACAACGGGTCTTTATCGGGGTCGTAGCCGTCAAGCTCGATGCGGACCGGTAATCGCTGCACTACCTTGACAAAATTGCCCGTGGCATTCTGAGCCGGCAGCAATGCGAGCGTCGAACCCGTTCCCATCGTAAACCCGGCGACCCGGCCTTTGAACACCCGTCGGCCGCCGTACATATCGAGATACAGATCGACAGGCTGACCGATCCGTAGGTCACCAAGCTGAGTCTCTTTAAAATTGGCATCAACCCAGATCCCGTCCAGCGAGCGGATCGCCATCAGGTTCTGGCCGATTTGGACGTAATTCCCCGGATTGACGTTCCGGCGCGTGACGACGCCATCAATCTCAGCGACGATGTCACAGTAACGCAGATCAAGTTCGGCCTGAGCAAGTCCACGGTTGGCAACTTCGAGTTTCGCCTGGGCTTGCTTGACAGTCGGAGCTTGTTGCGTGATCTCGGCCAAGGTGCGGTTTATGTCGCCCCGTTTTTCGAACTCTTCGACCATCTGCTTTGGGCTTTTGCTATAGGATTCGACAACCCCCAGCTGAGCCGCACTCTGGATCAGATCTGCCTGGGCCTGTAGGACGGCAGAGAAGGTCTGATCGAGATTGGGCGGAACCTGACCCAATTCCTCACCGCGATCGGGTTGCGGCGGCAATCCCAAGGAAGCACGGATCTGGTGGACGGCCGCCAGTGCCTGGTTAACCTGCGCGCTTGCCGTCGACAGCGCCTCTTGCCGCCGGTCATACTCCTGACGGCTTGCCGTCCCGGACGCGAGCAGTTGCTTCGCCCGATCGAATTCAACCTGGGCCAACGCCAACGTAGCCTTGCTCTTATCGAGAGCGGCGACCCGGTCATGTAAGAGAGCGACTTGGTTTTCGAGGTCCTGAACCGCGCCCTGCAATTTCCAGCGCCGGCTCCTGGCTTCTGCTTCAATGCCCTGAACCATTGCGGTGGCCGCCAGCAGGTCAGCTTTCGCCGTATCAACCGCCGCTCTTTTCTCGGAAACGGCGACCTCGAAGGGTTCCTTGTCGACTTCGGCGAGAACATCGCCTTTACGCACCCGATTGTTGTCATCAACCAGAACCCGCGCAATCTGCCCGCTGACGCGGGGAGCCACGAAGGTCACATGGCCGTTCACATAGGCGTCGTCCGTTGAAACGGTGTCGAGAGCCAGCCGGATCCAAGGGACACCCATCACGCCAACTGCGATCAGAATTGGAGCGGCAAGCGCGCCGGTGAATAATCTGCGCCTCCTTGCAGACTGCCGATCAGCCGGAGGGGCAGTCTGTGCTGGTTCCGCTCCGTGTTCCATCGAAACGCCGTCTCGGGGCGAGCGCGTCTCGATCCGACCCGCTTCCTCCTGTTGTTGGGTTATCTCAACGGGCATGGGGGCAAACACCTAAGAATGTTGAACCGCAGTTTTCAAATGAGATCGTCAGTTCCGTCTCGTGCGTGTCCACGATGAACATCGCGAGAAGCTCGGCTCGGCTTCGTCTCGCTGGCATTGGCGCTAACGGCGTAGTGGTCGCCGGGCAGTTCCGACTCGGTGACGGTGCGCGAGACGGTGCCGCCGCCTGGTTCGGCCAGGGCTTTCAGCCGCACCGCGATATTCACGCCCTCGCCGTAGCTGTCCTTGCCCTCGACGATCACATCACCGAGATTTATGCCCATTCGCACGTCGATGCGCTGGTTTAGTAGTCGACCAGCCGCGCCCACTCGGAGGCGGCGAAGGCGTCTGGGCGATTAGCGCGCGGCGGGTAGATCCATAGCGTGTTGACCTCCCGCTTCATTGCCTTCGCCTTGTCGCCGCTCAGCTCGACCTTGCTGTCCCAGCCTCTGGTGACCACGGCCCCGGACGGGCCAAGATCGAGGCAGGTGACGTAGTTCTTCTGGCGATACGGTTCGAGGGGCACGCCGAGCAGGTCCGCCGCCGCGTTGAACCCGGCAGAGGCACCGAGCCGATTGGCGTGCTGGCACGACATGAGCGATGGGTGGCCCAAATCGTCCGTCACCGCGTGAGCGGTGTCGCCGGCTGCGAAGATCGTCGGCACCTCGGGAACACGCAGATTGCGGTCGACCACCAGTCGGCCGGAACGATCGCGTTCAGCCTGGAGTTGCGCGGTCAGCGGATTTGCGTGCAGGCCGCCCGCCCAGACCACGGTCGAGCTGTCGATGGACTGCCCGTCGCTCAAAGTGACGCTCCTCTCGTTCAGCGCCGAAACACCCACGCCAAGCCTGGCCTCCACGCCCGCCTCGCGCAGCGCGCTCTGGATCAGCGGACGCGGATCGGGGCCCATCGCCGGGGCGATGGCGTCGTTGCGGTCGACGATGATGACGCGGACATTTGCGTTTGGTCCCAGGATCGTACGCAGTCGGCATGGCATTTCCGTCCCCACCTCAATCCCGGTGAACCCACCGCCGGCGACGACCACCGTGTCACGGGCGGCAGAGGGTGGCTGGTTTGCCAGGGCGTTAAGGTGGCGGTCGAGTGCGATCGCATCGTCGAGCTGATCGACGCTGAAGCCGTATTTGGCAAGGCGTGGGATGTCCGGCCTGGCCAGCCGGCTGCCGGCAGCCAGCACCAGGCGATCATACCGCAGCGAGCGCCGCGTCTCGTCGGGCCCGACGATCACGGCCGACATGCTGTCAGCGTCGATAACGTCGACCCGGCCCCGTTCGTATCGGACGCCGACGGCGTCGAACAGTTCCGCGAGTGGTGCCACCATGGTCTCGGGCGCGCGCTCGTAGAGGCGGGGACGGATCACCAGCCGCGGTTCCGGCGCAACGAGGGCAATATCGAGCGTGTCGGGCGAGCCCCCTTGCTGGTCGCGCAGTCGCGCGGCGGCTAGGGCTGCATGCATGCCGGCGAAGCCGGCACCGACGATGAGTGTGCGCTTCATGGTTGGAAACCCCTGTTGCAGTTATCCCAGTGCCCGACTGAACAAGCGATTGACGACACGACCGACCGGAATCTCCGCGGCCTTGAGCAGAACGCCCGTCCAAATGTTACGCAGACAATTCGGGCACGGCCGAAACTACGGCAGCGAGCGCGCCGCCTCGGCAACCCTCTCCGAGGTGATGCCGAAATGCTGGTAGAGCGCCTCGATCGGAGCGGAGGCAACAAGCACCTCGTGGCCGCCCTGGCGGAGAATAGCGACGGTTTTCGAACCGATTAGACCGGTGCCGCCAATCACTACAATCTTCATGAGATCACCTCCGGCTAGTCGCTCCACAAGAGCGATGAAACACGTGTCCTAACAGGCTGGGCTCACAGATGGAGCCGTGTTCTGGGCGCCCCGATTTCGGGCAAGGCAATAAATGTATGCGTTACCAAGGCGCCGATATTGTCCAATCGACTAGCTCTGGTTCGCTATTGGACGGACGAACCTAGTTCTTGGTACAGGTCTCTGATCACACTTCACGCAGCTAGGCGCGCGCGCCTATTCCCTGCCTGGCTCGCCTCATTCATGCGCCTTTGGTATGAAAGCGCCGCATTAGGATCAGCGACGATCAGCTGTAAACTCGGATGTGCTGGCGCCAATATACGATCGGTTTTGCCGGGGCTTTGGGAGTCAGACCTTCAGCAGGCAAGTGCGCTCCCGAATGGCTGACGGTTTTTTGGCCGTGGTTCGCCTGTTGCAGGCGGGGGGTCAGATTTAAGGATTTTTAAGCCTCGTCCCAAGGATTGGCGGTAGGCGACCGGGTACAAAAGATTACGCTCGCGGGGGGAGGCAGGCTTTAAGCCGCCGCCCGCAGCAGCACTTTGCCTCGCGGATATGAGATCACCTCTGTCTTACAGTCAGCTGCTATGCCTGATGAGGGATCACAAATTGCACAGTCAACGCAGTGACCTTCCGGCCCTGTAGTCCGTCAAGTCCACTTCGAGATCCAGCAAATCGCTCTCGTTGCCCAACAACCGTTTAGGGGAACATCCATGTTCAGCAGAGAAGAGCTATCGTGCAGCGCCAAGACCCGCACCATCGCTCCCATAGGCATGGTCATGACGGCAACGGCGCACCCACACGTTCTCATCGTAGATGACGATGAGGCCATCCGATCCGCGGTTCGGGAGCTCATGTTGTCAGTCGGGCTCGATGCAACGTGTTTTGCGTCAACCCATGAGTTATTGGAGTCGGACCTTCACGAAAGACCCGGTTGCCTGGTGCTGGACGTGCGCATGCCTGGGCTAAGTGGTCTTGATTTCCAACACCATCTCGCGTCGAGCGGAAATGTGAAGCCGATCATCTTTCTTACCGCGCATGGCGACATTCCGATGACCGTCGAGGCGATGAAAGCCGGCGCTGTGGACTTCCTGACCAAGCCCGTTCGAGACCAGGTTCTGCTCGACGCAGTCATGACTGGCATCGAAAGGGATATTGCCCAGCGGGCGGCAATGGAGATCGAGAACCGTTACGTAGACCGGTTCGCCACGCTCACTCCGCGCGAACGCCAAGTATTGCAGGAGGTGGCACGTGGCCGCGTCAACAAACAGATCGCATTCGATCTGGGCATCAGCGAGGTCACGGTGAAACTTCACCGCGGCAACGCGATGCGAAAAATGCAAGTTGCTTCGATCGGCGCTCTCATACGAGCTTGGGAGACCTTGCCGCGTCGGCTTCGTGAAAAGGACGCGCCCTAGACTTTGAAGTACTTACAATTCGAAGCGGATGCGACAACCGCCATCGCAGGGATTCAAGTGAACCTTCGCAGCAAGGATCATCCGTTTGCTTAGTTCGCTCGTCATAGCGGTCGTCGACGATGATGAAGCGGTGCGTGAGGCCCTTCGCGAACTCCTCCAGGTGCTCTCCATCTCATGTCGTACCTTCGATCGAGCGGAAGCATTCCTCGCAGCCTACAGGCCTGGCGAATTCGACTGTCTAATCACCGATCTACGCATGCCTGGGATGGGAGGGTTGGAGCTGCAGCAGAAGCTCAGGGCGCTCGGTTCATCGATACCCGTGATTATCGTGACATCTGTTAGCGATCCACTTTTCCGATCGCGCACTATGGAGGAAGGGGCGTTTGCCTGTTTGACGAAGCCCGTCACTGCCGATGTTCTGCTTCATCATCTCACAGCCGCGCTTGCTGTGGGTAAGAACTCCGGGGAGACCAGCGATGATAAGAAGCGGGATTGAATTGGCCGACCTCGCGTCGACGCGCGTCAGCATCAACGGTCCCGCAAGCGATGACCGCACACCTTGGGTGCTGAGAGCAGGCGAAGACCGCTATCGAAACCTCATTCGCTACATGCCGACCGCCTTGTGGCAGGTCGATACAAGCGCCGCACGCCGGATTTTCGACGGTCTCAGATCGGATGGGGTCACCGACATAGCAGATTTTCTTGATGCGCATCCGGAGTTGGTCGAGCTCGTCAAGGAAGTCGTGTGCGTGACAGAGGTCAACCGCGCAGCAGTTTCGCTCTTTCGTGGTCAAAGCGCGACGGACCTCGTCAAGTCGGTGCGGTATCTCTTCACTGCCGCACCTCAAATGGCTAGACGAATTATCATCGCGCACTTTGAGGGCCGACGAAACTACACCGAGCAGACCAAGATCTTGACCTTGGACGGGCAAACGCGTGACGTGATTTTCTCGGTCACCTTTCCGCTGCCACCCGAAGAGCTCAATACGTCCTTTATCACCCTGCTGGACGTAACCGAGCGACTGCGCACAGAAGCCCAGCTTCGGCAGCTTGAGGCGGATTATGCCCATGCTGCGCGCATTTCCACGCTGGGAGAGTTGGCCACTTCGATCGCTCACGAAGTCAAACAGCCGCTTGCCGCTATCATCACGAATGCCGAGACGAGTTTGCGATGGCTGACGCGCGACGATGTCAGCGTCGGGAAACTCGAGCAATTAACGACCAGCATCATATCGTGCGCGCACCGTGCGAACGACATTATCCAGCGCATTCAGTCTTCCGCTGCGAGGGGAGAATCCGAGCGGATCGTGTTGGATCTGAAAGAAGTGACGGCAGAAGCGCTGCTCTTTGTGCGTCACGAGATTGATGCTAGCCGGATTGATTTATATATCGATGCCACCGCAGGATTGCCCAAGGTCCTTGGCGATCGCGTCCTGCTCCAGCAGGTAATCGTAAATCTCCTCGTTAACAGCATCCAAGCCATCTCACAATCCGAGCCGCTCAATCGTTACATCCGGCTTTCGATTGAATGGACCGACAGCGGCATGCTTATCTTCTCGATCCGCGACAGCGGTCCGGGCATCGCCGGCGCAGATCTTGAGCATGTCTTCGACAGCTTTTTCACCACAAAGGAAGGCGGGCTGGGGATCGGTCTTGCCATCTGCCGATCGATAATCAGCGCCCACGGCGGACGCATCTCAGCTTCAAACCTTTCTGAAGGCGGCGCCCACTTCCAGTTCACCCTCCCTACGGCTCCCGCGACTCTTTATTATGAAGATCGGATCCCAATTAGCCGAGCCGCTCAACCGGGGGCGGCAGCAGCAGGCGCTACGGCGACGGCCCATCCAGGAGTGCTCTTGCAGCAAGTAGAACCGGCGTATCGAACCCCTCGGTGAAGCGATCATAAATCGGCGCGAGAAGCTGCCTCACCTCGTCATGGCGACCCTGGGTCATGCGCAACCGGGCAAGGCTGAGGGCAATGCGCAGCTCCCAGAACAAGGCGCCCTGCTCACGGGCGATTTCATTTGCCGCCCGGAAGCAATCCTCTGCCTCGATAGCGAGCGACTGCTGCAGCAGTAGCTCGCCCTTCAGGCGCATAAGCTCCGCTTGGTACCACCCCTCTTCATTATCGTGCGCCCACGTGATGGCACGCTCCAATTTGGCGCGGGCCTCCTCAAGATAACCAAGCCCGGCCAGGCCTTCGGCAAGACAACTGAGGAATTGGACATAGCCCGTCTGCCAACCCGACTGTTCGCAGGCTTCCAGTGGCTGCGATATCAACTCGATACCCCGAGCGAATTCGCCACGTTCGATGAGCAGCTTTGCTTTCCAGCAGGTCCCCATCATCTGCCACAGGGTTGCATTCATCCGTGCCGCCCAGTCGCTCATCGCCGCGATGGCACCTTCGGCGGTCGCCAAATCACCCATCATCAGCGCGATGGGGCATAACGCATCGTGCACGACCCAGCACACGGTGATCCCCGCGCCGGACATTTGAGCCATCTCGAAACTGGACCGAGCCTCCACGTAGGCTCGGTCCATGTAGCCGCGAAGGCTGAGCACGCGGGCCAGTCTCTCTCGCGCCAGCACTCGCGGGTCGCGGTGGAATAGCGCCGAGTGCTGCCCATCCGAGGGGGCGACATAGAAGTCGACCACGCGCCGGAGGTAGTCTTGCGCGTCCGTCAACTTGCCGGCAAAGAGCAGAGAGGCGCCGAGAATACGGTCACCCGCCAATCTCATGGCGTCGCCGCCTCGCGATGTGATCGCCGCGAGCCTCTGAGCTACGATCAGCGCGGCGCGGTGGTGGCTAGACCCAAACTCGACTGACCATTGCACGTAGAGCAGGCCTGCCTGTAATTCCACGTCATCGACGTCCGCGGCGAGGTCCATCGCCTTCTTGATTACAGCGCGGCTGCGCTCGACCGGCGCGAATGTCATGTTGAGCGCCTCTGCATAGGCGACCCACATGCGCAACTCCGTCGCCTGGCTCAAATGGATGTCACGCGCCCCGGTCGCCAGCATGCTTTCGACACGATCGCGACACTCTCCCACCAGCGACAACATCTGCCAGACGGGCGCGAGCGCAGTCGTAAGTCTCGCGCCGATTTCGGCGTCGCCATCGGCCGAGAACGCCCAGTCGAGCGCTGCCCGGGCATTGTCGAGTTCGCGAGCGCACGGAGCTAAATCATCACGGCTCAGCCAGGCCCTCGAACTGGCCGCGATTGGGGAAAGGAAATCCCGGAAATACTCGGCATGGCCCCGCGCGGCGCCTGGATACTCGCCATTCTGGGTGAGCTTCTCCAATGCATAGGCGCGTATCGTCTCCAATAAACGCCAGCGCGTTGGGGCCGATGCATTGACGTGTTCGCACAGCGACTTCGATACAAGACTGGATAAGTCGTCGATAATCGATCGACCATCTCGGCGAATGTCGCCCACTGCCTGGGCGGCCTCGAACGTAAAGCCCGCCGGGAAGACAGCAAGATGACGCAGCAGGCGCTGCTCTTCCTCCGATAGCAGTTGGTAGCTCCAGTCGAGTGCGGCTCGTAATGTTCGGTGCCGCGGCATCGCGGTGCGGCGCCCGCTGGTCAATAGCGCAAAGCGATCACGCAGGCCGGCGGCCACCTGCTCGGTTCCGATAAGGGCAGCGCGGGCCGCGGCAAACTCGATGGCCAGCGGAATGCCGTCGAGGTGGCGACAGATCTCGGCGATCAACGAGAGATCCTCCGGCTGCGACGAAAAGCTCGTGTCCAGTGCCTTTTGCCGGATGACGAACAGCTCCACAGCGCTGTGGCGGAGGATAATGTCCGGTGCCTCTCGCCCAAGAGCGGGGACGTCGAGCGCCGGAACGCGGTAGACGGATTCGCCTTGGATCCGCAGGATTTCCCTGCTGGTCGCCAGAACCGTAGCGCGCGGGCACAGGCGTATCACCGCCTCGACCAGAGTAGCCACCGAGTCGATCAGGTGCTCGCAATTGTCGAGCAGGAGCAAGAGATGTCTGTCGCCAATGCCGCGCGCGAGCGACTCCGCCGTAACCCGCTCGCCGCCGAGCTCCGGCTCCAGCGCGCCGGCCACCGTAGAGGGCACTAGAGCCGCGTCGGACAGCGATGCCAGTTCAACGAGCCATGCGCCATCTTCGAAGTCGGTGAGTAAATCGTGGGCAGCCTTCAAGGCGAGGGCGGTCTTCCCGATTCCGCCCGGGCCGGTCAAGGTCACCACCCGACAGGCGGAGACCAGGTCACGAACTCGCTGCACCGCCGCCGATCGGCCGACAAGTTGGCTGAGGACCGTCGGGAAATTGGTGGGTGGGTGCGCCGCGGATGGGGGGCGCTGCTGGGGTAGGAGCGGCGCGTCGGTCGCCTCGCCGTGCTGGACGGTCCAATCTCCGACCAGCCGGTACCCCCGACCATGGGAGGTCTTCAACATACCTCGGTCCGGGCCAAGCGCCTTGCGGACCGCCCACATGTGAACTTGCAGCGTATTATCCCCAACGACAGCACCCGGCCAGATGCGCGCCATCAGATCATCTTTGGTGACGAGCTGACCTCCCGCTTCGGCCAACACCTCGACGATCTCGAACGCGCGGCCGCCGAGGGCCACGGGTGTGCCGCGCGACCGGAGCTCACGCCGGCCACGGTCGATCTCCCATGGCTCGCACGCGTAGACCAGATTTGACGTTGCTCGGGCCATCCTGACCTTCGGATGCGAAGGGACCTAGGCCTCACCGCCGAGGCGCGGCACGGCCGATGGGCGGAGAGGAGCCGCTGGCGATTGTAGTAGCCTTGGTCGCGCCACGCAGTACCGCGATTGGCTACCCCGCCGGTCGCATCTACGTGATATCGGTCAAGCCAGAGCTGATCGGACCGGTCGGCAACAAATTGGCGTCCCGTTGTCCAGCACACCACGCCCAAAAACCAAGGCCGACGCCGTCTCAGCGTCGTGAACAATGCGTCCAGCAGTTGACGCTTACTCCAGACGGCCCTCCAGCCGACGCCTCAAAGCGAAGCGGCCTCCAGCGGACCGTTATAGCGGCCTGGCAATTGGCGATCAGGACCTATCCGGCCGCATAGCATCGGTCCGGCACCGAAGCGGGCAATCATCCGAGCCGTCCCGGGCACCCCAAACGACACCGATGGACCCGGTTTCGGAGCGCTTACAACGGTTGCTGAGGTCGGGCCGGGGTTGGCCGTGCCACAACAATAAAGCAGCTCTTGCAGCATTGAATGAGCGCTCGATGAGGAGGAATTCAAAGGATGCATGAATACCCAGGGACAACTAGCCACCGTTCGCTTCTCATTCGGACGGCCGATACTACCACGGCGACTGGCGTAGCCGCGGTGGCCGGCGGAACAGCCAAAGCCGCGGAAGACCCGTGCGCCGACTCGAAAATTCCGGTTGTTTCCAGTTCGGAGATGAACCTGGATTTGGAACGTGCCGCGCTGGTCGTGATCGACCCTCAGATCGGTCTTTTGAGCCCGAAGGGTGCGGCCTGGCCCGTCCTTGGCCAAAGCGCAACCGATACCAAAGCGATCCAAAACCTTGCTCTACTGCTCAGAGCATCGAAGCACGCGGGAATTACCGTCGCGATTGCACTTACATCTGAAGTCTGCGGAGGCCCCGGCTCCGACTTCATGCCGGAATTGGAGAAATACATCAGAGATGGCGAAACGATCATCTGCTCGCCTCATGTGCTGTACAGTCCGCTGCCCCGCAATGACATCGCCTTCCGGCTCCGGAAGCGGCATGTCAACCAAGTCATTATTGCCGGAATAATCGCTAATCTCTGTATCGAATTCCACCTGCGCGAGTTCCTCGAACAGGGCTTCGAAGTTGCTGTTGTGCGCGATGCGGTCGCGGGTCCCAAACTTGTCGAGGGCGACGGCTACCTGAGCGTGCTTTTCAATTTCCGCCACATCGCAAATGCACTTTGGACAACGGAAGAGACGGTCAAAAGGCTCGGCTAGACCAGAGACATCTGGCCTCCCACCGGAGCGACCGACACCCGACCGAACCTCGTGCACCGCCAAAAATGCGGCGATTGACCCTTCCTTCTGAACGACAGGAGATCGCCCATGTTCAGGGCATTCCTCTGTGCCGCAGCACTGGTAGCCACGTCGCCGACTATCGCGATGAGCGCATCCGGGGCCGAGGCCGTGCGCTGTCTCTACGACACCCTCCTCGCCAATATGCAAAGCGGGCCAGCGCTCGGTGTGCGCGGCCGCTATGTCCGAATCACGCTGGTGGTAGAGCGCGTTTTCGACGTGCGGTTTATGACCCGCCTCGCGGTCGGGCCGGAGTGGGAGCGACTGAATGATTTGCAGCGGAAGCAGGTCAGCGAGGCCTTCGGACGCTATATCGCGGCGATCTACGCCGAGCGGTTCGACAGCTATGCCGGAGAGCAGCTGCGCGTCACCGGCGAGAAGCCGTCGGCTGGAAGCACGATTGTAACGACTGACATCGTCAAATCGGACGGTGAGCCGGTGCACATCAATTATTTGTTGCGGTCGGACGGCGCCGGCTGGCGGATTGCCGACGTCTATCTGAACGGGACGATCAGCGAGCTCGCCACCCGCCGCTCGGAATTTGGTTCGATCCTCCGTGCGCAGGGTATCGATGGCCTGATCGTCGCCCTCAACGCCAAAGCGGACACTCTCACGGGTCGCGCCTCGTAGCGCACCGAGCGCGGTGCCGCGATAGAGACCGCCTATTTGTCCTGTTCCTGGTCAGGCCGTTGATACACACGCTGTGCTCGCGTCCTGACGATGTGAAAGGAGCAACTATGAAGAAACCTCACTTGTACTTTCGCGTTTTCCTGGCTGCACTCCTGATGCTCGCGGCCGTTCCGGCCGGAGCTGCAGACGTGAAGGAGCTGTTCGCTGTCGATCTCGCGGACTATTCGGGCAAGGAGGGTCGCATGATTGAAGTGTCGTATCCGCCGGGCGCACAAGACGTGGTCCATCGGCACGACGCACATGCATTTGTTTACGTCCTCGAAGGCCGGGTCGTCATGCAGTTGAAGGACCAACCTGCCGTCACGCTCAAGGTAGGGCAGACGTTCTACGAGGGGCCCAACGATGTTCACGTCGTGGGGCGCAACGTCAGCAGCACGGAACCGGCAAGGTTTGTCATGGTGCTGTTGAAGACCAAGGGGGCTCCCGTCCTTACGCCGGTGAAAGAATGATGTCCAACACGGTTCCCGTGCACCCGCTAACTTCAACGGCCCATTTTAACTCCGCGGGTAGAGAATTAACCCGTTCTGAAAGGGTCCGTCACCGATCGTGCGCTATCGCCGAAAGGTGAGCAGTAGAGCGTGACGAAAACAGGAAAGGACTTACAATGAGCGCGATCACCACAAAGGACGGCGTCGAGATCTACTACAAGGATTGGGGCAGCGGGCAACCGATCGTCTTCCACCACGGTTGGCCGCTCAGCTCCGACGATTGGGACGCCCAGATGCTGTTCTTCGTTCATCATGGATATCGGGTGGTTGGCATCGATCGCCGTGGCCATGGGCGCTCAAGCCAGGTTTCGGACGGGCACGACATGGACCACTACGCCGCCGACGCGGCTGCGGTTTCCGAGCATCTGGATCTTCACAACACCGTTCATGTCGGCCACTCCACCGGCGGGGGTGAAGTCACCCGCTACGTGGCGCGTCACGGCAAGGGTCGGGTCGCCAAGGCGGTGCTGATGTCGGCCGTTCCGCCGCTGATGCTGAAGACCCCACGCAACCCCGACGGCTTGCCGGTTGAGGTGTTCGACGGTCTCCGCAGCAGCTTGGCCGCGAACCGCAGCCAGTTCTATCGAGATCTCCCTGCCGGCCCCTTCTATGGGTTCAACCGCCCGGGTGCGACGCCGATCGAAGCCGTCATCCAGAACTGGTGGCGCCAGGGCATGATGGGCGGGGCCAAGGCCCATTACGACGGCATTAAGGCGTTCTCCGAAACCGATTTCACCGAGGATCTGAAGGGCATCGACGTCCCGACGCTCGTCATGCATGGCGATGACGACCAGATCGTTCCATACCGAGACGCCGCCCTGCTGTCGGTCAAGCTCCTCAAGCACGGGACGCTCAAGATCTACCCCGGGTTTCCACACGGCATGCTGACCACCCACGCCGAGGTTATCAACAAGGACCTCCTCGGGTTCATCCGCGGTTAGGTGCGGCGCCCCGACACAAACTCGCCGGTGCTTCATGACGGGTTGACTTGCTGCGTATCGGAGTGGACCGCCGCCATGGTGATGGTTGTTCTCGCTATGCACGGCGAAGATGACCAGACCGTCCCGGTCCACGACTCCGCACGATAAATCTGCGATGGCTCATCAGGGGCAAAAAGGGAATCTATGATCCGGGTGCGCCGCACGGCCTCGCGGCCACGCACCAGGACCAGGTCAACGCCGATCTCCTAGCGTTCCTCCAGAGCTAGAGCGCGTTGCCGGCGCCGGATATCAATGAAACCCCTGAGAAGGGAGCAGCCGGTCCGAATAGGATGCGGTGTTTGCCTGCGGCAGCGGGCGGGCAAACCTATCTCAAAGTGCAGGTCTATCTGCGTCTTAGGTTGCAGAACCTAGCACGTTGCACGGTATCAAGGGCTCAGCGTGTGCGCGATCAAGGGCTCGCCATTAGCGGAGCAACAGAGGAAGCAGGAGACAAACATGAGCTTGGACATCACCTCACACGCCGGTAGACCGGTGCCTGACGAGTTGGTTCCGTCGCGCTACGCGCTGCGAGTCGGCGAGATTGACGTGCTGGTGATTAGCGATGGGGTGTTTCCGCTGGCAGCCGTGACGTTGGCCACCAATGCCGACCCGGCCGACCTAGCGGCCTGGCTGGACGACAGGCTCCAGCCGCCGGACGTGTACAAGTGGCCGCTGAACGTGGTCGTGGTGCGTAGCGGCGGCCGGACCGTACTCATCGACACTGGGGCAGGGTCGGAGTTCCCGGATTTCCCGGGGGTCGGGCAGTTGGCCACGCGACTGGACGCCGCCGGCATCGATCCGGCATCCGTGACCGACGTGGTGATTACCCACCTGCACGTGGACCACGTTGGCGGGCTGCTCGCCGAGGGGCTGAGGGGCCGGCTGCGTCCGGACGTGCCGATCCACTTGGCGGCCGCCGAGGCCGCGTTCTGGTCGTCGCCCGATTTCTCCCGCAACACTTTTGGCGGGTTTCCGGACGTGCTCCGGTCGGCCGAAGAGCGGTTCGTCGACGTGTACCGCAGCCAGCTGCGGCCATTCGAGAAGGAGTATGAGGTGGCCCCGGGGGTGGTCGTCTGTCGCACCGGCGGCCACACCCTCGGGCACAGCGTGGTCCGCCTGGCGTCCGGCGGCGACCGGCTGACGTTCCTCGGCGATGCCGTGTTCCCGAATCACTTCGATCACCCCGACTGGCACAACGCTTTCGACCACGACCCCGAGGAGGCGGTCCGTGTCCGGGTCAGTCTCTTGCGGGAGCTGGCGAAGACAGGCGAGCCGCTGGTGGCCGCTCACCTGCCGTTCCCGTCCGTCGGCCGGGTGGCGGTCGCCGGCAACGTCTTTCGTTTTGTACCTGCCCTCTGGGAGTACTGACCGCTTGTTGGGTTGCGGCGAATGTCTTGTGCAGTTTTTCGGACGCCGGCGATGAAGAGGCCAGCCAACGAGCTGGGATGCCGGCGTCGGAAAACCGCCAAGGGACGCTGAGCACGCCGCGGTCAAATTGTCTTGCTCCCCGGAAAATATGACCGAGCCTGCAGGCGTCACCGTTGAAATGGGGGTCCCGATCACGCCTTGTCGAGCGAGAACGTATCCTCCCGGACCATGGTTGTAGACGCCAAAACCGCCTTGGGGTCTGAGGCCTTAACCCGATATTCACCGCATTCCGGGTCGTCGCGAGGCTAGGATCACTTCCTCGGGCATCTTGCGCAACGGCAAATCGCGGATCGCTGGCGCGCTGAAGCCCGCGACCTCGTCGCCCCGATTTATAGGCGGTTTCTTTAAGCCTTCGACAGCACCGACCCGAAGGAGGCGTACGCGCGACTCGATCGCTTGGCGTGATCTGCCCAGCTGCCAATTCCCGTTATGCGAATGGCTGCTCAACGAACCGTTGGCTAAGGACACGAAGGTCGGTTCAGGGGCATGAAAACCAGTTCCGACCGGCAAGGCCGAGCGGCCGCTGTCGGTTCGGTCAAAGGACCTCGGCCGAGCGGCCGGCAACGACGGAGTTGCGCCGATTCCGGCCGTTCGCAGAGCCATGGTTGGACCACAGGAGTCGACCCGAAGCAGTCACTGCGTGCGGACGGTTGATTTCGAATCTGAAGATTGGAAGGTCGTCGTTAACGCCGGAACAACATGCGGTTGGCTGAGGTCGGCAGAACTTAACTGACGTTCGCATTCAGCCGGGAAATACAGGCAACTTGCGCTGATCGGCTCAGGATGTTCCCATACCCGCATCCCTACTCGCGTCGTCGAGAGGGCGAGTAGTCACCATTTCCCTCGCTGTCCGATTCAACTTGGTCGAACTAGCCCCCGGTAGATGAGATCGTCACATGAGCGCCCGGCCGTCTCTGCTGAAGGAGCATCCGAGCGCTCCGCCGCGCTCATTTCGCGGCGGTAATTTCGATGCTCTACGACTGGTTGCGGCGGGCGCGGTCGTCTTCGGTCATAGCGCCGTCGTGATCACCGGTGCAGGTGAGCCTTTTCTTTTTCATTCTTTCGCTGTCGGGGCACTGGCAACCTTTTCATTATCAGTGGCTATCTAGTCTAGTTACACAAAGCTTTCGAGCACTCGCATTCCTGGCGGCGCTTCGCACTCGCTCGATCTTTACGCATTTTCCTGACCTAGTGGCGTGCACGCTCTTTTCCGCCTTCGTTCTTGGGCCGGCCGTGACGAAATTGAGCATGACGAGTTATTTCACTGACGAGACGCTGTACCAGTTCGCCCTTGATAATTCCTGGCTCGGAACGCGCTCTCCTTATCTGCCAGGGGTTGTCTTTCACCCCTTCACGGGAGGAACATTAATCAATGGCAGCCTTTGGACGTTGCCATGGGAATTTAGCTTTTATGCGATTGTCCTCATTCTTGGTGCGCTGCGACACCTTGATGGACGCGGGGCGACCACGCTGTTGATCGTCACGCTCCTCAGCGACCGGTTTGATGTAGATATAGAGCATCTGAATGGCTACTCAGCTTTTCTGAGCTACTTCGCCGCCGGAATGTGCATGTTCTTTTTGCGCAAACGGCAACGGACAAACATGTGGATCGCGTGTTTAGCCGCGCTTGGTGCGGTGGCCGGAAATTTTCGCCTGATTCCATGGGAAATCCGCCGCTGGGCGCCTATTTTATCATCTGGCTTGCCATAGGACGCACCGTTCCAAATCAAAAACGCCACGCGCTTTGGCGACCTGTCCTACGGCATCTATCTCTACGGATGGCCATCTGAAGAGCTGGTGGTGCACGCGCTCGGCAGCCAACCGCCCTGGTGGCAGATATTCGCGCTGGCGTTCCCGAGCGCCGCCGCGATGGCGTTGGTCTCATGGCATGCAGTTGAGCGTCCGATGCTGAAATTGAAGGATGTCCCGCTCTCAGGAATGTGGCCCCGCCTTGGTATGGCTGCCATACTTTTATTCTCCGCGTCCGCGATAGTTTTCGGAATCTCTGGTGAGTTTATTGGCTTGTGCCTGCTACCCGCCGCGCTTGCGCTGACCGGCCGACAGGCATTGAGTTTGATCCTGTCCGGCCCGCGGCTCGTGCGTAATCGATTTCACGGAAAATCCCTTCGTCAGATCTTGCGCTAGGTTCGATGGATGTGTCCTGATACCCCTTCCTCCGCTCATCCCGACGGCCTGATACGCTGCCCCTGGCCAGGCACAGACCCGCTCTATGTCGCCTACCACGACGAGGAATGGGGCGTGCCGGAGTTCGATAGTCGCGCACTGTTCGAGAAACTGATCCTCGACGGGTTCCAGGCCGGCCTTTCCTGGATCACGATCCTGCGCAAACGCGACGCCTTCCGCACGGCTTTCGCCAATTTCGATCCCGAGAAGATTGCCCGCTTCGACGCCAAGAAGATTGCGGCGCTGATGGACAACCCCGGGATCATCCGCAACCGCGCCAAGATTGAGGGGACGGTGGCGTCGGCGCGGGTCTACCTGGAGATCGAGGCGCGCGAGGGTTTTTCCAACTTCTTATGGAAGTTCTTCGATGGACGGCCACAGCAGAACGGCTTTCATTCGAGGGCGCAGATTCCCACGCAGTCGCCAAAATCGGCGGCGTTGTCCAAAGGGCTCAAGGAACGCGGCTTCAAATTCTGCGGCCCGACAATCGTCTACGCCTTCTGCCAGGCCACGGGTATGGTCAATGATCATCTCGTCTCGTGCTGGCGACATGATGCCTGCGCCGCCTTGGCGCACCCGCCGTCGATTTCGTGATCAGGCTTTCGCGGCAGCAACCACGATATCAACGCCGCATTCAAAGGGAAGCAGAACAGGTCGGCACGCTCGCCAACATGACCTCAGCCAGCCGGTAGTGGCCTACAACGTGCCGCTCGCGGCCACCCAACCCGATCTCCGTGTTATCGACGGGAGCCGACCGAGAGGGTGAGTGTGGCTGTTGGACACCCCTGCCTGGGCCGCTCCCTCGATAACGGCATTGGACATGAAGACCGGTTCCCCCAAGCCTGAGTGGCCGATGTCGGTTCGATTAGTCGACCTTCGCCGGGACACGCGGTAATGGGCGAGACGCGCCGAAAGATCCCATGGGCGTCTGGCTAGCGACCGGCGCTCTTTGAGAGTGAGGTTGCTGCCCCACCCACTCTGGAGGCGACGATGGCTGAAGACGCACCCCGGCCTGCGCAGGCCGCTATCCGCACCGAACTTGGCGCGATCTTTGTCTCGCTGGAACTGTCACGCCGGGCCTGGCTGATCACGTCGCTGTCGCCTGGGGGCGGGGAGAAGATGTCCAAGCACACGGTTCCGGCGGGCGAGGTGTCTGGGCTGCTGCGCCGGTTTGCGGAGCTCAGGCGCAAGGCTGCAGCGCGGACCGGCCGCGACGTCCCGATTATCGTTATCCAGGAGGCCGGTCTCGACGGCTTCTGGATCCACCGGGTGCTGCAGTCCGAAGGGATCGAGAGCCACGTGGTGGACGCCGCGTCGATCCTAACCTCGCGCCGGCGTCGGCGGGCGAAGACCGACCGGATCGATGGCGAGACCCTGGTGCGCACCCTGATGGCCTACAAGCGTGGCGAGCCGCGGGTGTGTTCGATGGCCAGGGCACCGACGCCGCAAGAGGAGGACCGCCGGCGTGTCTGCCGCGAGCGCCGGACGCTGGTGGGCGAGCGAGTGAGGCACGTCAACCGGATCAAAGGGCTGCTCTTCGCCCAGGGGGTGTTCGGCTACGAGCCGCTACGCAAGGGTCGGCGTGAGCGGCTGGAGAACCTGCGGACCGGTGACGGCCGGCCCCTGCCGGTGCACCTGAAGGCGCAGCTCATCCGCGAGTTCGATCGGCTCGAGGTCGTGCTGGCGCAGTTGAAGACCGTCGCGGCGGAACGGGACGCCTTGCTCAAGCCGGCGAGTGAGAAGGCGGCCTCGCCGGCGGCCATGCTGGCGCGGTTGAAAGGCATCGGCCCCCGAGACCGCTGTCGTCCTCTGGTCGGAGGGCTTGTTCCGCCAGTTCGACAACCGCAGGCAGGTGGCCGCTTACGCCGGTCTGGCGCCGACGCCATGGCAGAGCGGCTCGATCGATCATGAGCAGGGTGTGTCCAAGGCGGGCAACCCGCGGTTGCGGACAACAATGGTCGAGCTGGCCTGGCTCTGGCTGCAGAACCAGCCAGCCTCGGCGCTCAGCCTGTGGTTCCACGAGCGGGTCCGACGCCTCGGCGGGCGGATGCGCAAGACAACCATCGTCGCCCTGGCGCGCAAGCTCCTTGTCGCCCTGTGGCGGTACACCACCGCCGGCGTGGTCATCGAGGGGGCCGTGATGAAGCCATCGTCGGCGACGATCTGACCCCATCCGAAAGGACTGATCAGTCCTGCCGGATCCAGGTGGCCGAACCGAAGTGACTGCTGGCCTCAACAGCCGACCGAAAGTATGGTCCCGGCCTCCTGAGCCCCACCCGCCGGATGCGGGATGTTGGTGCAGCCGCAAAAAGCGGCGACCGTATGTGAGCTTGATCTGGTGCAGCACGCCATCGGGTCATGGAAACGGGCTCAGACCTTGGATCCGAACCAACCGCCGGAGGACTGCCCATGAACCCCGAAACCTGACCCTTGACCTCGAACATGCCCATGTGAGCGGTCAATGTGCGGGCTCATTGAGGACGATACGCGGCGGCATTTCCCCTGATGGGGCACCGATGGTAAATACCGACAATGCTGACTCTAGCGGCCCGGCTCGGCATCGGCACAGTGCCCGTCGAACCCGCCGCAAGAATCGATGAGTTCGCAGCGGCGGCATTGCTATCGCGTGATGGCATGCGCGCCTACGCGACGCCAGACTGATCTGAGACGGGGTGGTGGTTGGCGTCGCGCGGCAGTGGTGCCGACTTGGACTCGCCGGGGGCAAAGCCGAGGCGCTGCACCAGCGAATAGAACGCGGGGGTGAAGATCAGGCCGAAGGCCGTCACACCGAGCATGCCGCCGAACACGGCGGTGCCGAGCGACTGCCGCATTTCCGCGCCGGCACCGGTCGCCACGACGAGCGGCGCGACG
>WNFC01006278.1_pt1 | contig 22948 bp, 19 predicted proteins | sample 5400541 | NCBI WGS metagenome assembly WNFC01 (sample SAMN13153342, study PRJNA577476) | soil metagenome | isolation source: 120 cm saprolite under Douglas fir tree site 2 hole 2 replicate 1 | place: USA:California | collected 2015-04-18
CCTGCTGCCTGCGCGCGGTCAAGCGCTCCGGCGCGGTGACGGGCGACGCCGCGCTCGTCATCGGGCTCGGCTCCATCGGCTGCCTGCTCAGCCAGGCCTTCGCGCTCGCGGGGGTCACCGTCTTCGGCGCCGATCTCGTGGCCGACCGTCGCACCCTCGGTCGCGTCGCGGGCGCGAAGGTCTTCGACGTCGATGCGGAGCTGACCGCTGCCCTGAGTGAGGCGACGGAGGGCCGGGGAGCGGACGTGGCCATGATCACGGCGGGTGGGGGATCGCTCCTCCCCTGGGTGGCCGCGCGCCTCCGCGATGGCGGCCACGTCCACTATTTCGCGGGCGGGGAGGGCGCGACGCTGCCCCTGCCCCTCGCCGATCTCTACCACCGCGAGCTGACCATCTCCTCGACGTACTCGTCATCGCCGACCGAGCTTCGCGAGGCCTTCGACGCGCTCGCCACGGGCAGGGTCCGTGTCGATGGGCTCATCAGCCACCGGCTGCCCCTCCGCGAGCTGGCCCGGGGGGTCGAGCTGATGCGGCGCCACGAAGCCGTGAAGGTCTACATCACGCCATGAGAGCGCAGGTCTTCCATGGACCGGGAGATCTCCGCTTCGAAGACCTCCCGATTCCCGAGCCGAAGGCCGGGGAGATCGTCGTCAAAATCGAGGCCGCCCTCACCTGCGGGACCGACGTCAAGGTGCTGCGCCGCGGCCACCCCGTGATGATTCCTCACGTCCCCACCGTCTTCGGCCACGAGTTTGCCGGCACGGTGACCCGCGTGGGATCGGGAATGGCCGAGTTGCGGGAGGGAGACCGCGTCGTCGCCGCCAATTCGGCGCCCTGTGGTCACTGCCGCTTCTGTCGGGAAGGCCGGCACAATCTGTGCGAGGACCTCCTGTTCGTCAACGGCGCCTACGGCGAATTCATCGCCTTGCCGCCCCGGCTCTGCGCCACCAATGTCGTGCGCCTGGGCGCGGGCCTGCCCGCACGCCGCGCGGCCTTCGCCGAGCCGCTGGCCTGCGCGCTTCTCGGCGTCGAGCGGGGAGGCGTTGAGGCAGGCATGACGGTGGCGGTGATCGGGCATGGGCCCCTCGGTTGCCTCCTGGCCCTCTCCGCCGCCCAGCGCAAGGCCAGGGTCATCCTCGTGGGCAAGCCTGGCTGGCGCCTCGATCGGGTGCGGGAGCTGGATGTGGCCGAGTGTCTCGACGGCTCGCTCACCCATGATCTGGCGGGCCAACTGCGCGACATGACAGGCGGTCGGGGACCGGAGGTCGTGATCGACGCGACCGGACGCCCGGAGGTCTGGGAGCAGGCCGTGGCTTCTGTGGGGCGCGGAGGGACCGTGGTATTCTTTGGCGGTTGCGCCCCGGGCACGACCATCGCCGTGGACACACGGCGGGCGCACTACGAAGAGCTGAGACTGGTGGGGGCGTTCCACCACACGCCGGCTCTGATCCGTCAGGCCGTCGGGCTCCTCGAGTCCGAGAGCCTGGTGCCCTACGGCCTTGTCACGCACACCATGGGCCTCGAGCAAGTCCGCGAGGCTCTGGGGCTGATGGAGCGCGGAGAGGCGCTCAAGGTACTGATCGAGCCATGACGAGACGCTCCAAGCTGGGTCTGATCCTGCTCGTGCTCGCGATGGCCACGTCGCCCTTGGATGCGGCCGCCGTCGACGCCGAGCAGGAGTTTGCCCAGGGCACCAAGGCCTTCGGGGTGTCCTTCGGTGGCGGTGTCCAGAACAACTACGAGGGTCACCGCACCATCTCGGACATCTCGTTCGTCAACTTCAACCCGCGGCTGTCGTATTTCTTCTTCGAGCCTTTCGGCCCGAGCATCCTTCGCGGGGCATTCGAGACGGGACTCGAGGGCTGGTTCCAGTACTATCTCTCTCCCGAATCGGCCACCGCCGAGGGGCTCAAGCTGGCGTTCCGCTATCACTTGCTGGGCCTTTCCGTCGGACCTTTCGTGCCGTACCTCGAGGGAACGACGGGGGCGGCGGGCACCAGCCTCAAGGTGATGGAGATCGACTCGCCCTTCACCTTCGTGCTCGAAGCCGGTATCGGGCTCTCGTACTTCATCACGCCAGGACTGGCCGTCAACGTCGGGTACCGCTTCCAGCACATCTCCAACGGGCACCTGTACCAGAAGAACCGCGGCTTCAACTCGGATAGCGGTATCGTGGGATTGACCTGGTACTTCAAGTAGACTGAGGGCATATGACCACCATCCCCCTCCAGGAAATCGTGCTCGCGGGGCCCCGCGGCTTCTGTGCCGGCGTGGATCGCGCCATCGACATCGTCGAGCTGGCCCTCCAGGTCAGCCCGCCGCCCGTGTACGTGCGCCGCGAGATCGTGCACAACCGACATGTCGTCGAGGCGCTCCGGGCCAAGGGCGCCCACTTCGTGGACGAGCTCGACGAGGTGCCCGACGACGCCACGGTCATCTTCAGCGCTCACGGCGTCTCCCCGGCCGTGCGCCAGGAAGCGCGGCGGCGCGGGCTGCGGGTGATCGACGCCACCTGTCCGCTCGTGACCAAGGTGCACCTGGAGGCCATCCGCTACGCGCGCGAGGGGTACAGCATCGTGCTCGTCGGTCACGCCGACCACGACGAGGTGGTGGGCACCATGGGGGAGGCGCCCGAGCGCATGTTCCTCATCGCCCATCCCGAGGAAGTGGACAGGCTCCAGATCCCCGACCCCGACAAGGTCGCCTACCTGACCCAGACCACGCTCAGCGTGGACGATACGCGCGACTGCATCGAGGCGCTGCGCCGGCGCTTTCCCAAGATCGCGGGCCCCGCCAAGGACGACATCTGCTACGCCACCCAGAACCGCCAGGCCTCGGCCAAGACGGTGGCGGGAGCAGTCGATGTCCTGCTCGTCATCGGCGCCGCCAACAGCTCCAACGCGAATCGGCTCGTCGAGGTGTCGACCGTCATGGGCACGCCCTCCTATCTCATCAACGACAAGAACGACATCAAGACGGAATGGCTGGCGGGCTCCCAGCGCGTGGGCGTCACCGCGGGGGCCTCCACCCCGGAGTTCCTGGTCACCGAGGTGGTCGAGGCGCTCCAGCAGGCGGGCCGGGTCGCCGTGCGCGAGGTCCATGTCGTCGAGGAGGACGTGCGCTTCGGGCTGCCGCGAGAGCTGGAAGACATCGCCCGTCAGGGCGGCAAGACCTTGCCCCAGCGGAGCGGCGTCGCCGCGGGGAGCGAGTAGCATGCAGCTGGTGACCTTCCGCCGGGGTCGCGGCGAGCCCAAAGTGGGCGCGGTGTGGCACGAGGCGGTGCTGGATCTGGCCGGCCTCGCCAAGGAGCTGGCCGCCCAGCGCGGCGCCGTGCGGCGCGGGCGCGGAGGTTTCCCGAAGAGCCTGCTCGAGCTCGTGCAGGGCGGCGAGCCCTCCTGGGCCCTCGGTCGCGAGGCCTGGGACTATGGCAAGCGTCTCGTGGACCAGCAGGCCATCGAAGACCTCGCCGGACGCAAGCTCGCCTATCCGCTCAAGCGCGTGCGTCTCCTCGCGCCCATCCAGCACCCCGCGCGCAACGTGTTCTGCCTGGGCCGGAACTACGCCGACCACGCGGCGGAGCGCGGCGCCGCCGTGCCCGAGCATCCCGTCTACTTCACCAAGCCCGGCACCTCGGTGGTCGGCCCGGGTGACGACGTGGTCCATCACGCGATCACCACGGAGCTCGACTACGAGGTCGAGCTGGCCGTGGTCCTCGGCACAGCCGGCCGGGACATCAGCCGCCCCGATGCCCTCAAGCACGTCTTCGGCTACACGGTGATCAACGACGTGACGGCACGCGACCTCCAGAAGCGGCACACGCAGTGGTTCAAGGGCAAGTCACTCGACACCTTCTGCCCCATGGGGCCCGTCCTCGTCACCGCCGACGAGATCGCGGATCCGCAGGCCCTGAGCATCTCCATGCGGGTCAACGGACAGGTGCGCCAGTCCAGCCACACCTCCAAGATGATCTTCCCGGTGGATCAGTGCATCGAGGTCCTCTCGCGCAGCATGACGGTACTGCCCGGCGACATCATCGCCACCGGCACGCCCGACGGCGTGGGCGCCGCCACCGGCAACTTCCTCAAGGCCGGGGACCGCATGGAGGCCGAAGTCGAGAAGATCGGCGTGCTCGCGAACAAAGTCGTCCGCCCGTAGTCCAGACCGACAAGCGCGCGCTCCCGGCACTGGGGCAAGTTGCGAGCCAGATCTACTCGGGCCTCGCCTCGGGCTGCGCCCTCAGCTCGAACGGCCACGCGCGAGCGGGCCGGCAGCCCGAGGCGTACGTGGCCGTTCGAGCTGAGGGGCGGAGCCCCGAGGGCTGAGCGGCTCGGCCGCGAGGCGAGAGCTGAGTGGATCTGGCGAAGCAAATTGACCCAGTGCCCGCTGGAACACTCCGTAACGCTGTGGTAGCATCCCCTTCCACATCGTCCTTTCTCCTGCAGTGGAAGTTTCCCTACGCGATGGGGCCGAGGGGAGGCAGGCATGGCGACGGACATCTCCAAGATTCGTAACGTGGGCTTCGCGGGGCACGGCGGAGTCGGCAAGACATCCCTGGTGGAAGGCATCCTCTTCGCGGCCGGCGCCGTCAACCGGCTCGGCAAGGTCGATGACGGCACCACCACCACCGACTTCGATCCCGACGAGATCAAGCGCAAGATCTCGCTCGGCACCTCCGTCGCCTTCTGCGACTGGAAGGGCCACCGCCTCAACCTGATCGACACCCCCGGGTACGGCGACTTCGTGGCGGACGCAAGGGCGGGACTGCGCGCGGCGAGCGCAGCCGTCATCGTCGTGGACGCGGTGGCCGGCGTGCAGGTGCAGACGGAAAAGGTCTGGAAGTACGCCAACGAGTACGGGCTGCCCCGCGCCATCGTGATCAACCGTCTCGACCGCGAGCGCGCCGATTTCTTCCGCACCCTCGAGTCACTCCAGAAGCGCCTCAAGGGACGCCTGTGCCCCCTCCAGATCCCCGTGGGATCGGAGTCCGGCTTCGCCGGCGTCGTCGATCTCGTGGCCATGAAGGCCCTCGTCACCGCCGACGGCAAGGTGAAGGAGGCGGACATCCCCGGCGAGGTCATGGACGAGGCGAAGACGTGGCGGGAGAAGCTCATCGAGGCGGTGGCGGAAACGGACGACGACCTCCTCTCCAAGTACCTCGAGGAGGGCGGCATCAGCGAGGAGGAGATGCTCGGAGCGCTCGGGAAGGCCGTCGGATCGGGAAGCCTCGTGCCGGTCCTCGCCGCTGCATGCACCAAGGGCCTGGGTGTCCAGGCGCTCATGGACCTCATCGTCAAGGAGTTCCCCTCGCCAGCCGACCTGGGCGCGGTCGAAGGCACCGATCCCCGGACCAAGCAGACCGTCACGCGTGCCGGGGACCCCAAGGCGCCGCTCTCCGCGGTCGTCTTCAAGACCATCGCGGATCCGCACGTGGGCAAGCTTTCCCTCTTCCGCGTCTACTCGGGCACCTTCAAGGCCGACAGCCAGGTGCTCAACGCCACGCGCGGAGGCAAGGAGCGCATCGGGCACCTGGGCCATCTCATGGGCAAGACCCAGAAGGCCGTGGAGTCCCTCGGCCCCGGGGAGATCGGCGTGGTCGCCAAGCTCAAGGACACGCTGACGGGCGACACGCTCTGCGATGAGGGCCAGCCCGTCGTGCTGCCCCCCATCACTTTCCCCGAGCCCTCCATCTCCTTCGCGATCCAGCCCAAGAGCCGCGGCGACGAGGACAAGATCTCCACGGCGCTGCACCGCATGGCCGAGGAGGACCCGACGCTGCATCACCACTACGACCCCGAGACGAAGCAGCTCCTCGTCTCCGGCATGGGCCAGCTCCACGTGGAGACGGTGGTGGAGCGGATGAAGCGCAAGTACAACGTGGACGTCAACCTCCTGCCCCCGCGCATTCCGTACAAGGAGACGGTCAAGGGGCGCGCGGAGGTCCAGGGCAAGTACAAGAAGCAGACGGGTGGGCGCGGACAGTACGGCGACGTGTGGCTCAAGGTGGAACCGCTCCAGCGCGGTGGCGGCTTCGAGTTCGTGGACGACATCTTCGGGGGCTCGGTGCCGCGCAACTTCATCCCGTCCGTGGAGAAGGGCGTGCGCGATTGCATGAAGCGCGGCATCTTCGCGGGGTATCCCGTGGTCGATCTGCGGGTGACCCTCTACGACGGCTCCTACCATGACGTCGATTCGTCCGACATGGCCTTCCAGATCGCCGCCTCCATGGGCCTGCAGAAGGGCTTCATGGAAGCCCATCCCATCCTGCTCGAGCCGATCATGAACATCGAGGTCACCGCTCCCTCCGACAACGCGGGGGATGTCATCGGCGATCTCAATGGCCGCCGCGGGCGCATCGTGGGCATGGAGCCGGACGGCGAGATCGTTTCCGTGCGGGCGCAGGCGCCCATGGCCGAGATGCTGACCTACGAGTCGTCGCTCCGCTCCATGACGGGTGGGCGCGGCGCCTACTCCATGGAGTTCTCGCACTACGAGGAAGTGCCCGCCCAACTCGCGGACAAGGTCGTCACCGCCGCGAAGGCCGAGAAAGAGAAGGCTCACTGATTTTCGACGTACTTCGAGCTGAACATCGGCCGGGGCCGAAGGCCCAGGTCGGTGTGAGGCGAGTGCTGAGTAGATCCCGCAGGCCCTCCGGTCCGCGCGAGGTGATCGCTCGATGAGTCCCACCTTCGTCTCCCACATCGAGTGCACCGTCTGCGACCGGCGTCACGAGGCCGGCCGCCTCCTCACCGTGTGCGAGGCCTGCGGCCAGATGCTGGCCGTCCGGTACGACCTGCCCAAGGTCGCCGCCTCCGTCAGCAAGGACGATCTCCTCCGGCGCCCCCCGGGGATGTACCGATTCCGCGAGCTGACCCCGCTCGACGCGGGTGAGGAGCCCATCACCCTGGGCGAGGGAGGCACGCCGTTCCTGCCCCTGCCGCGCCTGGCCCGATACCTGGGCGTGCGGCACCTCTGGGCCAAGGACGAGGGCCAGAACCCCACGGGCTCCTTCAAGGCGCGCGGCCTGGGCATGGCCCTGACCAAGGCGCGAACCCTTGGCGTCAAGGGGCTCATGATTCCCTCGGCGGGCAATGCGGGGAGCGCGGCCGCCGTCTACGGCGCCCGCGGGGGCATTCCCGTCGTGGTCGTCGTTCCGCGCGACACGCCGCAGGCCGCGGTGGCCGAGGCCATCATCGCGGGCGCGCACGTCTTCACCGTCGACGGCACCATCGCCACGGCGGGCCGGGTCATCGCCGGGATCGCGCCCACGCTCGGGTGGTTCGACCTCGCCACCCTCAAGGAGCCGTATCGCCTCGAGGGCAAGAAGACCATGGGGCTCGAGCTCGCCGAGCAGCTCGACTGGCAGACGCCCGATGTGCTCATGTACCCGACGGGCGGCGGCACGGGCCTCGTGGGGATTCACAAGGCCTACGAGGAGCTGGCCGCCATGGGATGGATCAAGGCGAGCCAGCCGCGCTTCATCGCCGTCCAGGCCGAGGGATGCGCCCCGCTCGTCAAGGCCTGGGAAGACAAGGCCGAGACCACCACGCCCTGGGAGAATCCCGTCACCGACGCCCCCGGCCTGCGGGTCCCCGGTCCATTCGCGGGACGGCAGATGCTCAAGATCCTCCGCGACACGGGCGGCCACCCGCAGCCGGTCAGCGACGGCGCCATCCTCGAGGCGCAGAAGCTCCTGGGCCGGGTGGAAGGAATATGGACGGGGCCTGAAGCGGCGGCGGCGCTCGCGGCGCTCTGCCTCATGAAGGAGGCGGGCGAGGTCGACTCCGGGACGCGCGTCGTGCTCGTGCTCACGGGGGCAGGGATCAAGAACCCGCCGCCCCCGCTTCCTCCTCCCATTCACCTCGAGGGTGATCCCGACCGCATCCTGGCCACGGTTCGCCAGGCCATCGCCCGCTGAGGCGCGCGTGCGCCCTCGGCTCCTGTCCTTCGACGTCTTCGGCACCCTCATCGATACGCCATCCGGCCAGGACGCCGCGTTCCGATCGATCCTCGAGGGTGCCGGCGCCGCTCACGTGGACGCCGACGCCTTCTGGACCCACTGGGAAGAGCGCAACATCGCGCACTACTGGGAGCCCTACCGCCCGTACAAGGAGATCTGTCGGCTCTCCCTGGAAGAGACGTTCGAGCGCTTCGGTGTCCCGGGCGGCGACGGCGGCCTGATCCAGACGTACTTCGACGTCTATCCGCGCTTCGAGCTCTATCCGGATGTCCTGCCCACGCTCGAGGTCCTGGGCCGACAGAGCCGGCTCGCCCTCGTCTCCAACATCGACGACGACCTCCTCGCCGCCACCAAGCTGGGCCGCGACTTCGATCTCGTGTGCACGGCCGAGCGCGCGCGCGGTTACAAGCCGGACGGCCGCCTCTTCCGATATCTCATCGACCACGCGGGCGTCGGCATCGAGGAGATCCTCCACTCGGGACAGTCGCAGCTCACCGACCTCGTGGGCGGCAAGCCGCTCGGATTGACGATCGCCTGGATCAATCGTCGTGGCCTCGCCCTCCGCCCGACCGTTCCCCCGCCGGACTTCACCTTCTCCGGTCTCGTCCCGCTCCTGCCCTTGTTCGGAGACGAGCCCGAAAGAGTTTGACAGGCTGTGCGGGGCCTTGTATGTTCCTCGCGATTCCGGTCAAGAAGCCGTGAATCCACGGAGGCAAGGCCTATGAAAGGCGTGACGCGCAGGCGGTTCCTCCGGTCCTCTTCGGTCGGTCTCGGCCTCGGGTTGGCCGGCGGCCTCGCCGGCTGTGCCGCCAGCATGAAGGGCGACTTCGCGCCCAAGAGCGGCCGCCGCGTGGTCGTGATTGGCGGCGGCTGGGGCGGGGCGACGGCGGCCCGCTATGTCCGCATGGCCGACCCCTCGATCGAGGTGTACCTGATCGAGCCGAACAAGGAGTTCGTCTCCTGTCCGTTCAGCAATCTCGTCCTGAGCGGGCTCCGCACCATCGAGAGCCTGACCCAGCCCTACGACGGGCTCCGGCGCCGCGGCGTCAAGTTCATCCACGAGTCGGTCACGGCCATCGAGCCGGACACCAGGCGCGTGCGCGTGGGCGAAGGCTATCTCGCCTACGACCGGCTCGTCGTCTCACCCGGCATCGATTTCCAGTGGGAGCAGATCGAAGGGCTGCCCGCCGCCAAGGACAGCGTGCTCCACGCCTGGAAGGCGGGGCCGCAGACGGTGGAGCTCGCCCGGCAGATCCAGGCCATGCCCGACGGCGGAAATTTCGTCTTGACGGTCCCGCCCGTGGCCTACCGATGCCCGCCGGGGCCCTACGAGCGCATCTGCCAGGTCGCCTGGTATCTCAAGGCCAACAAGCCCAAGAGCAAGGTGATCGTGCTGGACGCCAACCAGAACATCGTGTCCAAGACCGCGCTCTTCCGCGCGGCCTGGCAGGCCTATCCCAACATCGACTACCGCGCGTCGAACAAGGTCACCGGCATCGACACCTCGACCCGCGAGGTGCGCACCGACTTCGACAAGGTCAAGTACGACGTGCTCAACCTCATCCCGCCCCAGCGCGCGGGGGCCATCGCTGTGCAGGCCGACCTCGCGGGCGCCGACAAGCGCTGGTGCGAGGTCGACCACGTCACCTACGAGTCGGTGAAGCAGAAGGGCATTCACGTGGTCGGCGACGCCACCATCGGCCTGCCCGTCCCGAAGTCCGGCAACGTGGCGAACAACATGGGCAAGGCGGCGGCCCTCAGCATCGTCAGCCTGCTCAATGGCCAGGCGGTGCCGATCATGCCGCCGGGCAACACCTGCTATAGCTGGGTCAGCGATCGCGAGGCCATCGCGGTGGTCAACGCCTACAAGATCGAGAACGGCAAGGTGGTCCAGATCGAGCAGAAGCTCACGCCGGCGCAGAGCGCATCCGTCGCCCAGCGGGCCGAGGGCTGGCGGCAGAGCATCTGGGCCGACATGCTGTCGTAGGGGGAGTGGGGGCCATGACGACGACTCGGAGCTATTCAAGCACTCGTCTCGGGGCGCTCGTGCCTGCGGCAGCTCGGCCGCCCCTCATCTCGAAAATCCTGATCTCACTCGCGATAGCTGCGCTCGCGCTCATCGCCGCCCTCGGCGCGGCCGAGGCCGCGGGCCCGCTCGACGACCCCGCCTTTGCCAAGGTCATCACGTGCGGGGCCTGCCACGGGGTCAACGGCAACAGCAAGTCGGACATGCAGCCCATCATCGCCGGCCTCGACGCCGCCTACTTCAAGCGGCAGATCGAGAACTACGCCACGGGCAAGCGCCCGTCACCCGAGATGGAGCCCTATGCCAAGCAGGTCCAGTTTCTCGGCGTCGAGTGGATCTCGGGCTTCTTCGCCGCCCAGAAGCGCGAGCCCACACCTCTTCGTGCCCAGCCCGAGGCGGTGGCCCGCGGCCGCACGGTGGCGGCCCAGTGCGTGATCTGCCACGGCGAAAGTGGGCGCGGCGACGCCGCGCGCTTGATTCCCGGCCTGGCCGGTCAGCCGCCCGGCTATCTCGCGCAGCAGATGGTCCTCTTCAAGGCCGACACGCGCGATCCGGGCGACCCGCTCCTCGCCGCCAAGAAGGCGCTCATGCGGACGATTCCGGACGGGCAGTTCCCCGACCTCGCGGCCTACTACTCGTCGCTCCGCTAGCTCCGGGCCGGGGTATCATGCTGCCCATGCCGGAGACGGGCGTGGGTTCGGCGTGACCCCGGCTTTCCTTTCAACTCTCGTCGGCCTCGGCTTCATCGGCGCCTTCACATCGGGGCTGGTCGGGGTCGGCGGCGCCATCGTCATGATCCCCCTGGTTTTCTATGTGCCGCCCCTCCTCGGCGTGGGCAGCCTCGACATCAAGATGGTCGCGGGCGTGACCATGGTGCAGGTGCTGGCAGGCTCCGCGATGGGCGCGTGGGCTCATGGCCGCGGCGCCATGGTCCATCGCGGCCTCGCCCTGTGGGGCGGAACGGCCATGGCCCTCGGCTCGCTCGCGGGGGCCGTGGCCTCCCGCTTCGTGGGTGGGCGTGTCTTGTTGATCGTCTTCGCCGTCATGGCCACGGCCGCGCTGCCCCTCATGTTCGTCGAGCCCGCCGAGGCGGGCCCCGACGTGAGCGCGGAATCCATGCCCTTCAGCCGGGCCGAGGCCGTCGGCATTCCCGGAGTGGTCGGGCTGCTGTCGGGACTCGTGGGGGCGGGTGGAGCCTTTCTGCTCGTGCCGATGCTCGTCGCCATCATGCGCGTGCCGTTGCGGCTCAGCATCGGCACCTCGCTTGCGATTGCCGGAGCGGGCGCGCTCCTTGGGTTCCTGGGCAAGCTCGCCACGGGCCAGGTGCCCCTGCTCCCCACCGTCGCCGTGGTGGCGGGCTCGCTGCCGGGCGCGAGCCTGGGCGCGCATCTGAGCCGGCGCGCTCCGGTGGGAGTGTTGCGGGCGGTGCTCGGCGCGGTCATCGCCCTGGCCGCGGCGCGCGTGTGGCTGGACGTGATCCTTCACTAGCGGATAGCGGAGACTCGGGTGCGCTACGGGTTCGTGATCGACCAAAGAAAGTGCATTGGCTGCCACGCGTGTACCGTGGCCTGCGTGGCAGTTCGAGGTGAGGCGGGCTCAGAGGAGCCGCAGGCGACGACGAGCCCGACGAGACGAGTGCTGAGTTAGCAATGCGTTACGGATTCGTGATCGATCAGCGGAAATGCATCGGGTGCCATGCGTGTACCGTGGCCTGCAAGGAAGAGAACCAGGTGCCGCTCGGGGTCAACCGCACCTGGGTCAAGTACATCGAGAAGGGGACGTTCCCGGATACGCGGCGCTACTTCTCCGTCATGCGCTGCAACCACTGCGACAACGCGCCGTGCGTGACCATCTGCCCCACGGTGGCGCTGTACCGGCGGCCCGACGGCATCGTGGACTTCGACGGCGACCGCTGCATCGGCTGCAAGTCGTGCATGCAGGCCTGTCCCTACGACGCGCTCTACATCGATCCCGAGACGCAGACGGCGGCCAAGTGCCACTACTGCGCGCACCGGATCGAGGTCGACCTCGAGCCGGCCTGCGTCATCGTGTGCCCCGTGCAGGCGATCGTGCCGGGCGATCTGGACGATCCCAATTCGCGGATCGCTCGCCTCGTGGCTTCCCAGCAGGTGGCCGTGCGCAAGCCCGAGCAGGGGACCCAGCCCAAGCTCTTCTATCTCGGCGCCGACGAGGCCTCGCTGACGCCGGCCATGCAGGAGCGCGGCGGCTACGCTTTCGCGGAGAACAGCCGTATTCCCACGCCGGGCCGTCCCAATGTCGTCGGCGCCGCCCCGAGCGGCGACCAAGGTGTGGACCTCCTCCGCATGGCGCGCACGGTCTACGACATCGCGCACGCGGAGCGCCCTTGGGGCTGGAAGGTGTCCACGTATCTCTGGACCAAGTCCATCGCGGCGGGAGCGCTTCTAGTCGCTGCCTTGTTCGGATGGAGCGGATGGGGTGATCTTCGCACCGTGGTCGCGCCAGCGATCAGTCTCGTCTTCCTCGCAGTGACGACTGCCTTGCTCGTGCTCGACCTGAAGCGTCCGGAGCGCTTCCTCTATATCCTTTTCAAGCCCAATTGGCGATCGTGGCTGGTCTGGGGCGGGTGGATTCTCATGGCATTCGGCGGTGCGGGAACCTTGTGGCTTCTTGGTGGGATTTGGAACGATCAAGCATTGCTGACGAAGCTCACCATACCTGTGGTCATCCTGGCGCTCGCGACGGCGGGCTATAGCGCTTTCCTGTTTGGTCAGGCCGAGGGCCGCGACTTCTGGCAAAGCCCCATGGTATTGCCTCACTTGATTGTCACGACGATCGTAGCCGGGACGGCAGTCCTGTTGATGGTAGCGCCCGGATGGGCCTTCATTTCAGCTCAGCCGGCACTTGGTCCGAACCCGTTTATGTACGTGAGGAGAGTCCTTCCCGTTGCTCCACCTTCACACATGCTCTTCCCCTTCATGGTGCTCTGGCTGCTTCTGCATGGAGGGCTCCTGATGGTCGAACTCTTCAGCAGGCACGCGAGCCACGATGCCACTCAGGCTGCCCGGCTGCTGACCAGGGGACGGTTGAGATGGTGGCTGTGGGGTGGAGTTGTCGGTGGCGGCATAGTGTTGCCTATCGTTTTGGTCCTCTGCGCCGCGGCATGGTCATCTGCCGTCCTCACAGTGGTCAGCGCCGCACTGGTCTTGGGAGGGCTCTGGCTCTGGGAAGATCTCTGGGTGCGCGCGGGCCAGGCGCTGCCGCTCTCGTGAGGCCCCGATGACCGACAAGACGGCCGAGCCGCTTCATCCCCACGCGCGCGACCTCGACCCGCCGGCCTCGGGGCTCAACCGCTATCCGCCCGTCATGCGCTGGGACGACTGGGAGGAGTACGACGCCAAGGCCTGGCCCAAGCGCGTGCCGCGCCGCTACTCGCTCATTCCCACCATCTGCTTCAACTGCGAGGCAGGCTGTGGTCTCCTGGCCTATGTCGACAAGCAGACGCTCAAGATCCAGAAGTTCGAGGGCAACCCCGAGCATCCCGGCAGCCGCGGGCGCAATTGCGCCAAGGGACCCGCCACCCTCAACCAAGTGCAGGACCCCGAGCGCATCCTGTATCCCCTCCGACGTGCCGGGAAGCGCGGTGAAGGACAGTGGGAGCGCGTGACCTGGAGCGAGGTCCTGGACGACATCGGCGGGCGCATCCGCAAGGCGCTCGTCGAGGGCCGGCAGAAGGAGATCATGTACCACCTGGGCCGGCCCGGACACGAGCTCGTCTACCTCCAGCGCGTCTTCCACGCCTGGGGCATCGACGGCCACAACAGCCACACCAACGTCTGCTCGGCCTCCGCGCGGGCGGGCTACGCGTTCTGGCACGGCTTCGATCGGCCCTCGCCTGATCATGGCAAGGCGCGCTTCATACTGCTGCTGTCCTCCCACCTCGAGGCGGGGCACTACTTCAACCCGCACGCGCAGCGGATCATCGAAGGCAAGATGGCGGGCGCCAAGGTGTGCGTGGTTGACACGCGGCTGAGCAACACGGCGTCGATGGCCGACTACTGGCTCTCGCCGTGGCCGGGCACGGAAGCCGCGCTGCTCCTGGCCTTCGTGCACATCCTGCTCCGCGACGGCACCTGGGACCGGGAGTTCGTGCGCCGGTGGGTCAACTGGGAGGAGTACCTGATCCAGGAGCGCCCCGGCGCGCCCGTGGAGTTCAAGGAGTTCGAGGGGGCGCTCGAGGAGATCTACGCACCCTACACGCCGCAATTCGCCGAGAGGGAGACCGGCGTGCCCGCCACTCGCATCGAGGAGGTGGCGCGCGAGATCGGCCGGTGCGGAGGCGCCCTCTCGAGCCACGTCTGGCGCAATGCCTCGGCGGGCAACCTCTTCGGCTGGGAGGTCGCGCGCGCCCTCGAGCTGGTGGTCGTCCTCATGGGCGCAGTCGCCTCGCCGGGCGGCACCGCCCCGAGCGCCTGGAACAAGGCCGTGCCCGCGCCGCCCATGATGCCGCCGCCCGCCAAGGTGTGGAGCGAGCTCCTCATGCCGCGCGAGTACCCGCTGGCCTTCTTCGAGATGAGCTTTCTCCTGCCGCACTTCCTCAAGGAAGGCCGCGGCAAGCTCGCCATGTACTTCACGCGCGTCTACAACCCCGTGTGGACCAATCCCGACGGCATGTCGTGGATCGAGATGCTGACGGACGAAGCCAAGGTCGAGCGTCACGCCTGTCTCACTCCGATCTGGAGCGAGACGGCGTGGTTCTCCGATTACGTGTTGCCCATGGGCCACGCCTCGGAGCGGCACGACCTCATGAGCCAGGAGACGCACGCGGCGCGCTGGATCGGATTCCGCCAGCCCGTGCTCCGCGTGGCCCTCGAGCGCCAGGGCAAGCTCTTCGACTCGACCTGGGAGGCGCACGAAGTGGCGGGGCTGGGGCAGGTGTGGGAGGAAGACGAGTTCTGGATCGAGCTGTCGTGGCGCATCGATCCCGACGGGGCCCTCGGCATCCGGAAGTACTTCGAGTCGCCGTACCGGCCCGGCGAGAAGCTGCGGGTCGACGAGCTCTACCGGTGGATCTTCGAGCACAGCGTGCCCGGTCTGCCCGAGGCCGCCAAGGAGCAGGGCCTGACGCCGCTCGCGTACATGCGGAAGTACGGCGCCTTCCTGATCGCCGACCACGTCTATCGCACTCACGAGACGCCCTTGTCGGAGACGGAGCGCGAGGGGGCGGCGGTGGACCCTGTGACGCGCGTGGCCGCGAAGGGCGGCGCGGGCATCGGCGTTCTCGTCGACGGCCAGCTCCGCGCCGGCTTCCCCACGCCGTCGCGCAAGCTCGAGTTCTACTCGCCGACGCTCAAGGACTGGAAGTGGCCCGAGCACGCCGTGCCCACCTATGCGCGGAGCCATGTCCACTGGTCCCAGATCGATCGGGCGCGGAGCGAGATGCTCCTCCTCCCGACCTTCAGGCTGCCCACGCTCATCCACTCGCGCTCGGGCAACGCCAAGTGGCTCTACGAGATCTCGCACAACAATCCGCTCTGGCTTCACCCGGAGGACGCCACGCGGTTCGGCGTGGCCACAGGAGAACTTCTGAAGGTCGAGACGGAGATCGGCTACTTCGTGGACAAGGTCTGGGTCACCGAGTCCATCCGCCCCGGGATCGTCGCCTGCTCGCATCACCTCGGCCGGTGGCGGCTTCGCGAGGAGACGGGCGGCGAGCGCTGGTCGACGGCGCTCGTCAACCTCGAGCCGCAGGCGCCCGGGCAGTGGCGCATGCGCCATGTCCACGGAGTCCGGCCCTTCGAGAGCGCGGATCCAGACTCGTCGCGCGTGTGGTGGGAGGATCCCGGCGTCCACCAGAACCTGACCTTTCCCGTGCATCCGGACCCCGTGAGCGGTCAGCACTGCTGGCATCAGAAGGTGCGCGTGGGCCGGCCGGCGGCCGGCGATCGCTATGGCGACGTGTTCGTCGACACGAATCGGGCGCACGAGGTGTACCGGCAATGGCTGGCCCTGGCGCGTCCCGCGCCGGGCCCCGGCGGGCTCCGCCGGCCCCTGTGGCTGCCGCGGGCGTTCAAGCCCGACGCCTCGACGTATCGGCTCGAACCGTGACCCTCAGGTACTGGGGCAAGTTGCGAGCCAGACGAGGCCCGAGGGAGCCAGCAATGCGAGGCGTACGTGGGTGTACGTTGAGCGTTGCTGGCGACCGAGAACGAAGTATGGCGAAGCAAATTGCCCCAGTACCCCTTGAATTGGCGCGCCGGCGCGGCATGATTGAGCCATGGCCGATCCTCGGGTGACCCGCCGGGAGCTGCTGGCGGCCGCGGCGGCGGCGGGCATGGCATGCGCGTGGCCGTGGAATGAGGCGGAGGCCCAGGGCTTTCTCGCCAACCTCGCCCCCGAGGAGCCCGTGGAGGCGACCCTGAAACGGCTCTTCGCCGGTCGCCCGATCCGTGAAGGGTCCGCCGTCATGACGCTCGAGGCTCCTCTCATCGCCGAGGACGGCGGCAACGTCCCGGTGGCGGTCGAGATCAAGTCGCCCATGACGCCCCAGAGCCACGTCAAAGCCATTTACATCCTCTCGGACAAGAACCCCCGGCCCCTGAACGCCAAGGTCAACCTGACGCCGGCGTGCGGCCAGGCCTATGTCGCGACCAATATCCGACTGGCCGACACGGGCGACGTGCGCGCGGTGGCGGAGATGCAGGACGGGACGCTCGTGATGGTCAAGCGATCGGTCCGCGTCGTCGTGGCGGGGTGCGCGGCATGAGTGGCGCATTTCGAGCTGAGACGGGGCCGAGCCGAAGGCGAGGGCCCGGCGAGGCGAGTGCTGAATGGTAGGCCAGGTTCGAATCAAGCTGCCCGCCGGCATCGCTCGCGGCTCCGTGGCCCGTGTGCGGGTGGTCTGCATCCATCCCAACGAGCGCGTGGAGCGGCAGGGCGGCAAGTCGGTGGACAAGAACTACCGCTTCATCAATCGCGTGGTCGTCAGCTACCTCGGTCGTGACATCGCGGAGCTGGATACCTCGACGTCCATCGGCGAGAACCCCGCCTTCACCATTCCCTTCCGCGCCACCGAGCCCGGCCCCCTCAAGATCACCTTCTTCGACACGCACGGCTCCCGCTTCGAGGGCACGGCCGAGGTCAAGCCGTCGTGACGCCTCGCGGGCTCTGGGCGATCCTCACCCTCGTGGCGATCGCCACGGGCATCGGCATTCCCCCGGCCCCGGCCCAGATCGACGACGAGGACGATCGACAAGCTCGTCGAGCAGGCCCGGCTCTACCCGCTCATCGGGCGCGAGCCGCCCCCCTTCTCGCTGCTTCGCCTCGACGGCCGGCGGGTCGCGCTGTCCGACTTCACCGGCCACGTGGTCGTGCTGTACTTCTGGACCACGGCCTCCTCCTATGGCGCCGACGAGCTGTCCTCCCGGATGGAGAAGATGCAGCGCGAGTGGCGCGACCGGAAGTTCACCGTCCTCGCCGTCAACGTCAAGGAGAAGAAGGAGGAGGTCGCCCCCTGGGTGCAGAAGCGCCTGCTCTCGCCCGTCGTGCTCCTTGACACCGACGGCGGGGTCAGCCAGGACTATCGGGTGCGCGCCATTCCCACCGTGTACGTGATCGGTCGCGACATGCGACTGGTCGGCCGCGCCTCCGGCACGCGCGCCTGGGACGAGGGACCGGAGAAGGCCCTGCTGGACTACCTCGTGAAAGCGCCGGCGAGCTAGGCGGCTTCGCTGACCATCGACCTCGTCGAGACGGACATCCTGATCCTCGGGGCGGGCGGCGCCGGCCTCTGCGCCGCGCTGCACGCCGCCGACCATTCTCCCCATCTCTCCGTCACCGTGGTCGTCAAGGGTCTCCTCGGACGCGCGGGCTGCACCCGCATGGTCCAGGGCGGCTACAATGCCGTGCTCGCCGCGCCGGACACCCTCGACGCCCACTTCCTCGACACCCTGGCGGGCGGCGGCTGGATCAATGACCAGGAGCTGGTGTGGACACTGGTGACGGAGGCTCCGGGACGCGTGCGGGAGCTCGAGAATCGCTACGGCTGCTTCTTCGACCGCCACCCCGACGGCCGCATTCACCAGAAGCCCTTCGCCGGCCAGTCCCACGACCGCACGATTCACAAGGGTGATCTCACGGGCATCGAGATCATGAACCGCCTCACCGAGCAAGTGTGGACGCGCCCGTCCATCCGGGCCCTCGAGGAGCACCGCGCAGTGGAGCTTCTCCGCGACGGCGCCGGCCGCGCGGGCGGGGCCCTCCTCCTCGACATCCGGCGCGGCGGCTTTCTCGCCGTCCGGGCCCGGGCCACGCTGCTCGCCATGGGCGGCGGGCCCACGATGTACAAGGTCATCGCGTGCTCCGCCGACAAGGCGGCCGACGGCATTGCGCTCGCCCTGAGGGCGGGGGTCCCCCTCCGGGACATGGAGATGGTGCAGTTCCACCCCACGGGGCTGGTCGTGCCCAACTCACTCATGACGGGGGCGCTCCTCGAGGAAGGTCTGCGCGGCGCGGGCGGGCGCCTGCTCAATGGCACGGGCGAGCGCTTCATGGGCCGCTACGACCCCACGCGGATGGAGCGCTCCACCCGCGATCTCGTCGCGCGCGCGTGCTTCACCGAGGTCCAGGAAGGACGGGGCAGCCCCAACGGCGGGGTCTGGATCGACGTCTCGCACCTCGGCGCGAAGACCGTGGAGGCCAATTTCCGCGGCATGGTCCGGCGCTGCCGCGACTTCGGCCGCGATCTCGCGCGCGAGCCGGTCGAGGTCGGGCCCACCGCGCACTTCATGATGGGCGGCGTGGTGATCGATACCTCCTGTCGCACGAGCGTCGAGGGCCTCTTTGCGGCGGGCGAGGACACGGGCGGCATCCACGGCGCCAACCGCCTCGGGGGCAACGGCGTGGCCGACTCCACCGTTTTCGGTGGCCTGGCCGGCGATGTCATGGCGGACTGGGTGGTCGGCCGGGGGCTGCCGCGTCTCTCCATGGAGGGACTGGAGGCGGTCACGGAGCGCCTCGTCGCTCCGCTCGATCGTGGAGAAGGCGAGAGCCTCTACAAGCTGCAGCAGCAGCTGCGCGACGTGATGTGGGAGCACGTGGGCTTGATCCGCTCGGCGGCCGGGCTGAAGTCTGCCCTCAAGGAGATCGAGGAGATCGGGCAGCGAGCGACGGGCGCCCCCGTGCCGGGCGGCCCCGCGTACAACCTGGCCTGGCAGGACTGGCTCAACCTCCAGAGCCAGGCCGCCGCGGCATGGCTCATCGCGCGGAGCGCCCTCGAGCGAAACGAGAGCCGGGGCGCGCACTACCGATCCGACTACCCCGTGCCCGGCTCCGAGCTCTACAGCGTCTCCGTGGGCGCCGACGACAGCTCGGGGCTGCGCGTGTGGACGGAGCCGGTGAAGCTCACGCGTCTGTCGCCGAGCGGAACGCGCCAGCCCGCCGGCGTGGACGTCGGCGACTGATGCGCGTGCCCGGAACCGCGGCGCCCCCCTGAGAGCATGCGCGACAGACGAGTGCTCAAACGGCGGCTCGGCTCCGCCGAGGCCTGGCGAGGCACCAAGGCCGGCATGTGGGCCTGGCTCATCCAGCGCCTGGCCGCTCTCGGACTTCTCGCGGTGATCGCCCTCCACCTGCACAATCCCTTCGTGCGGCCCGTGCAGGCCGCCGTGCTCGGCCTCGTCCTCCTGCATGGGTTGCTGGGCGTGCGCGCCATTCTCCTCGACTTCGGGCTGCCCGCCCGCGCGCACCGCGCGCTCTTTCTCCTGGCCTTGCTCGCGGCCCTGGCCGGGTTCGTCGCGTTCTGGAGATGGCGATGGTACTGAGGGTCCTCCGCTGGTCGCCGGGCTCGCGCGAGCGCCTGCAGAAGTACTGGGTGCGGGCCCGCCAGGGCATGACCGTGCTCGACGCCCTCGTCGAGGTCCAGCGCGGCACGGATCCCACGCTGGCCTTCCGCTACGCGTGCCGGGTGGGCATGTGCGGCTCCTGCGGCATGGTCATCAATGGGCGCGAGCGCTGGGCCTGCCGCACCCTGCTGAGCCGGCTCGAGCGCGGGCCCGTGACCGTGCGGCCCCTCTATCACTTTTCCCTCATCCGGGACCTCGTGGTGGACATGGAGCCGATCAAGCGGAAGATGCTCGAGAGCAAGGCGGTGTTCGTGCCGCGCCGGCCTGCCGAGGACGACGAGGGGTTCGCCGCCGTGAGCGGCCGCTCGCGCGAGCGCCGCGCCGTGGACGGTGCCATCGAGTGCATCGGGTGCGGCATGTGCGTCTCGGCCTGCACAATGGTCGCCCACGATCCTCGCTTTCCCGGGCCCGCCGCGCTGAACCGGGTCTTCACGCTGCAGCGGGACAGCCGGGACGGCGCGCATGCCGAGCGCGGCGAGGCGCTCCTCGCCGAGGACGTGCTCACGCGCTGCCACACCCAGGCCAATTGCACGGCGGTCTGTCCCATGCAGCTCTCGCCCACCGATTCCATTCTGGCGCTCAGGCGGCGCGCCCTCCTTCAACTCGTGGGCTTCCGGCCCCGCTGAATCGTCGCCGGCAGGGGCGCTTCCTTGACCTCGGGGGAGCGTCATGTTAGCGTTTTGATTAGATTTCACCTGTCGCCTCCTGCCCGGCTGGGTGGGAGGCGATATGTGTGTGTGCGGTCGTCATTTCGGATACTTTGGTCATCGAGGAGGGCCCGCCATGGCGGTAGACCAGATCAAGCGGCTCTACGAATCCATGCCTGCCAAGCTGGACCGGGCCCGCAAGCGCTTCGGTCGCGCGCTGACCCTCAGCGAGAAGATCCTGGTCGCTCACGCCGACGATTTCGACAAGCAGGAGTGGAGTCGCGGCAAGGCGCAGCTCCGCCTGCGCGTGGACCGCGTGTCGCTCCAGGACGCCACGGGCCAGATGGCGCTCCTCCAGTTCATGCAGGCGGGCAAGAAGCAGGCCGCGGTGCCGAGCACCGTGCACTGCGATCACCTGATCCGGGCGCAGAGCGGCGCCTCGGAGGACACGAAGCGCGCCATCACCGAGAACAACGAGGTCTACGACTTCCTCCACTCCGCCTCGCGCAAGTACGGCATCGGCTTCTGGAAGCCCGGAGCGGGCATCATCCACCAGGTCGTGCTCGAGAACTACGCCTTCCCGGGTGGGCTCATGATCGGCGCGGACTCGCATACCCCCAATTGCGGCGGCCTCGGCATGGTCGCCATCGGGGTGGGTGGCGCCGACTGCGGCGAGGCCATGGCGGGGCTGGCGTGGGAAGTGCTGGATCCGGGCCTCATCGGCGTGCGTCTCACCGGCAAGCTCGCGGGGTGGACCTCGGCCAAGGACGTGATCACGCATCTCCTGGGCCTGCTGACCGTCAAGGGCGGCACCAACAAGATCGTCGAGTACTTCGGGCCGGGCGCGTCCTCGATCAGCGCCACCGGCAAGGGCACCATCTGCAACATGGGGGCGGAGCTGGGCGCCACCACGTCGCTCTTCCACTTCGACGACCGGATGTCGACCTATCTCGCGGCCACCGACCGCGCCGACATCGCGAAGCTGGCCGAGCAGTATCGCGAGCATCTCGTCTCCGATCCCGAGGTGCTGGCGGATCCCAAGAAGTACTACGACGAGATCGTCGAGATCGATCTCTCCGAGCTCGAGCCGACCATCGTGGGGCCGCACTCGCCCGATCGAGCGCGGCCCATCTCCAAGCTCGCCGCCGAGGTCAAGAAGGAAGGGTGGCCCGCCCAGATCAAGGCCGGGCTCATCGGCTCGTGCACGAACTCCTCCTACGAGGACATGAAGCGCTCCGCCCACATCGCCATGCAGGCCCTCAAGGCGGGGCTCAAGGCCAAGACGCCGTTCCTGGTCACCCCGGGCTCGGAGCGCATCTACCAGACCATCAAGCGGGACGGCATCATGGAGACCTTCGAGAAGATCGGCGGCACCGTGCTCGCCAATGCCTGCGGGCCGTGCATCGGCCAGTGGAAGCGCTCGGACGTGGGCAAGGATCAACCGCAACTTCCCCGGGCGCAATGACGGCAGCGCGGCGACCCTCTCCTTCCTGACGAGCCCCGAGATCGTCACCGCCCTCGTCTTCGGCGGCACCCTCGAGTTCGATCCCGTGCACGGGACGATTCCCGGCCCCGACGGCAAGGCGTTTCGCTTCACCCCGCCGGAGAGCGAGGAGCTCCCGGCCAAGGGCTTCGCCAAGGGCGAGGAAGGCTACGAGGCGCCGGCTGCCGACGGCGATGCCGTGCAGGTGAAGATCGATCCCAACAGCCAGAGGCTCCAGCTCCTGCAGCCCTTCCCACGCTGGGACGGCAAGGATTTCCTCGAGCTGCCCATTCTCGTGAAGACGAAGGGGAAGACGACCACCGACCACATCTCGCCCGCCGGGGCCTGGCTCCTCGTCCGTGGCCATCTCGACAAGATCAGCGACAACATGTTCCTGGGCGCCGTCAATGCCTTCACGGGCGAGACGGGCAAGGGCCTCAACCCGCTCACCGGGGAGGCGGGGCAGAACTTCTCCAAGATTGCCCGCGAGCTCAAGGCCAAGGGCCAGAGCTGGATCGTGATCGGCGACGAGAACTACGGCGAGGGATCGAGCCGGGAGCACGCCGCCATGTCGCCGCGCTATCTCGGCTGCAAGGTGGTGATCGTGCGGAGCTTCGCGCGCATCCACGAGACCAACTTGAAGAAGCAGGGGATCCTCCCCCTCACGTTCGCCAAGGCTTCCGACTACGATCTCTTCGAGCAGCCCGACCGCGTCAGGGTCACGGGGCTCGCGCAGCTCGCCCCCGGCAAGGCGGCCGACGTCGTCATCCACAAGCCCGGCGGCAAGACCGTCGCCATCCAGTGCCGGCACACCCTCACCGACGAGCAGATCGGGTGGTTCAAGGCGGGCTCCGCCCTGAACGCCTTGAAATAACCGCGAGAGCAAGGAGAGCAATCCCATGGCGTCCCACGTCAAGATCCCGGCAGGCGAGAAGATCACGATCAGCCACGGCA
>WNFC01003205.1_pt2 | contig 22942 bp, 19 predicted proteins | sample 5400541 | NCBI WGS metagenome assembly WNFC01 (sample SAMN13153342, study PRJNA577476) | soil metagenome | isolation source: 120 cm saprolite under Douglas fir tree site 2 hole 2 replicate 1 | place: USA:California | collected 2015-04-18
CGAAGCCTGAAAACGACCCGCCTTCGGTGTTGAAGAGGTCGAGGAAGACGAAGGGCTTGAGAATCTCACCAAGATCAGACGGGCTCATCAGGCGGGTGATGGGGCCGTGACGACGGCCGTACGTCCGATGTGCGATCCGACGTGACCGCTCTCCGATCACTGCATTGGACTTAGCCATAACGAAATTCCTTTGCCGCGAGTTCGGCCCGTCGGCACAAGCTAAGGCTCCGCCCCATCCAAAAAAGTCCTCAAAAACTGAATGTTCTTTTCAGAGAACTTGAAATACGGTGTCCGGCATCCAAGGTATCGGTCGCGTAGCTGATGGACGTCGCGCGCCGCATGCGTTTGGCCGCTGCGGAAAAGCGCCGGCTTCGGTCGCGCTCAGCAGCACCGCAACAGGACGAAGCCGTGTCCGAAGACAGGGCCGTTGCCCACAATATCGAGACCTTGCGCGCGTCCGTGGGGATTCCTGGACGAATTTGAAGCTGAAATGTCGCTCGTTCTAACGCCGGGCAACGGTTGCAGGCAGTCGCAGAGAAATGCGCTCGCGCAGAACGAAGGAGTTGACAGGACGCGCTCCCAAAGCATCTCGTTGCTGGCGACGTCATTCGAATTTGGCATCTGTGTGCACCCGCATTTTTCGTGTGACGCAGACGTCATAGACTTAGTCGCGGGATCGCCGAGCGGCGAAATTTGCCGGAAAATTAACTCATGATTCACGACTCGGACGCCCTGCCCTATTGGTATTGGTGTCGGTTTGGACCGCGTGCGGTTCGCTCCTGATCCGGCGTCCCATATCCTTCAGGACCTGTCGGCCAATGGATATCAGATTATGAAGAAGAGTTGAGTCTCAACCCTTCAAACCTAATGCGTAGACTGCGGTGGTTCAGGACGCTGTGCTCAGACGACGCGAATTCATAAACCATCAACTTCGGTCAGCTTTGGTTTACCAGACCCCTTAAGCTTTCACGGCCGAACCCATGACATGGTGGCTGCAGATCGGGGACAAAACCTCGACAGGGAGCGCGTCAGGGTCAGGTCGCGAAAGCGCGCTTGACCCACCATTTTTAGGGAATGCTATGGCTGCCAAGGCAACGTCACAAAAGGCCAAGCGCAAGAAATTAACGACCCGCTCGGCGCCGGCCACATCGATGAGATCGATTGCGACGCAAAACCTGATCAACATGGTTGCAGTTTGCACAACGTCGGGTGTGGTTCTGCTCACGCTTCTTGCCGCCAAGCATTTTTGAGCCGAACGATTCGCGTATGAGGCGATATGGAACATCGGCGCGAGCCAATCGATAATCTTCTAGTCGTTTCCAATCCTTCGCTGAGCAGTCTGACGACTCAGCGTGTATGTTGACAGCCTGACAAAATCGTCCGTCCTCAATTCGCAACGGAGCAGAGCTGAGGGAACGAGCGTCCGTGTGATTGGTCGCGCGACAAATAGAGCGTGCTTCTCCATGACCGTTCTATAGCCCTCGAAAGGAACTGCCCGCACCATCCGTGCGCGTTACGCACTCTAAATCGAAAATGTCCCGTTCATTTTTATTCTTCCGATGGAACGATACCGACATAGTGCTCCGCGATCTGGCCGGATGTCGTGAACCATATCGATTCCGCCTTGCTCGCGATGCGCTCGAGCACGCGGCGGAACTGTCGCAGCCGGAACGGCTGGCCAACGATGAAGCTGTGGATGGTGATACCAAGCGCCAGTGGCTGCTTGTCCGACTGAGCCAGCATTTCATCGAATTGATCAATCGCCATGTCGGCAAACGCCGTCGACGTGCCGTGGTGCAGGACGACCATTGGCACGTCATTGACTTCGTGCGGATAAGGAACGCTGAGCAGCGCGCCGCTGCGCGTCTTCATCCAAACCGGCTGGTCGTCCATCGGCCAGTCCAGCGTGTAACGATAACCGGCTTCGGCCAGCAGATCCTCGGTCAGTGCGCTCGGATGCGCGCCTGGCGACATCCAGCCGCCGGGCTGTTTGCCTTCGTGCTTTTTTATCGCCTCGGTAACATCGGCAATGAGCGCACGTTCGTCTGCTTCTGACATGCCGTTCGCGTTCTCGGAATTAGTCCTGCCATGCGCGACGATCTCATCGCCACGCGCGCGAAACGCCGCGATCAATTCCGGGCAATGGTCGTAACAGGCCGTGTTCAGCAAAACCGAGAGCGGCAGTTTGTATTCTTCAAACAGTTCAAGCAATCGCCAGCCTCCGCCCGGTTGCCATATTCGCGCCAGCCCCAGTTATAGGAATTGGGATGATTGAGGCCCGGCGAGTAAGGCAGGCCGAGGCCCGACCCATACGAGAAATGTTCGACGCAAAGCGCGACATAGACCGCGAGTGTCAACGCAAAAATATCCCCGACTGCCAGCAATTCGCCGATGTCGACATATTCGTCGGCGCCGCCCATGTTGTACGGCGTCAGTCCGCACACCACCGTCGGCACGCCGGCGCGGCGATACAGTCGTGCATCCGAGGCGCCGACACGCATGTTGCGCACCGGCGGCGCGCCGATCACCTTGGTGCAATTGCGGGCTAGCAGTTCGATAACCTCGTGATCGGGCGGCGTCCAGGTCGGCTCGAAGCGGCGTTCGATGACGCATTCGACGCCTTCATGCGCGGCAACCGCGCCCAGGACAAGAGCTTCGATCTCCCCCACAGTGACGCCGATGGGAATGCGAATGTCGGCCGTCGCTTCGGCGGCATCGCTGACCAGGTTTCGCAAACGGCCGCCTTTGATCGTGCCGATGGTGACTGTGACCGACTGGAGCACATCGCTTTCTCCCGCGCCGGAAAGCGGCTCTGAAATCGCGGCTGCCTCTGCGATAGCAGCCGTGACCGCGGCGGGCGCATTGACCGTAAAATGACGCAGCTTCTGAAGTTCACCGATTACAGCCAGCAGCTTGTCGATAGCGCTGTCGCCGCGATGAACATGGGCGGCATGCGACGAGCGTCCGCGCGCCTGCAGCGTCAGCCAGATCATGCCCTTCTCACCGAAACGCAGCACACGCGGCGAACCGGCGTCGGCGCTGATCATGGCGTGGCCTCTGGCATGCGGCGCTGTATCCAGCAGGAACTGCGAGCCCATTTCGCCCATCGTCTCTTCATCGCCGGCAAAGGTGGCGACGACTTCGCCCGCCCATGTTTCGCGGTGCCGCGCCAGATGCCGCAAGGCAAACAGGATTGCCGCGAGGCCGCTCTTCATGTCGGAACTGCCGAGACCGTAGAGACGTCCATCGCGTTCCTCGCCCGCCGGGTCCAGAGTCCATCGCGTGGCGTCGACCAGCGGAAACGTGTCCATATGGCCGTTGAAAATGAGCCGCCTGCCCGGCCGGCCGCCGCGCACGCGCATAACGAGATTGACGATGTGCGGCGCGCCGGCATGGCGTTCGAAATCAATTTCTGGGACATCGCCGACTAGTCGCTCGACCGCGTCGGCCATCGCCCGCGTATCGCCAAGCGGCGTTTCACAACGGCATGCGATGAGCGCCTTCGCCATCGCTGGAATCATGTCCCGTTCGCGGCCGAGATCCGCCGCAAATGCCTCGCGTAAGTTTGCCGCTTTAGGCAAGGAATGTGCGCTCGTTGTTGCGAAGGTTGGCCGTCATTGCATCGTCGATGCTGTGGTCCTCGCGCAAGGCCACACGATAGACATCGGCGGCGCGCTGGCGGGTAATCCAGCCCTCCTTCACATCCAACTGTACCTTCTGAGGATCGCGTAAGGCCGGGTCTCCATATCCGCCACCGCCGTTCGAATACGACACGACGAGTTGATCCGCACGGACCACGATCTGCTCTGCAGTCGCCAGCGGCGTGACTTCGCCGTCATCGGCAACCAGACACTGTCGCGCTGGCCGGGCTTCGCCGCCGCCTCTCGTGCCCAGCGCCGGATTAACGGTGCCATCGCTGACAAAGCCAAGCTCGAAAGCGCAGCCTTGCGGGCGATACTCGGTCAAAATTCCCGGCGCACCGCGAAACATGCCGGCCCCTTCGCTGTCGGGATCGAGCTTGCGCGTTTCCACCAGCATCGGGTGCAGCATCTCATCAATTTCGACGCTGTCATAGAAGGGCATGCCGGCGTTTCCCATGCAGAATAGCGACAGCCAGCCATCCTGCGTCGGCGTACCGGGGCCGCCACCGGCGGCGAGAATGACTTCGTTGACGAACAGATGGCCATTGCGCGGATCCCGCCCGGAAATAACGCCCGCCGCCGGCGGAATGGCCGCGCCGCCCTCGGCCATGCCTGCCGCCGGATCGATCTCTGCCAGCGCGCGCTGCACCGCATTGGTCACGCGGTCGCCGAGGTTTGTCGTGGCGACCGACGTCGACACCGGATGCCGTGGAATACCGACGACGCAATTCTCGCGCAGCCGCACCTCAATCCGCCGCATGCTCCCTGCATTCGGCGGGACGGTCTGCGGCAGACTATTGAATACACCAACGATGGCCGCCGTTCGCGCACAGGCATGGCTGAGATTGAGCCCAAGCGGCAGGCAATCGATATTGTCGGTCAGATCGACGATGATCCGGCCGTTCTCGACATCGACGGTGACGTCGGCGTTAGCCGGCACCCCGCCCTCCGGCGTGCCGGGCACAGGGTCGTGCGTGCAAGTACAACGGGCGCGTCCCGGCGCCATCGACGAAATCACCTTGATCATTTGCCGTTCGCTAACGTCGAACCATTGCCGGCCGTGCGCGACCAGAGCACTCCAGCCGAGCTCAGCGCCCATGCGCTCGATTTCGCGCTCGCCAATGCGGGCCGCGCCGACGGTGGCAAGGTAATCGCCGCGCCACTGCGCCGGGACGCGAATGCGCATCATGCACATGTTGATGATGTCCTGAATGTCCTTGAAGTCAGATGTGAATGCCGCCATCGTCGAAGACCGGAACGAGAATGGTGTGGTCCGCCGCGTGCGAGTTGCCGTGGTACGGCGAGTTGTGAAGAAAGGCATCGCCGGGCTTGAGATCTGGGTGCATTTCCTTCATGGCGCGCGCCATCATGTCGGCGCCGCCCGTGACATGAATCGGATAACTATCGGCCGCGCCCAACAGTTCGCAATCGGCGGTGACGATGACGCAAGAGAAGTCGCGCGCGGTATTGATGACGCCCGAACGCGCGGTCCGCAGCAGCGTATTGGCCATCTTGCGGGTCACGCCCTCGAAACGCTTTTGCATGATGGCGAGCGACGCACCATCGATCTGAGGCTGCGGTGGCCTAGTCACAGATTTATTCATGGCCGTTCCTTTATGCGCCGCATTGAACGACGAGATGCCCTTCCGGCCGCTTTTGCGCGCGCGCGCCCGGATTAACAACGACCGTGGTAAAGTTAGAGACGACGAGCGCCGGACCAGTAACGACCAACGATTCCGGCAGCCTTTCCAGATGATAGGTCGGCGCTTCGACTTGCCCGGTTTCGCGGAAGAACATCGACCGCATCACCGGCGCTACCGGCGTTCCGGTCGTTTCGACGAGCGTGATCGACTCGCCACCCGGCCCCGGACAACGCGCTACCGCGCGCCAACTCATAATCTCGACTTCGTCGCCGTCATCCCTGAAGCTGAACAGCTCAGTATGGCGCTGATGAAAATCCGCGACGAGATCGCCGACGTCGGCTCGGGCGGTGAACTTGCCGGCGCGCAGCGGAACTTCAAGCTCCCAGACTTGGCTGGGATAACGGCCTTCCATGCTGAAATCGATACGGCATTCGCCAGGCGCGCGGCCTGCTTTGTCGAAGAACGTTTGGCACTGCGCGGTAAGGTCCGCGAGGATGGCGTTGACGTTATCGCAATCGAACGACGACGACGTCATGAAAGAAGTGCGGCTGAACTCTGTCGACATTTCCGAGAGAACCGCGCCGGCCGCGCTGAGCACCGCGCCGACGCCGGGGAATATGACGGTTCTGCAACGCAGCCGACGGGCAATCGAGACGGCATTGATGCCGGCGGCGCCGCCCCCGCCGATGATGACCGTGTCGGCCGGATCGATGCCCTGCTTGACGGTAATGTCCTCAATGGCATTGACCATGCTCTCGGTCGTGAGATCGAGGATGGAAAGCGCGGCCTCTTCGATCGACACCCCAAGCGGACCGGCGACTTTGTCGGCGATGGCGCGCCGCGCGGCGTCGGCGACGAGGCCCATATTGCCGCCGAGAAAGAAGTTCGGATCAATATAGCCGAGCGCGACGGCGGCATCCGTCATCGTTGGCTGCTCGCCGCCGCGGCCATAGCACACCGGCCCCGGCGTGGAGCCAGCGCTTTCCGGGCCAACGCGCAGCAGCCCCATCGCATCGACGCTGGCGATGCTGCCACCGCCGGCCCCCACGCTCTTGACGTCAACGGATGGAAAGCCGGTGAAGTGTCCCTGATAGACCGGACCAAGCCAGGTATCGCGGGTCCACGGAATCACCCCCGCGCGTACCAGACTTACGTCGAATGTCGTGCCGCCGGCATCGGTGACAATCGCGGTATCGGCGTTCTCAAGCTTCGCAAAGTGCCGGCCGGCAACCGGCGCCATCGACGGGCCGGAGTTCAGCGCCAGAATTGGTCGATCCGCCAACTCGTTGAGCTCGATCAATCCGCCTTGCGATGTGACCGCATGAATCTGCCCGCGCAGTCCGCGCGCCGCCAGATTCTCACGCAACGAGCGCAGATAATGGCTCATGACCGGCTTCAGCGACGCATCGATGCCGCAGGACGACGTCCGCCGGTACTCGCGCACGGTCGGATTGATCCGATGGCCGAGCGTATAGGGCACCGCTGGAAGATGACGATCGAGCAGCGCTGCCATCTGCAACTCGTGCGCCGCATTGACGATCGACCACAGGAATGAGACGGCGACGGCCTCGATCTTCTCGGCCTTCAGTCTTTCGATCACCCGCAGCGCTGCCGCCTCGTCAAACGCTTTGTGGATACGGCCGTCGGCGCACACGCGCTCTGGAATCTCAAAAGTGAGCGCGCGTGAAATATAGCCCGGCGGATAAGATACTTTGTAGTTGAACGGATCGGTTCGCCCACCCTCGCGAATGAGCAGAATATCCGGATGGCCCTGAGTTACGAGAAGAGCCGTCCGCGCAACGTTTCCGGTCACGACGGCATTGATGGCGCGCGTCGTCGAATGGAACAGGCTTTCGGTCTCGCCCAGCAGTTTTTCGACGCTGAAGCCTCTGCTGGCAGCGGCCAGTTCTAGCCCCGCAACAATCCCTTCGATCGGATCTGGATAGGTCGTTGAGGCCTTGAAAGCCTCGGCCCTGCCGCCGCTCGATGTCAGCAGAATGTCGGTGAACGTACCGCCAACGTCGATCGACAAACGCATCGGCTAACCCTCAGGTGCGCGATCCGCACTTTTATTCGACTTGCTTCGCGTGAAAGTTACTTGCAACAGGCATGCCAGCGCGAGCGCAGCGTTTTCATTCCGGCTCATGCGCGAAGCATATTTTTCGGGCAAATCGCCGCCCGATCGGGCACCCATCGCGAGCGGACCCTCGCCATTACAGAAGGCCCAGCGTTGCGACACGTTCACCGGTGGTGACAGTGCTCAATGTCGTCGCTCGAACAAAGAGACCATCGACGGGGCGCAACAATAATCTCTACCTCATCGCCAAAGATGTCGACGACCCGGCACAATAGATCGCCCTGCTTGACTGCCTGTCCGAGTTTCACTTCGGTGATGAGAAGTCCGCCACGGCGGGCGCGTAGGCCGAGGAAGTCGCGCATCACATGCGTCGTCGCCGGCGCCTGTACCGCGCCTTCGATCATCTTCAGATGCCGCAGTAAATTGAGAACGCAGCCGGCGCCGGTGGCCACGGAGTCTTCCTCCAGACGGCCGCCCTCGCCGATTTCAAATGTCAGCGCCGGCACGCCGGCCTTGGTCGCTTCAACACAGAGAATGCCGTCGCTGACGTACATGCCGCGGTCGCCGCGCATGATCCAGCCGGTACCGAGCGCGCGTCCCATGTCCTCCGCCACCTGCGAGGCCGGGCCGATGCCGGGATGCGGCAGAATTGCGATCGGCACGTAACGGCCACCGCGCGTCGGCGTATGGATGTCGAGCGCGAAGTCACACTGGCGGATCAACCGGAACAGGGTGGCTGCCACGACTTGCGCCAGATTGCCGTCTTCCTGGCCGGGGAAACAGGTCCACGCATCCGCCGGCGCCTGATCGAGCGGCGATTTGAGGAATTGCGCCAGCGGCAGGCGGTGATCGGAATACAGCGCGAGCGGATGCTGAACCGGAACGCAGACGATGCTGCCCGAAAGCTGCTGTAGGTCGATTTGCTTTAAGGCGCGCGATAGCAGCGCAATGCCGTTGACCTCGTCGCCATGGATCGCGGCGCCGAGATAGAGGCGCGGCCCCGGCTTGGCGCCGTTCATCACCATCAACGGAATCGACACCGTTGCGCCATCGGCAAGCTGCATCAACTCAACACGCGTGCGCTGCATGGAACCGGGTTGGACGGAAAGACCTTCACACGCGATGACGTCGCTCATTCAGTTCACGCTCCGACCGCGGTCTGTATTCCAGCGGATGCTATTGGCTGTTTTGTCATTGGCGTCGAAGCCAGCATGCGGTCGACCGCGGCAGTTGTCTGGGCCCAATTGAAGTTGCGATAGGCCATGCCGGCCGTGACCAGTTTGGCGCCAGAGTAAAACATCTCGTATTGCAGATGACGCGATGCAAATTCAGAGCCGACGGCATCCCAGACAAGCTTGAAAAGCCGAATTCGGTCGGTCGACGACATCACTGGAGAATATTGGGTCTTGCCGATGTAGGCGGCGATTTCTGGGTTTTCGAGATCGGCCACCGACGAAGGCAGCATCATGACGCCGCCGCCACTCAGATCGCGCAGGGTGTGAATGACCTTCGGATAGATCATCTGCGACTGCACCTGTGACGCATAGAGCAGTTCCTTGTCGGGCAAATAATACGGTCCGTATTGATAGCCCTTGGCCTCCATGCCGAGCACGAAGGCTTCGATGGTCGAGACATAGCTCGACAATTCGCCAAGGGCCTCTCGCACGGGGGGATAGTTGATCGTGCCGATGGTTTCGGTGACTTTGTGCGCCAGCCCGACCAGAAACCGCAGCTTGACCAGCAGGCGGATTTCGGACTGGTAGTTCTGATACGAATGGGCCGGCGTTTGGTGCCACTGCGCCAACTGGCAGGCCGTGTCGCGCACAACGAAGGTGCGCGCCCATGGAATCTTCACATCGTCGAAGTGCAGGAGCGCATCGTTCTCGTCGAAGCGCGACGACAGCGGATAGTCGAACGCGCTCGTCACCGCGCCTTCATACGAACGGCGCGACAGCAGCTTGAGACCCTTGATGCCGATCGGAACGACGGCGGTAAAGGCGTAACGATCGTCGTCTTTCGGCCGCAACGGTCGCAGTGTGGTGACGAGGACCTCATCGGACAGACTTGCGCCGGTGCCGAGCATCTTGGTGCCGCGCACCGTGATGCCTTCGACGTCTTCGTCAACGATCGACACGGCGAGATCGGCATTGCCCGCCTCGCCCGTCGCTTTCGATCGGTCGCCTTGCGGATCGATGATCACGTAGGAGACGTACAGATCGCGGTCGCGGGCATATTCATAAACGGCCTGCACGTTGCCCGACCGCCCGCCCGGATGGGCGTCATAGATCGCGGTGCCCATGCTCATTGCAGCAAGCGTCGACGCGACGTGGTCGGGTGAGCGACCCATGAAGCCGTGATGCAATTCCGCTAGCGCGACCAGCGCTTCGCGCCGCTCGACCAGTTCGCGATAGGACGTCGGCAGCTGCCAGCTCCGGCTGACGCGCTTGCCGGTCGGCGTCTCGAACGTCATGCGCGCGGCGTTCTCCGGCCGCGCCTGAAAATCGTACAGGGTCGAAACCGTTCGAACCGCACTGCGCAATGATGGGTGATCCGGTACGCTGGCCACCCGTGCACCGTCGAGGAAGACGCAGCGATCGTCGCGCAAATCGCCGATGTAGTCCTGACCGGATCTGCTCATGATCACCTCACAAGAAGCGGCAACGCTAACTTTGCCGATTAGTTAAGTCAATTAAGTATTTTTGCTTGCCGGTTTGGTCTATGGTCGAGGCGCCAGAAGAAGGCGAGTCTGATGCCGCCATCGCGCCAACCGAAATTTCCGCCGCTGACCGTGTCACGCGCTGCCCTGCTTCAGGGCGGCCGCGATGACGCGTTCCGCGACGTCATCCAGGACCTGGTTGATTTTTCTTCCCGCCTCGCGCAAATTCGCGAGACACTAGCGCGGCAGGTCGGCCTGTCGCCGCCGCAATACCGGCTGCTCATGGAATTGGCACACTGGTCGCAGACCAAGCCGACCGTCGGCGAAATAGCCGAAGCCCTCAACGTCAGCCTGCCCTTCATTACCACCGAGACACGCCGGCTCGCCTCCGCCGGACTGGTCAGAAAGATCGGCAATGCCAAGGATCGGCGGCGGGTCGATCTGTCGCTGACTGAGAAGGGCAAGGCCGTGATCGAAACGCTGGCACCGATGCAGCGCGCCGTCAACGACACGCTGTTCAAAGAATTCAGCGGCGCCGACATGAAGGCACTTGGGCGTTTCGCGCGCGCTTTGCTCGATGCCTCGCAAGAGGGGCTGGCGCAGGCCAAACGGCCGGTTCAAAAGCCGCGGCCGCCACGGTCACGCCTCAAGACGCCGGGCCGGGCCCCGTCTTCAAAATAGCTGTTCTCAGGCCTCAAATTATTGCCTAATCACCTGAAAATTTGGCACATACACTCATGGGCCGAGTAGCAAGTGAGGACGCAGTGAAGAGAGCCAAAGCGAAGGCACCGCGCAAGAAAAGGGTAGTGGCGCCCGGCAAACCCAAAGATGGCTTTCATCTGGGCGCGCGGCTGAAGCATGCCCGCCTGCTGCACCAGATGCGCCTCAAAGACGTCGCGGCCCGCGCCGGCTGTTCCGAAAGCATGCTGTCGAAGATCGAAAACGAACTGGCCAGCCCCTCGCTGACTACGCTGCACCGGCTATGCAAGGCGCTGACACTCAGCATCTCGGACCTCCTGAGCAATGGCAAGGTCGATCCGTGGGTGATCATGCGGCCGGATCAGCGCAAGACCATCGGCCACCGCAATGCCGCGGGGACGGAAGGCGTATCACCCGAGGTCCTAATTCCGTCGGCCGAGGGACGCCTGCTCGAAGGGTTCCTGGTCGTCATCGAGCCCGGTGGCAATACCAACGGCATTCTCCAACACAAGGGCGAAGAGGTTGGGTACGTGGTGGAAGGTCAGCTTGAGTTGACCGTCAACAAGGAAGTCCGGCTCCTGAACACCGGTGACTCGTTCTACTTTCCGTCGAACTTGCCGCACGCCTATCGCAACCCCGGGAAGACGCGTCTGCGCGTTGTCTGGATCAATACGCCGCCGACGTTCTGAGTTAGTTCGGCGAGCCAGGCGGCATCGTGGCCGGAACGCAATACTGGCTACGGCAATAGATCAGCGGATCGACCGCGGCATTTTGCCGAAAGCCCAACACCTCGCCCAGCACGATCATATGGTCGCCGGATTCGATCATCTGCCGCTTAGCGCAACTGAAGACGGCCGCGGCATCCGGAAACATGACATTTCCGAGATCATCCTCGACGTAGCGCAGTTCGCGCCACTTATCGTCGCCGGAGGTCGCGAACCGATCGGACAGACCGCGCTGCCTGGAATTGAGCACATTGACGGTAAACGAGCAGGTGTCGGCGAAGGCGTCATAGCACTGGCGCGAGCGGGCGATACAGAACAGCAACACCGGCGGTGCCAGCGACACCGAGGTGAATGAATTGGCCGTCAGACCATAAAACTGGCCGCCGACACGGGTGGTGATGACGGTCACCCCGGTCGCAAAATTTCCCAGCGCCTTGCGGATTTCGGATCGATCGATCGCCAAACGAACCTCGCTATATTGCAATGATCACAAGAACCGGCAGGCCTGCTCCACTGAAAGACGCGGACCGCATGGCCTGCTGCCTTCGCCATAACCAAGATTGATCAACATCTGGCACGTCCACGCCTCATCCGGAGAAAAGCCGCGTCGACTGCGGGCCCGTGGAACCCGGACATCGGCCCGCAATCGAGATCCATCGCGGCGATATCGTACAATTGCGCCAAGACCGACTCAGGCACCGCGCGGTCGGTCCATTTATAATGCGTGTGCGCGTCGGTGACGATCGACGACAACAGAGCTTCGTTCGGCAATGGATGCGTCATGCGCTCACGCGCTCATCGATTCCGGCTGCAGGGCGCGACGGTACTTCATCAGCGGCACTACCTTGTCGACCACGAGTTGCAGGTCGTTCTCGTAGTCGGGAAAAATGAAGCAAACTCCGGCTATTCCGTTTTCAGCCAAACCATCGAGATAATTCGCGATCGTCTGGTAGGACCCGGCGACATAAGGAATCGCCATAAAGGTCTGCACTGCAAGGTCTTTATAGGTCGCGCGCGAGAAGTCCATGCCGGCCACCCTCGCCCATTCCGCCATCGCTGCCTTGTCGCTGGTCTCGATGTAATAGTCCCGCCGCGCGTTTGCCTTTTCGTCGGTATCGTCGGCGATGACCGTGAGCAGAACATAGGCGCCGACCTTGCGGCCGTAGCCATCGGCGACGCTGTGCAGCTTGCTGTTCAGCCGCCCCAGATCTTCCAGGCTATCGTCCTGGCCGCCGAGAAAGCCGAAATCGGCGTGCTGGGCGGTGAATTTGATGCCCCTGTCCGACTGCCCTGCGCAGATGATCGGAATCTCCCGCGACGGCTTGGGATAGGATTTGCAATCCTCCAGCGAAAAGAAATCACTCTTGTAGTTGACCCGCTCGTCGCGCCACAGCGCGCGCAGGATGGTCAGATACTCGGTGGCATATTCGTAACGCCGCTTGAAATAATCGTCGCCGCCCCACAGCCCCATTTGCGAGTATTCGAGCTTGTTCCAACCACTGACGATATTGACGCCGAAACGGCCTTTGCTGATGTCGTCAATGGTCGCCGTCATTTTCGCGATGACTGCCGGATGCACGGTCGGAATGGCGACGGAAGCGTAAAGCTGGATGCGCGAGGTCACTGCCGCGCAGGCCGCCATCAGCGTGAACGATTCTAGCGAATAGTCCCAGTGTCCGGTCTCGCCGCCAAACCCACGCCACTTCACCATAGACAGCAGGAACTGAAAGCCGGCATTCTCGGCAATCAACGCATTCTTTCGGTTAAGCTCCCAGGTTGGGAAGTATTGTGGCGGCGAGCCCGTCGCCATGATCGCGCCGCCTTTGGCATTCGGTAGGAATATCCCGAGATCAAGCGGACGCACCATGGTTTGACCTCCGGCTGGTGGATCGATCGGTTTAGCTTTCACCAAATTCAAGTGACTTGCACGGCGATATGTTGGGCATTCGTGCCGGAATATGCGTCATGCCTGCAGGGGACTGACAAGCCCTCACGGCCACATCTGACGGCGGAGCCGCCCATCTAGCAACACGCCGGTTCGAAGTGCGCCGCCAGCGTTTGCTCATAAGCCGCGAGGATGCTGACGAGCACGGCACTATCGCGCACGCCGGCGCGCATTTGCCCGATGACTTCGGCGCGCGCGGCGGCCAGATCGACGCCCAGCACCGCCCCGTCGCGAACCACGGTGCGTCCGGCGACGATCAGTTCACGAATGTGGCGCGCGGTGGCGCGAGCGAAGAGAACGCCCAACACATCGGCATCCACGCGCAGACGGTCGTTGTCGAGCGCCGCCCAGTCCAACAACAGCAGATCGGCCGGCGCGCCGGCCGCGATCACGCCGCCGTCGTCAATATTGGTCACCGACAGCCGACCATTGCGGAATGCCATTCCCAGAACCTGTTCGCGGCTGGTCGCCACCTTGAAGCCGGTCCCGACGTGCAGCAGATGCGCCAGCCTGAATTCGCGCAAAACATCGTCGTCATCGTCGAGCGCTCCCCCGTCGATTCCGATCGCCAGACGGCAGCCGCGCTCAAGCATGCGGGCAACCGGCGCCATGCCGGAACGCAAATGGAGGTTGGAGCTATTGTTGTTAACGATGGTGACACCGCGCGCCGCCAGCAGTTCGAGTTCGTCTGGCCGCGCCCAGACGCAGTGGATGAGGCTCAGGCGTGGCGAAAGCAGGCCGATGGAGTCCAGATGCTGCACAATGCCGCCCGGAAAGGTAGCGTCGGCCCAGACGCGCTGATATCGCGTTTCCAGGAAGTGCATATGAATGCGCCGCCCTGTTTGCGCCGACGCGCCAGCGATCGCTGCCAGCAGCGCGTCGCTGCACCACTGCACCGCTTGCGGTCCGTATTGCACGTCGAACATCGGGCCCGCCGCCGCCGCGGCCACCTCGTCGACCAGCGCGAGGTATTGCGGCGGCGATAGCGGCGTTCGCATGAAACGCCGTTCGATCTCGGGACGGATCTCCGCCGGCAGCGTCGCCAGGAACGGCTCGGAGGGGCCATAGACAAGCGGGTTTTGGTCGCGTACCGCCACGGCAAAGCCGACCCTGACGCCCACATCCCGTGCGGCCCGTGCCACCTCGGCTGCCTCAGTCGGAAGATCGGTAAATCCCTGAACGCGCGTATAATGCATCATCACCGCGCCGGCGCCGCCGAGTGCGGAGTTGGCCAATGCGACTGTGGCAGCCAGATACGGATCGACCGAAGGAATAAGCGACAACAAAGGCAGCCACGATTCAAGCGGTCGCCCGCTGGCGCCGATTGAACTCGTGCGCACGGCGCGCCCATGGTCGTGCGCATTGACGAGTGCCGGAAGAGCTAGCATCTCCCGCTGCGGTTCGCCGCTCATGCCAGATACCGCGTCGATTTTATCTCCGGCGATGCGGATGGTCCGGCGCCCTGCGACCGGTTGGTCGGAACCCAGTATCAGGTAGGCGCAATCGATGGTGCGCGGCGGGGCGGCGGTCATGGGATGTGGTGTCTCCGAGACTGCGTAAGGCAAATTTGTAACGTTAGACCGAGCCTTCGTTCTCCGGCGGAAAAATCCCGCGCGGAATGCGGACGTGAACGCCTTGGCGGCCATCGACCACCTGAGTGACGCCAAAATCACCGGCGACGCTCATCAGCGAATAAGCGTCATTGCGGCTGAGATCCTGATGGTCCGTCAGCAGCGTCAGCATATCGATCGAGGCTTTGCGCATCGCCACATTGAGATCTTCGTCGAAACCGTGAACGATCCATTCCGATGGAGTTTCCAGCAATGGCGACGGAAAGTGGAAATCCTTTCGCACAAAAACCTGGAACAGCACGTTCAGCGACGCCTCGATGGCGGTACCGCTCAACTCGCCGTCACCTTGCGAAATGTGCGGGTCACCGATTGAAAACAACGCGCCATCAACCATCACCGGGTAATACATCGTCGCACCGGCGCCGATCCGCCAGTTGTCGATATTGCCGCCGTGCAGACCGGGCGGAATGGTGCTGACTCTGCCTTTCTCATCGGGCGCGACACCGGCCGTGCCAAGATGCGGACGCACTGGAACGCGAATGCCCTTGAGTGCCGGTTCGCGGCAGCAATCCTTGGCGTGCGTGATGCGACCCGGCGTGAGGTATTTCTCCTTCACGTCATAGGCGAATAGCGCACTAGCCTGCTGGCTGTTGCCGTCGAGCTGGTAGACCGTGACGCGCTCGGTCTCGCCGAACTCCTTGTAGAGATAGCCCCAGTTGGCGGCCAGGTTGGAGCCGAACTTGAGGCGCGGGATCATCTGCAAGTAACGCACTTCAAGAACGTCGCCGGCCTTGGCGTCCTCGATGAAGATCGGCCCGGTCATGATGTGGACGCCGGGGTTGCGATCTTTTTCGGGGATGCCTTCGAAGATCGCCGTGATGCCCTCGTCCATCAGCAGTTCCGGCGCATCGCCGGCGTGGTGCGTCACCGCTTCGGCGCGGATCATGTCGCCACTTTTGACTCGCAAGGCCGGCGCCAGGCTGGCATCGAAGTAACCCCAATGACAGGTCTTCGGTGTCGCACGCAGTGTGTGCAGCGCCGGTTCGGCCGAGCCCAAGGCTTCAGTTCGTTCTTTGGACTTCAAAGTCATTGCGCGTTCTCTCACGCCAAGGGTCTTGCGTAATTAAGCAAGAATGGAGCCAGCGCTGGTTCGAACGCGCCGCGCCGTAGGCGCCTGAAATCGCAGCGTGATCTTGGCGCCAGAGAAGAGAACCCGCGGCTGCCGAAAGCTTGGGCAGCTCATGGGCCGCGGGATCGCAGCGAGCCTTTGTCAACGCATGCACGATTGCGCTTGATTTTGCAGCTCCGCAGCGGAGAATCACGCGCGATCTCCATACGACGCTTTTCCGGTGTGCCCGCCGTACAGGCAAGTCAGCTTAAACTGTAAGCAAGTATGTTAACTAGGGTGACAACGACTTGAATTGGATGCACTCAATCGGAATAGCGGCCATGAGCGCGCCTCGCCGGTAAACCGCATGAAAATAAAGCCAATGGCATGCCTTTTGCTCGAGTTTGTCCAAACAGGAGAGACTTATGGGCGACCTCGAATTTTTCTCGGCAAAGAATTTCGCCCTGCAGAAGGGAGGGTCGCTGCCGGAGGCCCTGCTTGGCTTCAAGACCTGGGGCACACTCTCCCCCGCCCGCGACAACGTCATCGTCTCGCCGACCTGGTTCAGCGGCGACCATAACGGCGCCGAAGCAGCCCTGATCGGCCGCGATCGGGCCTTGAACCCGGACAAATACTTCATCGTGGTACCGAACCTGCTCGGGGGTGGCGTGTCGTCCTCGCCCAGCAACACGCCTGCCCCATTCGAGCGCACCCGGTTTCCGCACACGACACTCTACGACAACGTGCTATTGCAGCGGCTGATGCTGAAGGAGCGCTTCGGTATCGACCGCATCAAGGCCGTCGTCGGCTGGTCCCTGGGCGCAGGCCAGACCTTCCAGTGGGGCGCGCAATATCCCGATATGGTGGAGGCCATCGTGCCGCTCTGCGGCTCGTCAAAAACCGCCCATTTCAACAAGGTGTTCCTGATTTCTCTAAAGCGGGCGCTGGAACTCGATCCCGTGTTTGCGAAGGGTTTCTACACGGCGCCGCCGCTGGACGGGTTGAAGGCCTTCGCCGCGATCTATGCCGGCTGGGGCTTCTCCGAACCGTTCTTCCGCATGGAGGAATTCCGCAAGATGAACGCCAAAACCAGCGAGGAGTTCGTCGAATTCTATTGGGAGCCGGCCTTCATCCACCACGACGCCAATAATCTTTTGGCCATGCTGTGGACCTGGTTCAACGCCGACATCAGCGACAGCCCGGCCTACGGCGGGGATTTCGACAAGGCGCTTGGCGAAATCAAGGCGCGCACAATCATTCTCCCCGGCCAATACGACGCCTATTTCCCGCCGGTCGACAGCGTCTATGAGGCCAGCAAGATACCGGGCGCCGAGAGCCGTCCCATTCCGTCGACCTGGGGACACATGACCTTGTGGAATCCAGACGACCGGCCGTTTATCGACGCGGCGATCAACGATGCGCTGGGCACGGCCTAAAGCTTCCGCGCCGCCTCCGGCATGCGATCCATGACCCACTGATCGAAGGTGTGGACGAGATCGTCGCGCCAGGACAGCGGGCCCGGCTGAAACAGCCGTGAATGCAGCGCCGTTTGCAACTTTTCTAGCACGCCGACATCTTCGAGGGCGACGCTTTCCCATCGCTTGTAGTACGGCGCGGCGTCAGCCTCGAAGGTCGGCTGTTCAACCGTCATGCGCGGGAAGCAACCGCCAATCGACAGCACGGTCCGTTCGGCCGCAACCGGTCGCACGGTCAGCCACCACATGCAGTCCTGCGCGCAGCAGAACTGCGTCGTCGGATGCAGGAACATGAAGAACGTACCTTGTTTGGCCTGGTCCGACAGACCCTCGATCGGCTGGAACGGCGGCTCGTCGCCGTTCATGACTGCGATGCTGCTCTTGGACAGCACCTGCATGCCCATCCACTCGCCCACGCCTGAGAAACTCACCGACTTCTGCGCGCCGACAGTCTCCGCGTGCACGGTGCCTGTATGATAGGATTCCATCGCGTTTTCAACGAGAAGCTTCCAATTGCACTTCGCCTCGATGTCCTTGCGCCAAGTGACGACCATGTCGTCCATGTTATGCGAAGCTAGCAAATCGGCGAGATCGCCGATGTCTTTCTTCACCGACGGCGCGTCGTTGCTGTAGTTGATGAAAACGAAGCCCGCCCAAGTCTCCAGCCGGATCGGCAGCAGTCCATATTCGGCTTTGTCGAAGCCCTCGGTCTCGTCCATCGACGGTGCCGCCAGCACGGCACCATTCAGGCGGTAGCTCCAGGCGTGATACGGGCAGAGGATCTTGCGCGCGGTGCCGCAGCCTTCCAGCAGCAGTGCGCCGCGGTGGCGACAGAAATTCGCGAAAGCGCGCAACGTGCCGGCATCGTCGCGTACGATCAGGACAGGGCCGCCCACCGTCTCGATCGAGCTGTACTGGCCAGGATTGGCCCACTCGTCGACACGCCCGACGATGACCCAGCCGCGCGCATGAATGTTTTCGACCTCGGCCTTGAAAAACGCTTCCGACGTGTAGCAATTGGCCGGAAGGCTGCGCGCCTCCGACAGTGCAGGGCCTTTCCAGATATAGCGCGAGGGCTGAAAAGCCGATGGTTTGGTCGGTGCTGTCATTACGCATCTCCAGGCTTGCACAAGACTTTCGTTGGTCTAGCTCGCAAGATTCGCGCCACAGCCATGTGGAGCCGCTGCCGCGTCGAACTTGGCCCGACATGTGCTTTGGAGCACGCGATGACGGCGTCAGCGGCCGTCGAATGGAACCCGGCGATCGAGGGATGACGACATGACAAGTCCGGTGCGGGATTTTCGCGGCTACGGCCGCCAACCGCCGCACGCGCAATGGCCGGGCGACGCGCGCATCGCCATCAATATCAACCTGAATTTCGAGGCCGGCGGCGAGCGTTCCATCCTGGACGGCGACGGCACCTCGGAGAGCATGCTGAGCGACACCGGTTTCCCCTGCTATTCCGGCAAGCGCAGCCCGATCGTCGAGTCGGCCTTCGAATACGGCACGCGCGCGGGCGTCTGGCGAATCCTGAGGATTCTCAAGAAGTTCGACGTCAAGTGCAGCGTGCTTGGCGTGGTGAAGTCGCTGGAGAGAAACCCGGACGCGCTGGCCGCGTTCATGGCCGACGGTCATGAAATCGTCAGCCACGGCTACCGCTGGCTGGATTATCAATCGGTCGACGAGCCAACCGAGCGCGAACATATCCGCCTCGCGGTCGAGAGCATCAAGGCGATGACCGGCAAAGCCCCTGTCGGCTGGATGACCGGCCGGCCGAGCGAAAATACGCGGCGGCTGCTCGCTGAGCATGGCGGATTTCTTTACGACCGCGACACGCTCAACGATGAGTTGCCCTATTGGGTCGAGGCGGGCGGCGCGCCATACCTTGTCATCCCCTATTCCTATGAGACGAACGATAACCGTTACGACCACAACGGCTTCGGCACCGCCGACGATTTCGCGCGCTACATGATCGACTGTTTCGACATGCTCTATGAGGAAGGCATTGACCGGCCCAAAATCATGAGCATCGGCCTGCATGATAGGTTGGTCGGCCGGCCGGCGCGCGCGGTCGGCCTGGTCAAATTTCTCGAGCACGTGCGCCAGCACGACCGGGTCTGGTTTTGTTCGGGACAGGACATCGCCGAACACTGGCGCAAGACGCATCCCTATCCCGGCGCCGGCAAATCTTGAAAAGCATTGCTTTGAAAAACATCCTCGTCACCGGCGCGGCGGGCCTTGTCGGTACAGCCGTCGTCCGCCGACTTGCGGCGGATGGACAATCGCTGACCGCGACCGACATGCGCGATGCGAATGTGCCGGATGGCGTGCGCTTTGAGGCCGCCGATCTGACGAACCAGACTGCTATGGCGGCTCTGCTGCAATGCCACGCCGTCGATACCGTCATCCACTGCGGCGCAATTTCCGGGCCGATGGTGGCGGCTGACGATCCTCATCTTGTGGCTGCAGTCAATGTCGGCCGCACGCTCAATCTGGCCGAAGCGGCCAGAAAGGCCGGCGTTACGCGGTTTCTCGCGCTGTCGTCGACATCGGTCTACGGCCTGCAGGCGACATTAAACCCGGTGACCGAAGACGCGCCGCTCAATGCTACCGACGTTTACGGCGCCAGCAAGATCGCCATGGAAGCGATCTTGCGCGCCTACCGGTATGATCTCGGTGTGCCCACGATCGTGTTGCGCATTGCGTCGGTCTATGGACCCGGCCGCACGACCGATTGTTTCATTCGTGACTTGATCCGCAGCGCAGCCGCCGGGACAGCCATCAGCCTGTTCGATGAAGACGGCTTCCGGCGTCAAATCATCCACATCGACGACGTGGCTCGCAGCATCGTTCAAAGCATTTCAGCCAAGTTTTGGAATGACTTCGCCTACAATATCGGCGGCGGCGAGTGGCTGACCGAACGCGAGCTTGCCGCATTGGCGGCGCGTATCCTGCCGCGGCTTCAAGTCGCCGCGGTTCCGGCGCCGGCCAGGTGCATCGACGGCTATATGGGTCCGCTCGACTTCAGCCGGGCGTCAGCCGCTTTCGGTTACGCACCGCAGACAGGCATAAGTCAGGGCATCACGTCTTACGCCGCACATCTTGCCGTGGAAGTTCACTGACCGACCCGAAATCCAAGTGGCAAGCTTTTTGCTTAGGCCTGATTGCGCACATCTGACAGCACACAGGATCGGTTTGGGCATCGTCAAAGATCGGCAAAGGAGTATCGTCTATGTCTCGTTTGAAGGGTTCACTCTCGGCATTGAGTTCGCTCGGACTCGTCGCAGCTCTCCTTGTCAATGCGACGCCAGCATCAGCCGAAGCCAAGTGCGAGCCGGACAAGGTTGCGACGAAGTATCCAACCATCGCCGGCAAGACTCTCAAGATCGGCCAGGACGGCGAGAGCCCGCCCTACAGCTTTCGTGATCCGAAGGACTTCAAGAACCTGATCGGTCTCGACGCCGACCTCGCCCGCGAGACCTTCGCCTGCGCCGGCATCAAGATTGAGTTCGTCACCGGCGGCTGGTCGGGACTGCTGCCGGCCGTGATCGCAGGCCAGACCGACATGATGTGGGACACGCTCTATTACACGCCGAAGCGCGCTGAGCAGGCCGATTTCGTCACCTATCTGACGGCCGCAACCGGCGCCCTCGTCGCCAAGGGTAATCCGCTAAATATCAAGTCGCTCGACGATGTTTGCGGCAAGCGCGCGACCGTCGGTCTCGGCACCGTCGAAGAAGCCTCGTTCCGCGAACTCAGCAAGAAATGCGCGACCGATGGCAAGAAGGAAATCTCGCTGGTAACCTACCCCGACATGCCGGGCGGAACGCGCCTGATCGCGAACGATCGCGCCGATGTCATGACGACCGACCTGAACATGGTGAACTCGTTCATCAAGGGCAATCCGACTGCGTTCGACCGCGGGTTCATGATCGTCAGCGATTACAAGATCGCCGTCGGTTACACCAAGGGCAACAAGGATCTCGGCCAAGCCATTCTCGACGGCCTGACCGTTCTCAAGGAGAGCGGCAAGATGAAGGAGATCTTCGAGAAGTACGGTATCGACTATTCGCTCGCGCGGGCCAACGAGATCCTGACCAAGTAGCCGCAATTGAAGAGAATGGCGATGCCATTGAATGAATCGCGTGCGGCATTGCCACACGCGATTCTCGCTTTTCTCCTTGTCATGGCATCCGTCGCGCCGGCCCTCGCCGCCGAAAGCCCACCACTGAAGCCGTGGCAGGAATTTCTCTCTTACATTGTCGAGCCCTTCCTTTTGGAAGGCGCGCTGCTCGCACTGCAAATTTCCGCGCTCGCCATGATCGGCGGCATCACGCTCGGGCTTGGCCTGGCGCTGATGCGCCTGTCGCATCACCCCGCCATTCGCGGCTCGGCCTGGTTTTACATCTGGTTCGTGCGCGGAACGCCGCAGCTCCTGCAGCTGGTGTTCCTCTATGACGCGCTGCCACCGCTCGGCATCAAGCTCGACACATTCACGACCGCGGTCCTCGGCTTTGCCTTGAATGAAGCCGCTTTCAGCGCTGAAATCATTCGCGGCGGCATCATGTCGGTCAACCGCAACCAGAATATCGCTGCAACCTCGTTCGGCATGGGCCGGTTTCTGACCTTGCGGCGTATCATCCTGCCGCAAGCCATGCGCGCGATCCTGCCTGGCATGTCGAACGACGTCATCGGCATGATCAAGGGCACGTCGATCGCCTCGGTGATATTCGTCAACGAACTGACGTTCCGCAGCCAGCAGATCGTGGGCCAGAACTTCAAGTTCTTCACGGTGTTCGCCGCAGCCGGTGTCATCTACCTGATCATGACCAGCGCGGTGTCCGCCTGTCAGGCTTTTTCAGCGTGTCGCTGTCGCTACCCGGCTTTGGACCGAAGCTGGTCGAGCCTCCTGCGCCAGCCGCACTGGCGCCAGCGCCTGCGACGAAAGACAATGTTGCAGCCGCCGCATCGCTCGACTGGATCCGCAACATCACCAACCCGACAAGCGCCGAACTCGGTGTCGAGCCAAAGCCCTTTGTCGAATTCAGGAATGTGCACAAGGCCTATGGCTCGCGTGAAGTGCTCCGCGGCATCGATCTGACCGTCAAGAAGGGCGAGGTTGTCGTCGTCATGGGACCGAGCGGCTCCGGCAAGAGCACGCTGCTACGACTCGTCAATCACCTCGAATCGCTCGACTGGGGCGAGATTTTCGTCGAAGGCAAATATGTGGGCTATCAACGCCGCTACAACAAGATGCGGCCGATACGGGATCTGGCCAAAGCCCGCGCCGACGCCCGGATCGGTATGGTGTTCCAGCACTTCAATCTGTTTGAGCATCTCAGCGCGATCGAGAACGTGATGGAAGCGCCGGTTCAGGTCTATGGCGAGAAGCCGGAAACGGC